>Ga0316593_10000133_pt1 | contig 10333 bp, 1 predicted proteins | sample S5NA_3_FD_204564 | JGI IMG/M metagenome (GOLD analysis project Ga0316593, IMG submission 204564) | Metatranscriptome of rhizosphere microbial communities from salt marsh grasses in Alabama, United States - S5-7_160517rA (Metagenome... | ecosystem: Host-associated > Plants > Roots > Rhizosphere ... | reverse complement strand
GCCGTCTTTCTCCATGAAAGGGTTGTTGTTCAACTTAACTCACAGCCCAGACTTTAACTCGAAACCTCGGTTTGTTGTCAAGTATCTCCCGCATTGTGTGGCTGGACGAGAGCTTGTCGCCCATCTCCTCGAAGCAGCCCATGTTATAGCGGTTTCAGGTGTTCACCGCGGCGCGGTGCTCTATTTCGATTCGCCGTTTCGAAAGGTCGATGGGTGGTTCCAGGTCGGTCTTGCTCAGCGTGTCGCTGATGAGCCTTGTTACCGCCCGGGCAGAGGCCTCGTCGTGGATGAAGAGGTGGCCGCCGTCCACGAGCTCCAGCTTGAAGCGGTCCGTGTGCCGCTTCCACTCGGCGATGAGATTGACCGCGTAGATGTCATCTCGCTTGCCGGCCACCGCGGTGATGGGGCAGTCCAGCTTCTGATCCTTGGCGACCAGTCTCTGGCCGGTGATCTCGAGATCGGCTCGAAGCGCCGGGAGCGCGGCGCTCAGGGTCTCTTCATCGTTTAGATAGGCCTCGGGCGCGCCCAGGGTTCTCAAGAGCTCGACCAGGGATTTGTCCGGAAGATCGTCGTAGCCCTTGGATTCGTTTTCGAGGAACCGTTTCTCGAGCGGATTCTCGACCCCCGGGGGCACGGCCGCGCCGATGAACAGATGCTCGGGGCTCGTATCGTGAACCGCCTTCATGTAGGTGGCAAAGCTCATGGCGATGTTGCCGCCGAAGCTGTGCCCGTAAAAGGCGTAGGGTTTGTCGAGCAGCGGCTCGATCGCCTCCGACAGCTCGGAAAAGAGCGCCATGCCGTCGCGGATGGGCTCCTCGCCCACGCGGTCCTCCCTTCCGGGGAGCTGCACCAGGCAGAGCTCGAGGTCATCCGTGAGCTCGTCCGCGAAGTGGTTGAACACCGAGGCGCCGGCGCCGAGATAGGAAAAGCAGAAGAGCCGGTGCGAGGCGTCCGGATTGGGCTTGGGAATGACCACCCACTCGCCCGATCCGCTTCCGGTGCTGCTCGCGGCCGTCTGATCGATCTTCTGGGCTATCTCCTCGGCGAGCTCCTCGATGGACGGCCCCTGCATGATCTGCATCAGGGTGAAGTCGATGCCGGTCTGGGTGGTGAGCCAGCTCCTTATCTGATTGGCCATGAGCGAGTCCAGACCCATCCTCGTGACAGGGAGCTCCACGTCGACCTTGTCCTTGGACACGCCGACGATTTTTCCCATCATCTGGGAGAGCGCCGACACCAAAATGCCCTTTCGTTTCTCGTGCGTCGTGCCGGCCAATCGTTTGGCGAGATCCTGGCTGCCCTCTCCGACCGCGCCCGCCCTCTCGGCGTCCTCGCTGTGAAGATGCTGGAATCGATAGGAGCTCCTGCTGTGGGGAAAGGTCTCGCCAAGCGCCTGCCAGTCGGTCTTGAGCGCGCCGATCTGCACCGGCTTCTCCAGCATCGCCCGTTCCAGCACCTGAAATGCCTCTCTCAAAGAGAGCGCGGCCCAACCGTGGTTGCCGAGGAAATCCCGGACCTTCTTGGTGCGCGCCACAAAGCCCACGCTGCCGAGCACCCCCCAGTTGATGGTGGTGGCGGCGAGCCCGCGCGAGCGCCGGTACTTTGAGAATTGATCCAAAAAGCTGTTGGCCGCGGCGTAGTTGCTCTGTCCCGGTGTGCCGTACATGGACGCAATCGAAGAGAAGGAGACAAAGTAATCGAGCGGCAGATGCTCGGTGGCCCGGTGCAGATTCCACGTGCCCTGGACCTTGGGCAGAAGCGGCATTCTGAACTGCTCCCAGCTCATATCGTTGACGAGACCGTCGTCGAGCACCATCGCGGACTGGAACACGCCTCGCAGCGGAACGGTGTCGCTGTGAGTCGCTCTCACGATGCGTTGAACCTCGTCCTGCTTCGAGATGTCTGCTTGGAAAACCTTTACCTCCACGCCGGCCTGCTCCAGCTCTCTCACCGTGGCCGCCTCCTCATCCCGCTTGACGCCGTTTCGAGATACCAAAGCGAGATGTCTCGCCCCCCTTTCCGCCAGGAACCGGGCGGTCTCCAGACCGAAACCGCCGGTGCCGCCGGCCACGAGATAGGCGGCGTTCCCGGGAAGCCGCAAGGTCGCGGGCGGGGCCACGCTCACGCGTCCCTTCATGGAGATCACTATCTTGCCGGTCTGCTCTCCCCGGGCCAGGGCGCCGAGGGCCGCGCGGACATCGGACACCGGGTAGACCGCGTACGGGTGCAAAGAGAGCTCCCTGGAGACGTAGAGCTTCACCGCCTCCCGAAAAACCTCGCCCATCAGCTTGGGCCTTTGCTCGAGCAGCCTGTCCACGTCGACCGCGAAGTACGAGATGTTGTCGGCCAGGAGCCTGAGGCCCACGCGCTTGTTCTTGTATATGTCGGCCTTTCCAATCTCCACGAACCGTCCGGCCGGCGCGAGCGCCTTGAGGCTCTGGGTTGTCTTTGGACCGGCGAGGGAGTTGAGCACGACATCCACGCCCTGCCCGGACGTGACCCTCATGATGTCATCGTAAAATGCCGTGTCCCTCGAGTCGAAAACCGCCTTCACGCCGAGCGATTTCAGATAGGCGTGCTTGGGCCTGCCGGCCGTGGCGTACACCTCGGCCCCTATCGTCCTGGCTATTTGAACCGCGGCAATGCCCACGCCGCCCGCGCCCGCGTGGATGAGCACTCGATCCTCGGCACGGACGCGCGCCAACGTCACGAGACTGTAATAGGCAGTGAGGTACGCCATCGGCAGGGTCGCGGCCTGCTCAAAGGTCATCCCCTCCGGAATGGGCACCACGTGATCCGCCTTGGCCACAGCCACGCCGGCGATGGTGTCCGCTGCAACGGCCATGACCCTGTCGCCGACCTTAAGCCCGCTGACACGGCTGCCCATCGCGGTTACCTCTCCGGCGCACTCCAGGCCGAATTGCTTTTTGAAAACGCCGCCTTCCAGGGCTTCGTCCGGCAACATCCCGGAGGCGAGCATCACATCCCTGAAGTTGAGCGCGCTGTGCGTCACGGCAATCTCAACCTCGTCCGGCGCTATCATCGAGGTATCCTTGGGCCTGAACACCAAGCTCTCGAGGAGCCCCGAATCGTCCGACTCCAGATGAAACGCGGCGCCTCGGGCCGGCACCTCCTGGTGCGCCGACCGCCACATCCTCTCGGCGTCCACTCGCTCGAACCGGGCGCTGAACCGTTTCTTTCCTCGGATGGCAATCTCCTCCTCCGTCATTCCCTCGGGCGCCAGCACCATCTCTGCAAAGAGCTCGTCGACCTCGTCATCCGTGGGGGACGCGCTGAGATCCACCATCTTCAGCGGAATCGACGAAAGTTCGTTGGCCACCACCCGCCCGAGCCCGAGGATCGGGGACTGGGACAGGGCCACCGGCTCGCCGTCCAGCATGGTCCGGGCACCGGCCGTGACCAGCCAGAGGGCGGGCTCAGCCTTTTGGTCCCGAAGGGCCGAGAGCAGCTTGGATACGGAAAAGGCGTTCTTCTTGAGCTGGCGCTCGCTTTCAGCGGCCGGCTCCCCGACCATCGGCAGCACGTCCAGGGACCAGCTGTGCACCACGCCGACCAGCGGACCGTCCGCTTGTGCTTTTTCGAGCACCGATGCGAACGCGGTTGTGCTGTCCAGGGGCACGGTGTACCGCCTTTGGCCCATCTCCTCGAAGGCGCTCCCGGCGTACGCCACAAAGGCCGTGTCGCCTCTTGCATCGAGCCTCGCTGCGAGCCGGTCTCCCACCTCACGGCGATCCCCCAGTATCACCCAGCTGCCGCGGGCGCGCTCGGCCGGTTCAGAGGCGGTCTCATCCTCAACGCTGTTTCGGGCCGCGAACACGGTCTGGGCCACCAGGTCGCTGTCCTCGGGAACGTCCGAGAGGCATGTGACACTGTCGAACCCGGAAGCCTCGAGGGCTGCCCGCCACTTGGGCGTGGCCATGGTGCAGTGATCCGGTCTCTGGTCGTCCTCTTTGAAGAGCCACCACCCCTCGGTCATGCCGAAGATGAGGTCGAGATAGGTGGGGCACTCGGTCACCTCCAGCATCAGGAGCACGCCGCCCGGAGCGAGCAGGGAGCGGACGTTCTCGAGTGTCTTTGCAACGTCCGAGGTGGCGTGGATCACGTCGGAGGCGATGACGATGTCGAATGAATGCGGTACCTCGTTTTGAGCGCTAATATTTTTTTCCACGTCGAAGAGCTTGTAGCGCATGGACGGCACGCCGCTGAACCGCTCCTTGGCCTTGGCGAGAAACGTCGACGAGAGATCCGTGAACACGTATTCGGTCCGATTCAACGGCAGGGCCTCGAGCACCGAGGCGGTCACCCCGCCGGTGCCGGCGCCGATTTCAATCACCCTGAGGGTCTGATCCTCGGGCACGTCCTTTGTGAGGTTCGACACCACCTGGTTGAGAATGCGGTTGTACTTTTCGAAGCTGTGGGAGTGAACGTAGTAGCTCAGGATGGTCTGCCAGTCCTCTTCGGGGAAGATCAGCTGAACCGGATCCACCTCGCCCCTGAGCACCTCGGCCAGCTTCGGCAGCACCCGGGCGAGCAGGCCGGTTTCGTGGGAAAAGGCGGGGAGTGCGTTCCCGATCTTTTCCAGCCTCTCGGCGGCGGGCCCGACCGACGGGGCTTTGAGGACCCGCCACTCCTCCCCGGTAGAAGCGAGGTATCCCCGGGTCGAGAGGTGGTGCATCATTCGGTCGAAGAGATCGAAATGTCGGGGCGCAATCTTGAGCTCGATTCTAACGTCCGGGATGGTGAACGCCCGGCCCGCGGTGAGCTCGAAGCCGAGCTTGTCGAGCGCCTCCAGCATGAACTGCTCCGCAATCTCTTCAGCGGCCGGGCAGAATGCGTCGAAGTACTCCTTATAGATGGGCTCCTCGCGAAGGGCGTCCACGGCCGGCGCCACCGCCTCGGGCAGCGACTTGAGCGAGCCGAGATACTGGTCGGGTTGTCGGTTGAGCTCGCGGTCCCGCCGGTCCTTGCGATGCCATTCGTAGTTGTAGAGCCAGGAGTCCATCTCCCCCTGGACCTCGCCCTTCGAGCCCTTCAGGTACTGGGCGGTGAAACCCTGAATCTCGGCCACCACGTCGCCGTGCTCGTCGAAGATCCAGATGTCCGCCTTGATGGTGTCGAGTATCTCGGTGTTAGCCCGCGCGTAGCTGTAGAGCTTTTCAGTGGTCAGCGGCTTGAAGAGCTTGACCCGGTCGATTCGCACCGGAATGTAGACTCCGAAATCCTCCTGCACCTCGATGATGCCAAAGGCGGTTTGGAAGGAGGCGTCGAGGAGCGCCGGGTGGATGTTGAACTCGCGAAAATCGTGGGCGAGCGACGGGTGCACGTGAATCTCTCCCAAAGACTCCATCTCCCCCTGCCACAGTCGCTTCATTCCCTTGAAGGTCTCTCCGAGCTTGAGCCCGCCCTTGTCGAGCACGCGAAAGATCCGGTTGAGATCGAGTGGCTTGGATACCCGTTTCTTTATCTCGTCGAGGCTCACGGTGTTGGAGACGAACCGGTCGCCGATGTGGTTTATCTGCCCTCTGGAGTGCACCTTCCAGCCGGTCTCGTCCTTGCCCTTGTTGGTGGCGATGGTGTAGTGGCCCTGGTCCGTGTCCACGTTCACTTGAACCCGGTAGGCCTCGCCATTGTCCGGGAGAAACAGCGGATCCCGAAACTCGAGATTCTCGAGGAACCCGAGCTTCTCGCCGAACGACGCCCGTCCCACGGCCAGGGCCAGGTCCACGTGGCCGGCGCCCGGATAGACGAGCGGTCCCTGCACCCGGTGATCCTCGATGTAGGGCTGGTTCCGCTTGTCGAGCTCGATGTCCCAGAGCAGTGTCTCACTGTCTCCGGCAAAGGACCGCATCTCCTTGAGGTGAGGGTGAACCCGTCTTCCGGTGCGCTCCTCCTTCGAGGCCTCGCTCTCCATCCAGAACCGTTCCTTTTGCCACGCGTAGTGGGGCAGCTTCACGTACCGGCGCCCCTCACCGAACGTTTTCTTCCAATCAATCGGAAATCCCTTGGTGAAGAGCTGCGCCAGGTTCGAGACGATGGTGTCGGCCTCGGGCGCCTTTCGTCTAAGCGAGTGCACCACGATACCCTTCTCCTTGTTCTCGTCGAGACCGGTCTGCAGGTTGCTCGAGAGGATCGGATGAGGGCTGATTTCGACAAAGGCGCGGTAGCCGTCCGATATCATCTTCTGAACTGTGGGGTAGAACAGCACGGTCTGACGGATGTTCCTGGCCCAGTACTCGGGCGTGAGCGACTCGCCTTCGATGTGGTCCGCGGTCACCGTGGAGTAGAGCTCGGTTTTGGTTGGACGGCAGTCGAAATGGTCGACCGCGTGGATGAAGTCCTCGGCCACGTCGTCGAGAAGGTAGCTGTGGAACGGCACGTCCACCACGAGAAACCTGTTGAAGATTTTGTCCTCCTCGAGGGTCTTGGCCAAATCCTCGAGCGCTCTGTTGTCTCCGGCCAGGATCAGCATGGTCGGGCCGTTGACCGCGGCGATGTCTATCTTGCCGTCGTACTTTTCGGTGGCCGCTGCAGCCTCTTCCTTGGACAATCCGGCCGCCAGCATTCGGCCGCGGCCAGACGCCTTGGACTGGGCCCGGCTCCTCTCGAACACGACCCGGGTCGCCTCTTCCAGAGAGAGGGCGCCGCTCATATGGCTCGCCGCCACCTCGCCGATGCTGTGGCCCACGATCCCGTCCGGCTCGATCCCCAGGGATTGCCAGATTCTCGCAAGGCCCACCTGCAATGCAAAGAGCGCGGGCTGCACCACGTGGGTCTCGTTGATGCGCGATTTTTTTTCGTCTTTCATGAGCTCTGCGATAAGGCTGCTCTTCTCTTTGGCCAGCCAGCCGAGCTCCTTTAAGATGATGTCGACCTCCTCGACCGTTTTCCTGAAGATATCGTTGGTATCGAGAAGCTCCCGTCCCATGGCAAACCACTGAGGCCCCTGGCCCGAGAACACGAACGCCAGCTTCTTGCCCTTTTTCCAGACCGGCCGGTCCTGGCTCAGCAAGGGCACGTTCTCGCCGGCCACGTAATCCCGGAGCTTGGAAGCCGCCTCGGCCTTGTCCCTGGCGCCGAACGCGAGCCGGTGGTCGTGGGCCGATCGGCGGGTGGCGGCCGAGAAACAGATGTCGGCCCAAGACGCATCGGTGGTCTCCAAAAAGCCTATGTAGGATTGTGCCAGGTCTTTGAGCGCGTCCGGGCTTCGCGCGGACAGCACGAACGGCAACAGGGAGGTCCCGTCGGATTTGGATTTGCGCGCTTTGCTCTTTATTGGCTCGTACGACTTGAGCACCGCGTGGGCATTGGCGCCGCCGAATCCGAACGAATTGATGCCCGCATAGATGGCGTCGGCCTTTTTTGGAATCGGCGTGGGCTCGGTGGGCACCTTGATGTGAAGGCTCTCGAAATCGATCTTGGGATTCGGGATCTCGAAGTGCACATTGGGCGGCACCTCCTTGTGGTGTAGCGAGAGGCTCGCCTTGATGAGCCCGGCGATGCCCGAGGCCGGCTCCAGGTGCCCGATGTTGCTCTTGACCGACCCGACCAGGCAGTCGTCGTCGCGGTGTCCACCGACCACCTTGCCGATGCTGCCGCACTCCGTGGGATCGCCCACCGCGGTGCCGGTGCCGTGGGCCTCGACGTAGGTGACGTCTCCGGGATCGATGCCGGCGTCCGCGTAGGCGGCCCGCATCACCTCGATTTGGGCGTCGCCGTTCGGCATGGCGATGCCGTTGGTGCGGCCGTCCTCGTTGAGGGCGCTGCCGATGATGGTGGCGTAGATGTGGTCGCCCTCGGCAACGGCCTTGGAGAGCGGCTTCAGTATGAGCACGCCGACGCCCTCGCTTCGAACATAACCGTTGGCCCGGGCGTCAAAGGTCTTGCATCTCGCGTCCGGCGCTAGAAACCCGCCTGTGCTGAAGCCGATTTGAAGCTCGGGCTTGAGGATGATGTTGACCCCTCCGAGCACGGCCTGGTCCGATTCTCCGGACCAGATGCTCCGGGCTGCCAGGTGGGCCGCCACCAGTCCCGAGGAGCAGGCCGTGTCCACGGCAAAGCTCGGACCTCGCAGATCGAACACATAGGACAGCCGGTTGGCCGCGATGCTAGCCGCGTTTCCGGTGTTGGACTGGGCGCCGATATTGAGCCTGTTGACGGTGCTGTTTTGAATCGCCGCGTAGTCAGTGGACGAGATGCCCACGAACACACCGGTTCGGCTGCCGGCGAGCTCCTCGAGCTTCAGGCCGGCGTCCTCGAACGCCAGGTAGGTATGTTCCAGCAGCAATCGTTGCTGGGGATCGATGCGGTCCGCCTCGATGGGCGCGATGCCGAAGAACTGGGCGTCGAATTGGTCGATGTCGTCGATGAACCCTCCCTCCTTGACGCTGATGCGTCCTATGACCTTGGGGTTGGGATGAAAGAGGGCGTCCTTGTCCCACCGGTTCTTGGGAATCTCGCGAATGGCGTCCGTTTTGTTCCTGAGCAGCTGCCAGAATGCCTCCGGGGATCTCGCGCCGCCGGGCAGGTGGCACCCGATGCCGATAATCGCAATCGGCTCCTTTTTAGATGGTTCCTTCGATATTGTCATTTTTATGACTCCTTGGGGTCGACACGAGCGACTTGAAGAGTTGGAACCTCTCGTCGTCGGCCGACAGCTGGGTCAGCTTGAATTGGCCTTCTCTTACCCCGTTTTCGAGGGCGCCTCGTTTGTAGGTCTCGAAAGACATCGGCCTCAGCTCGTGCAGCACGAGCGGTTTCAGCCGGTTGGATTTGCGTTTGGCTTTGTATTCCAGATTGGCGTCGCAGAGCCTCTCGTCCAGTATCTCGGCCATGGCCTCGAGGGAAACCCCCGCCGGCGCGCGCTCGATTTCGGCGAACACGTGGTACCGTGAGCTTGCGAAATCCGCGAAGGCGATGTGAAAGAGCGTCCCCAATCCCAGGGCGTTCTCGGTAGTCTCGAAGGCCGAGAGGTATTGGGATTCGTAGAGCTTCTCGCCGGTCAGGCTGGTCACGCCCTTGCCCTTCTGGATGAAGCGAATCAGCGGAAACTCATTGTAGAACCCCTCCACACGAATGATATCGTTCATGTCGTAACGGTAGAGCCCGCTCGGCGTGGTGATGAGTATGTAGTACTCCTCGCCCGCCTCGAGCTCGTGGGCCAGGAGCACTCTCGGATTTCCGGTGTCGTAGTCGCGTTTCTTGATGAATTCGAAAAAGAGCAAGTGCGCCGCGAGGATGCTCGTTTCCTGGTCGTTTCGAAGCACGATGCCGGCCCTGGCTTCGGTCGCCAGGTACCCGAGCTCCCGGATAGCGGTCGTCTCCGGATAGAACCCCTCGGTATGCTTGAGGTAGAGCCCGGAGTTGCCCTGCTTCCACGTGTTGATGACCTCGAGGGAGGGCCAGTAGTGCTTGGGGAGCAAATTCCCGTGCTCGCGCTGCAGCGCTCTCAGCTCGGCGGCCCGTCTGGGGTTGGGAGAGAGCCGTTTTTCCACGGCGCGGCGAATCGCGGGCGCCACGAAGAGGTCGGGCTTGAGCGTGCCGCGCTCGATGTCGTGGGCGATCTCATCGAGGTGAGCTACCGCGGTCCGATGGAGCTCGAGGAGATTGCTCGGGTTGGCTGCCACGATCATTCGAATCGGATGCTCCAGCGCAATCCTCAGCAAGGTGTAGTACTTGGATTCGTAGTCGTCGATGTCGTGTGCCTCGAAAGGTATTACGCGAAACCGCTTTACCAAGCTCGGCATGTACGCGTTCATGTGCCCGGAAAAGGAGCCGAAGGCAGTGCCGTCCGCGGTCCGGCCCTCCACGGCCTTGCCCACCATCGTGAGATCCCGTCCGTCCAGGAACCCGGGCATCTCATGGAACATCGAGTGGAACCAGAGCTTGGTCAGGCCGTTGTAGCACTCGTCGTGGTACTTTCGGGTGATGGGGATGAGCTTGGGCGCGGAGGTGGTGCCGCTGGTGGTGGCGTAGAACATGGGCTTTCCGGGAAAGAGCACGTCTTCCTCGCCGTTCGCGTGGCGATCGACGTAAGGTCGAAGAGCCTCGTAATCGTTGATGGGCACGGCGTCCGCGAGCTGAGAAGGAGAATCAATGGACGAAAAGCGGTGCTCCTTTCCGTAGGCGGTTTGTTTGGCGAAAGAGAGGATGTCACTGAGAACAGCGGCTTGCGCGGCTCTCACGTCCCGGCTCTTTATGTCGAGGGCCTTTTTCATGGCCCGGCCCGAGGCATTGACGCCGATTTTCATCAGCTTGGCGGCAGCCGGTCGAAACAAGTGAGCCTCCTGATTCAAAGCGTTCCGAGAGTGTCCCG
>Ga0316593_10000132_pt1 | contig 10337 bp, 1 predicted proteins | sample S5NA_3_FD_204564 | JGI IMG/M metagenome (GOLD analysis project Ga0316593, IMG submission 204564) | Metatranscriptome of rhizosphere microbial communities from salt marsh grasses in Alabama, United States - S5-7_160517rA (Metagenome... | ecosystem: Host-associated > Plants > Roots > Rhizosphere ... | reverse complement strand
GGTCCCCCTTGGACATTGTGCGGATCTTCTCTGTATTCCAATCGGAACATACTTTTCAAACTTTAGTGTTATTTTGAAAATAGGTTTATTTGTTCCAATACGAGACAAGAGACGGAGAGATTCGTATCACGCGCTCATGGACGATGAGAGTTGGTGAGCGCTGCTGTCTCCAATGAGGTGTTTGTGAATCAAGTCGATCACCTGTCGACGGCCTGCCGACTCGTGAAGGAAGAGATGCCCTCCGTGGACGGTGTACATGCTGAAGCGCTCTGCGTGGTGTCGCCACGCTTCGATGAGGTCGGCCGTGTAGACAGCGTCGGACGCACCGGCAATGGCCACCAGCGGCATGTTCACTTTGTGGTCTTTCGCCACCAGCCGCTGACGGGTGATCTCCAGATTTGCTCTCAGGGCCGGAAGAATAGACTGAAATTGCGCCTGGTCCTCGATCAGCGCTTCCGGTGCACCGAGGGCCAAGAGCAGCGCCGCGAGATCGGCCTCGGATATATCATCGCTGCTCTTGGACTTGCCTTCGAGGAACGGTTTGTCCAATGGATTCTCGACTCCGGGCGGAACCGCCGCGCCGATGAAGAGGTGGACCGGCGCGGTGTCGTGGACCGCCTTCAGGTAAGCGGAGAAGCTCAATGCGATGTTGCCCCCGAAGCTATGCCCGTAGAAGGCGAAGGGCTTGTTCAGAAACGGCAGCATCGCTTCGGACAGCGCCGCGAACATGGCCATGCCGTCCCTGAACGGGGGATCATCGATGCGTTCCTCCCTTCCCGGCAATTGCACCAGACAGACCTCGACGCTGCTCGGCAGCTGCTCTGCCCAATCGTTGTAGACCGATGCCCCGGCGCCGAGATAGGGGAAGCAGAAGAGGCGGTAAGCTGCGTCCGGACGCGGTATCGGGATATGAATCCACCGGGATGTCGAATCGAGTGAGGGGGTGGCTGACCGGGCGTTTTCCACCTTCATGGATATCTCTTCGGCCAGCTCGTTCACGGTGGGGCCCTGCATCACCTGCATCAGGGAGAACGTCACGCCGGTCCGGGTGGTGAGCCAGCTCCTCACCTGGTTGGCCATCAGGGAGTCCAGTCCCATCTGAGTAATGGGCGTCTCACTATCCACCCGCTCTTTGGGGGTGCCGAGAATCTTGCTCATCATCTGGGAGAGGGTGGTGACGAGCACCGCTTTTCTCCTCTCGGGCGGCAAGGCGCAGAGCTGGCCCAAGAGATCCCGCTGCCCCTCTTTGGACTCTGACATCTCTTGGTTCGCCTCCTTATGGAGATGGGCGAATCGGTAGGAGCGGACGCTGTTTTGGAAGGTCTCGCCGAGGGCGGCCCAGTCCGCCTTCATGGCGCCCACAGCGATCGGTTTTTCGAGGAGCGCCCTCTCGAGTACGCTGAACGCCTCTCTTTGCGACAGCTCCCCCCAGCCGTGGTTGCTGAGAAAGTCGCGCACCTTCTTTGTCCTGGCCACAAACCCCACGCCGCCGAGACCCCCCCAGTTGATGGTGACGCCGGGAAGTCCCAGGCTGCGGCGATATATGGCGAACTGATCGAGGAAGCTGTTGGCTGCTGCGTAGTTCCCCTGTCCCGGTGTTCCGTAGAGGGAGGCCACCGAAGAGAAGGAGACGAAGTGGTCGAGGGGAAGCGTTCGGGTGGCCAGGTGGAGATTCCAAGTCCCTTGGATTTTAGACCTTAGGGGCGCCAGAAACTGGGCGCCGGACATCTCCTTCAACAGACCGTCGTCCAGCACCAGGGTAGATTGAAAGACACCCCTTAGTGGGGTGCCGTCCGAGTGGGTCTCTGCCACGACCCGCCTCACGTCATCCAGGTTCGAGATATCTGCCTTCAGCACCTTTACTAAGACGCCGGCGCGCTCTAGAGCTGCCACATTCTCCTGCTCCCCCGGGCTCTTGATGCCGCTTTTCGAGACGAGGGAGATGTGCTTCGCCCCTTTCTCCGAGAGGAAGCGGGCCACTGCCAGCCCAAACCCGGAGGTGCCTCCGGCGATGAGATAAGAGGCGTCCTTTGGTAGGCTCAACACATGGGGCGGAGCGATGTGCACGATGCCGGTTACGTCGAGGACTACCTTTCCAATCTGCTCGGCGCGGGAAAGGACCGACAGCGCCTCCCGGACCTCGGCAATGGGATAGACGCGGTGGGGGTGGGGTACAAATCCGTTGTCCGTCGCCATGGTCACGGCCGCCCTCAAGGTGTCTCCCATCAGCGTCGGTTTTTGGATCAGCAGTCTGTCGATGTCCACCGCAAAGTAGGAGATGTTGTCTGCCAGTAGCTTGAGGCCGATGCGCTTGTTCCGGTAGAGATCGGCCTTTCCAATCTCCACGAACCGCGCGCAGGGAGCGAGGGCCTTGAGACTCTGGGTCACCTTGACGCCGGCGAGGGAGTTGAGGACCACATCCACGCCCTGATGATCTGTCGCGGCCATGACGTCGCTGAAGAAACACGTGCTCCTCGAATCATAGACACCGTCGACGTCGAGGGATCTAAGATAATCGTGCTTTGCCTGACTCGCGGTCACATGCACCTCGGCGCCGAGGGCTTTCGAGATCTGGATGGCGGCGATGCCGACCCCGCCGGCCCCGGCGTGGATCAGCACCCGCTCGCCGGGCATGAGGCGGGCCAGGGTGACGAGGCTGTAGTAGGCGGTCAGATAGGCCATGGGAATCGCGGCCGCTTCGGCCGTGGTCATCTGTTCCGGGATCGACACCGCATGATCGGCTTTGGCCGTCACCACGCCGCCGAGGGTGTCTGCTGCCACGGCCATGACCCGGTCTCCTATTTTGAAACCCGTCACTGCTCGGCCCGTGGCCACCACTTCCCCGGCGCACTCCAGACCAAATCGTTTTTTGAAGAGTCCCCCTTCGAGGGCTTCGTCTGGCAGGAGCCCCAGGGCGAGCATCGCGTCGCGGAAGTTGAGGGCGGTGTGACGGACCGCGATGCGTATCTCGTCCGGCGCCAGCTCCGGCAGGTCGACGCGCCGAAACACCAGTTGATCTTCACGACCCGACTGATCGGTTGTGAGATGGAACGGGGCGCCGCCAGCCGGCACTGCTTCGTGGGCTGCTCGCCACATCGCTTCCCTGTCCATCCGCTCCAGCCTCCTCGCGAACCGTTTCCGGCCGCGGATGGCGACCTCCTCTTCGCTCTTTTCGCCCGGCATCGTGATGATTTCGTCGAAAAGCACTGCGATCTCCTCTTCGGAGCCGACCGCGCTGATATCGACCATTTTCATGGGGAGGGTGGGGATTTCATTGGCGATGACGCGACCGATGCCCAGAACCGGTGATTGAGAGAGGGCGACAATCTCATCCGCGTCGATGGCGGCGGCGCCTGCCGTGAGGATCCAGAGCCCCGGACCATGCCGGGTTTCGCCCCGGCCGGTTGCCAAGAGAGGGTCCTCTCCAAGCGCCAAGAGGGCCTTGGCAATGGAGAAGGGGCTGGTCTGGAGCTTTTGGGCGGTTTCGCCAACCGGAATTTGTTCGATCGGGGGAATATCGAGGGACCAGGCGTGGACAATCCCGTTCAGACGGCCGGTCTTGCGCGCGGCATTGAGCACGGCTCTGAACCCCTTGTCATCGTCCGGCCTCGCGGTGAAGCGGTTCTCTGCCAGCGCCTCGAAGGTCTGCCCGGGGAAGACGAGGTGACAGGTATCGCCGCGGGCTTCCAGCTTTTCGGCCAGCGCGTCGGCCACGCCGCGACAGTCGCCGAAGAGGACCCAACTGCCGGTGTCGAGATGCGCGACCTCGTTGTCAATCGTCTCGGTGTGCGTGCTGTTGGCGGCAAAGACGGTCTGTGCCACCTTGCCGCTCTCCTCGGAGACGTCGGACACCGCCGTTACGTTATCGAACCCGGCCTGCTCGAGGGCAAGGCGCCAGCCGGATCGGCTCATGGTGCAGTGGGCCTGTCGAGCCGAATCACCCTTGAAGCGCCACCACCCTTCGGTCATGCCGAAGATGAGATCCAGGTAGGCGGGACATGTGGTGACCTCCAACATCAATAGGATCCCGCCCGGGGCCAGGAGGGCGCGGACGTTCTCCAGAGTCTTTCCGATATCGGCTGTGGCGTGGATTACATCTGATGCGACCACCATGTCGAACGAGTGGTGGGGGATGCCTTGCGTGTCGGGCACCTGTTCGATATCCAGAATGTTGTACTGAACCGCACCGTTGTCTCTGAACCGCTCCTTGGCCTTTGCAAGGAAGGTGGGGGAGAGGTCGGTGAACAGGTACTCGGTGCGGTCCTCGGGCAGGGTGGAGAGGATCGACGCGGTGACGCCCCCTGTTCCGGCGCCGATTTCGATGACGCGGAGGGGTTGCTCATCCGGAACCGTTTCGGTCAGGGCAGCGGCGGCGCCGTGGATGATGCGGTTGTACTTTTCAAAGCTGTGGGCATGAACGTAATAGTCGACGATGGTCCGCCAATCGTGCTTCGGAAAGATGAGCTCCACCGGATCGATCTCGCCTGTGAGCACCTCTTTCAATCTGGGCAGACACCGCTTCAACAGATCAATCTCGTGGCGAAACGCCGGGTAGTCGTTATGGGCGCTTTCGAGCATGGCCTTCCCGTCCCCCTCTTGAGGGGTCTCAATGACGTGCCATTCGTCGCCGGCCTTGCGCAGGTAGCCCCAGGCCGAAAGGTGACCGAGCATCGCCGCCAGCAGGTGCTCGTGCCGATCCGCCACGCCGAGCTTCTGCTTGAGCGCCTTGAGGTCGAAATGGTCGCCGACCTCAAGGGTCAACCCAAGGGCTTCGAGGGACTCGAGCGTGAACCTTTCGGCCAGGGTTTCGGCGGTCGGGGTGAACCCGTCGAAGTATGCTGCGTAGTGGGGCGCTTTTTTGATCGCTTGGATCATGGGTCCTGTCCGTGTCTGGATGGCGGTTGCCGGCGCGAGATACGCCTTGGGATTTCGCCGAACAACGCTGTCCCATCGCTCTTTGCGGCGCCATTTGTATTGGTAGAGCCAGCCGTCGATTTCGCCGTCGATCTCTCCCTTGGACCCCTTCAGGTACTTGGCGGTGAATCCCTGTATTTCAGCCACCAGGTTCTGGTCCGCGTCAAAGATCCAGATGTCCGCTTTGATGGTCTCTGCCACCTCGTCGCGGGCCTTTGCATAGCTGAAGAGCGTCTGGGTGGTGAGGGGGCGGTGCAGCTTCACCCGATCTATCCGGATTGGGATGTAGACGCCGAACGTGTCGTGGACCTCGATGATGCCGAACGCGGTCTGGAAAGCAGCGTCCAGAAGGGCAGGGTGGAGGTTGAAGTCTTGAAAGTCGTGGGCAATGGACGGGTGCACTCGGATCTCACCGAGCGCCTCGAGCTCGCCTTGCCAGAGTCGTTTGATCCCCTTGAAGGTCTCTCCCAGCGTAAGTCCGCCCTTGTCGAGGATCCGGAAGATTCGGTTCACGTCGAGGGGGGTCGAGACCCGCTGCTGTATCTCCTCGAAGTTCAAAGGGTGGGACGGGAACGGATCGCCGATGTGGTTGAGCTTGCCGGTGGAGTGGACGACCCAGCCGTTTTGACCCTTTTCTCTGTTGGTGGCGATGGAGAAGTCTCCCTCGTCTGTGTCGATTTGAATCTGAACCCGAATATCATCCCCCTCTTCGGGGAGGAAGAGGGGCTCCGAGAATGTGAAGTCCTCGATGAAACCGAACCGTTCGTCATAGGAGGCGCGCCCCACGGCTAGGGCCAGATCCACGTGGCCGGCGCCGGGATAGACAAGGGGCCCCTGGACCCGGTGATCCGCGATATAGGGCTGGTTCCGCTGGTCGAGCTCGATATCCCAGGTGACGGCGTCCCGGTGGTCGGCAAAGGCGCGCATCTGTTCCAGGTGAGGATGCACCCGCCGTCCGATTCGCTCCTCGAGGGTCCGGGCGTTCTCGTTCCAGAAATGCTCCTTTTGCCACGGGTAGTGGGGGAGCTTGACGTAGCGTCTTCCCTTGCCGAACAGGGTAGACCAGTCGATGGGGCACCCTGTTGTAAAGAGTTGGCCGAGGGATCCCATGAGTTGCGCGGCTTCAGGGGTCTTTCGTCTCAGGGAGTGGACTACGATCCCTTTCTGCTGTCGCTCCTCCAGTCCTTTCTGGATGTTGCTCGAGAGAATGGGGTGGGGGCTTATCTCTACGAACACCGCGTATCCGTGGTCTATCATTTTCAGGATGGTGGGATAGAAGCGCACGGTCTCACGGATATTGCGGGCCCAGTAGGCCGGGGTGAGGGCGCGCCCTTCGATTTTGTCGCCTGTCACAGTGGAGAAGAGGTCGATAGTTGTCGCGCCGCAGTCGATGGCAGGCGTGGCCGCGACAAAGTCCCCTGTCACATCGTCCAGCAGGTAGCTGTGAAAGGGAACGTCCACCACGAGGAATCGATTGAAGATATTGTCGGCCTCGAGAGCAGCGGCCAGGGATTCGAGGGCGTTGTTGTCCCCGGCCAAGGTGAGCATGGCCGGACCGTTCTCGGCCGCGATATCGATCTTCCCTGCGTACTTCTCAATGGCCTCGGCTGCCGCTTCTTTTGTCAGCGCCGCGGCCAGCATCCGTCCCCTTCCCGATGCCTTGGATTGGGCGCGGCTCCGCTGAAACACCACCCGAGTGGCCTCCTTCAGAGAGAGCGCGCCGCTCACGTAGGCCGCCGCCACTTCGCCGATGCTGTGTCCGACAACGCCGTCCGGCGAGACCCCCATGGATTGCCAGATTCTGGCGAGCCCCACCTGCAGCGCGAACAGGGCGGGTTGAACCACATGGGTCTCGTCGATTCTGGAATTGTCCTCGTCTTTCAAAAGCTCTGTCATGAGGCTGCTCTTCTCCTCGGCGAGCCATCCAAGCTCTTTGAGAAACACGTCCACCTCTTCAATGGTCTGTCTGAAGACGGCGTTGGTTTCGAGCAGCTCTCTCCCCATGGCGAACCACTGGGGGCCTTGACCGGAGAAGACAAAGGCGACCTTCTGGTCGGGCTTGGTCACGGGTCTGGCCATGCTCGAAAAGGGCACCTCCACGCCTGCCGCGAAATCCCGTAGCTTCTCTTTTGCCTCGGCCTTGTCCATCGCAGATATGGCCAGGCGGATATCGTGGGCGGAGCGCCGGGTCGCTGCAGAGTAGCTGAGGTCTGCCCACGCCGCGTCGCTGGTTTCTAAAAAGTCGGCGTGTGCGCCGGCCAAGGTCTTGAGGGCCTCTTTGGTCTTGGCGCTGATCACATAGGGAAGCGGCGAGTTATCGTCGAGTTCGTGGACGGGATGCTCCGGGGGCGTGTAGGACTGCAGCACCACGTGGGCGTTGGCGCCGCCGAAGCCGAAGGAGTTGATTCCCGCGTACAGGTGATCGCCCTTTTTCGGAATGGGCGTGGTCTCGGTGGGAACCTTAATGTGCAGCCCCTCGAAGTCGATCTTGGGATTGGGGTTTTTGAGGTGGATGTTCGGGGGCGCCTCCCCCCGGTCCAGGGCGAGGGTGGTCTTGATGAGCCCGGCGATTCCCGAGGCAGGCTCCAGGTGGCCGATGTTGCTCTTCACCGATCCCACCAGAAAGGTGTCGGTTCTGTTCGCTCCCACCACCCGGCCGATGCTGCCGGCCTCGGTGGGGTCGCCGAGGGCCGTTCCGGTGCCGTGGGCCTCGACATAGGTGACCCCACTCGGATCGATTCCTGCATCCTCGTAGGCAGCGTGTATCACCGCCACCTGGGCCTCGCCGTTCGGCATGGCAATGCCGCCGGTCCGGCCGTCTTCGTTGAGCGCAGAGCCGATGATGGCGGCGTAGACGTGGTCGCTGTCTGCGATGGCCTTTGAGAGCGGTTTCAGGAGAATTACTCCGACCCCTTCACTCCGCACATAGCCGTTGGCGCCGGCGTCAAAGGTCTTGCACCGAGCGTCCGGCGAGAGGAATCCACCGGTGGAGAAGCCGATTTGGATCTCGGGTTTGAGGATGATGTTCACGCCGCCAAGGACTGCCATGTCCGACTCTTTGGACCAGATGCTGCGCGCGGCCAGGTGGGCCGCCACCAACCCGGATGAGCAGGCAGTGTCCACGGCAAAGCTCGGTCCCCGGAGATCGTATACATAGGAGATGCGGTTGGCCGCGATGCTGGCGGCATTGCCGGTGTTGGATTGGGGACCGATGTTGAGCCGGTTCGTGGTGCTGTTTTGTATGGCCGCATAGTCTGTCGCGGAGATGCCCACGAAGACCCCGGTTCTGCTGCCGGCCAGATCTTCGAGCCTCAACCCGGCATCTTCAAATGCCATGTAGGCGTGCTCCAGGAGCAGCCGCTGTTGCGGATCGATGCGGTTCGCCTCCACCGGCGCGATTCCGAAGAATTGAGCATCGAACAGATCGATGTCGTCGATGAATCCCCCCTCCTTTACATTGATCTTTCCGATTACCTTTGGATTGGGGTGAAAGAGCGCATCCTTGTCCCAACGCTCCTTTGGAATGGTCCTGATGGCGTCGGTCTTGTTCTTCAGCATCTCCCAGAATGCGTCCGGGGTTCTGGCGCCGCCCGGGAGATGACAGCCGATGCCGATGATGGCGATGGGATCTCTTTTCATTGACGGGATTGAAGACGTCATCTGTCAATTTCCTTTCGTTTGTCCGTTTGAATCTGCTGCACCGCGGGAGACTGACTCCCCGGCGAGATGTTTGAAAATGCGGAGCTGTTCATCGTTGCGAGAGAGCTGAATCAACTTGAACTGCCCGTCCCTGGCCCCGGCCATCAGGGCCTCCTGCTTGAACCTCTGGAATGCGTTGTGCGGCAAGGGGTGCACAATCAGGGGGCGGAGACGATTGGATCCCCTCTTGGCGGTGTACTCCATGTTCAGTTGCGCGAGGGCATCATCCAGCGCCTTTGCGAGGACCTCCATGTCAATCGTGGAATCGCTCCCGGACGGCTCGACAAACACGTGGTAGCGGGAGGTGTCGATATCCGCGAAGGCCACGTGAAAGGGAATCTGCACCGCGAGGGCCGCCTCGGCGGTTTGGATGGCGGCGAGATATTGGGCTTCAGAGAGTTTCTCGCCGGTGAGGCTGACCACTCCCTTGCCTTTCTGTACGAATCTCACCTTGGGAAACTCGTTGTAGAACCCCTCGACCCGAATGATGTCGTTGATATTGTATCGATAGAGACCACTCGGTGTCGTGATGATGATGTAGTACGACTCCCCCACTTCGAGCTCGTGAGCCAGGTATATGCGGGGATTGGGCGTCTCGATATCCCCTGTCTTGATGAATTCGAAAAAGAGCAGATGGGCGGCCAGCACCGATGTATCGTCTGCCTCGTCCAGGGGGATGCCTGCTCTGGCTTCGGTGGCGAGATAACCGAGCTCGCGGATGAGGGTGGTCTCCGGATAGAACCCGCTCGTCTGCCGCAGATAGAGACCGGAGTTGCCGCACTTCCAGGTGTTGATGAGCTTTAGACCGGGCCAGTAGTGCTTGGGGAGCAGCCGGCGGTTATCCCGGGCGATTGCCCTCAAGACGTCTGCCCGCTTGGGGTTGGGCGAGACGCGTCTCTCGACAGCCGCCCGTATAGGCGCCGGGATCTCGAGATTGCGGTTTAGTGTTCCGGTTTGAATGTCGTGAACAATCTCGTCGAAGTGCTCTTCTGCCACCCGGTGCAGCTCCACCAGGGTGCTGGGGTTGGCCGCGACAATCCAACGGATCGGCTGCGCCAGTGCAATGCGCATGACCGTATAGTATTTGGCACGATAGTCGTCGATGTCGTGCACCTCGAATGGGACGACGCGGAACCGCTTGATGAACTCGGGCATGTCGGCGTTCATCTGTCCAGAGAATGCTCCGTAGGCAGTGCCGTCCTGAGTGCGTCCCTCAACGGCCTTTCCCACCATGGAGATGTCCCGGCCGTCCATGAAGTCCGAAACTTGGCGAAACAGGGTGTAGAGCCAGAGCTTGGTGAGGCCTTTGTAGCACTCCTCGTAGTACTTTCGGGTGATGGGAATGAGCTTGGGTTTGTCGGTTGTGCCGCTGGTGGTGGCGTAGAACATCGGTTTGCCTGGAAAGAGCACATCGGGCTCTCCGGAGGCGTGCCGCAACACGTGGGGCCCAAGCATCTCGTAGGTGTTGACCGGGACCGCTTCGCAAAACAGACGCGGGGTGTGGAGAGCGGCGAATCGATGGTCCCTGCCATACGCGGTGTCTCGGGCGTAACTCAAGATATCTTTCAGTACCGCTTGCTGGGACTTCTCTACATCCCGGCTCTTCTCATTCAGGGTCTGTTGCAGCTTTCGTCCTGCGACGGATACACTTGCCTTCATGAATTTCGACGCGATGGATCGCAGCATTTCTCTCTCCGTGTCTCGATGTGTTTCGCGCCGCTGGC
>Ga0316593_10000131_pt1 | contig 10360 bp, 7 predicted proteins | sample S5NA_3_FD_204564 | JGI IMG/M metagenome (GOLD analysis project Ga0316593, IMG submission 204564) | Metatranscriptome of rhizosphere microbial communities from salt marsh grasses in Alabama, United States - S5-7_160517rA (Metagenome... | ecosystem: Host-associated > Plants > Roots > Rhizosphere ... | reverse complement strand
TGCAAGGGCTGATCGAGGATCTGCCGGTTGCGGAGGATCCCCGGGCCGCCCTGTTGCGGGAGGCCAGGGCCATCCATCAGGAGGACATCGAGGCCAACCGGCGCATGGGTGAACTGGGTGCGGCCTTGATCGAAGGTCCCACCGGGGTCATTACCCACTGTAACGCCGGGGCCCTGGCCACCGGGGGTTACGGTACCGCCCTGGGCGTGATCCGCTGCGCCTGGTCGGCGGGACGCATCGAGCAGGTCTATGCGGACGAGACGAGGCCCTGGCTGCAGGGCTCGCGGCTGACCGCCTGGGAGCTGTTGCAGGACGGCATTCCGGTGACCCTGCTGGCAGACGGCGCGGCGGCCAGCCGTATGGCCCGGGGCGGTATCGGTTGGATCATCGTCGGTTCCGACCGCATCGCCGCCAACGGGGATGTGGCGAACAAGATCGGTACCTACAGTCTGGCCCTGGCAGCCCGCCATCACGGGGTCCGGGTGTTGGTGGCGGCACCCACCTCCACCATCGATATGCAGCTGGCCGACGGCCGGGACATCCCGATCGAGGTCAGGGCCGAACAGGAGCTGCTCGAATGCGCGGGGGTGCGGGTCGGCGCCGCCGGTGCCCGGGTCTGGAATCCGGTGTTCGATGTGACCCCCGCGGGACTGGTGGATGCACTGGTCACTGAAAAAGGGGTTGTCTGGTCGCCGAACAGAAAAAAGCTGGAAAAATTACTCGCCTGATGAGCTGAGACTGCCTGAAATCCGTTTTCAGGCGTTTTTTATACAGCAGAGTGGGTTTGCATTATGTTACAATCCGCTTTTTTCTGAAGCCCCCAGAAGCCGTTTTGGGGCAACTAAGGACGCTCGTAGGCCCCCATGACCGAATTCGCCAAAGAAGTACTGCCTGTCAACCTCGAAGACGAGATGCGTCAGTCCTATCTCGATTACGCCATGAGCGTGATCGTCGGAAGGGCTCTGCCGGATGTCCGGGACGGTCTCAAGCCGGTGCACCGCCGGGTGCTCTACGCCATGAGCGAACTGGGCAACGACTGGAACAAGCCCTACAAGAAGTCCGCCCGTATCGTCGGTGACGTGATCGGTAAATACCATCCCCACGGTGATACCGCGGTCTACGACACCATCGTGCGCATGGCCCAGCCCTTCTCCATGCGATACATGCTGGTGGATGGTCAGGGCAACTTCGGCTCGGTGGACGGCGACTCGCCGGCGGCCATGCGCTACACCGAGGTGCGCATGGCCAAGATCGCCCACAGCATGCTGGACGATCTGGATAAGGAGACGGTGGACTTCGTCCCCAACTACGACAACTCCGAGAAGGAACCGGCGGTGTTGCCGGCGCGTATCCCCAACCTGCTGATCAACGGCTCCGCCGGCATCGCGGTGGGTATGGCTACCAATGTGCCGCCGCACAACCTCAACGAGGTGATCGACGCCTGTGTGGCCCTGATCGATGACGAATCCATCGGTATCGATGCCCTGATGCAGTATCTGCCCGGGCCGGACTTTCCTACCGCCGCCCTGATCAATGGCGCCCGTGGCATCCGTGAGGCCTATCGGACCGGGCGTGGCCGTATCTACATGCGCGCCCGCACCGAGGTGGAGACCGATCCGAGCAATGGGCGGCAGACCATCATCGTCACCGAATTGCCCTATCAGGTGAACAAGGCGCGCATGATCGAGAAGATCGCCGAGTTGGTGAAGGACAAGCGCCTGGAGGGGATCTCCGAGCTGCGTGACGAATCCGACAAGGACGGTATGCGGGTGGTGATCGAACTGCGTCGCGGCGAGGTCGCCGAGGTGGTGTTGAACAACCTGTTCCAACACACCGCCATGCAGAGCGTGTTCGGCATCAACATGGTGGCGCTGGTGGATGGCCGGCCACGCCTGCTCAACCTGAAACAACTGCTGCAGTATTTCATCCGCCATCGGCGCGAGGTGGTGACCCGTCGCACTCTGTATGAATTGCGCAAGGCGCGGGACCGGGCCCATGTGCTGGAGGGCCTGGCGGTGGCCCTGGCCAACATCGACGAGGTGATCGAGCTTATCAGGCGGGCGGCCAGTCCCGCAGAGGCCAAACAGGCTCTGTTGGAGCGGTTCTGGCAGTCTGGGACCGTGGAGGCGATGTTGCAGCGCGCCGGTGCCCAGAGCACCCGGCCCGAGGAGCTGGCCCCGGAGTTCGGTCTCACGGATCAGGGTTATCGCCTCACCGAGGTCCAGGCCCAGGCCATCCTGGATCTGCGTCTGCACCGTCTGACCGGTTTGGAACAAGATAAAATCATCAACGAATACGAGGAGTTGCTGGATAAAATCGCGGATCTGCTGGATATCCTGAGCAGCCCCGACCGACTGATGCAGGTGATCCGCGACGAACTGCTGGATATCAAGCAACAGTACGGCGATGCGCGACGTACTCAGATCATTGAAAACCGCCTCGACCTGACCCTGGAGGACCTGATCACCGAAGAGGACGTGGTGGTGACTCTGTCCCACGGCGGCTACGCCAAGGCCCAACCGATCAGCAGTTATCAGGCCCAGCGTCGGGGTGGCAAGGGCAAAATGGCCACCGCCACCAAGGACGAGGACTTCGTCGACAAACTGTTCGTCGCCAGTACCCACGATACCATCCTGTGCTTTTCCAATCTGGGCAAGGTCTACTGGCTCAAGGTCTACGAACTGCCCCAGGCGGGACGTAACGCCCGCGGCAAGCCGATCGTCAATCTGCTGCCGTTGGAGGCGGAGGAGCGGATCAATGCGATCCTGCCGATCCGCGAATACACCGAAGATCGTTATGTGTTCATGGCGACCAGTTCCGGTACGGTCAAGAAGACCCCGCTGGAGGCCTTCTCCCGACCTCGGGCCGGCGGCATCATCGCGGTGGATCTGCGCGATGGAGACAAGCTGATCGGGGTCGACATCACCGATGGAGAGCAGGATATCCTGTTGTTCAGCAGTTTCGGCAAAGCGGTGCGTTTTCACGAATCCAACGTGCGCGCCATGGGCCGTACCGCCTGCGGGGTGCGTGGCATCCGTCTGGAATCGGGCCACAGCCTGGTGTCGTTGATCGTGGCGCATGAGGGTGATGTGTTGACGGTGACCGAAAACGGCTACGGCAAGCGCACTCCCATCGACGAATATCCGGTACACGGACGTGGCGGTCAGGGGGTGATCTCGATCCAGACCTCGGCCCGCAACGGCGCGGTGGTGGGGGCGGTACAGGCGATCGATGACGATGAGATCATGATGATCACCAACGGTGGCACCCTGGTACGCAACCGGGTTGCCGACGTTTCCCGCATGGGCCGTAATACTCAGGGCGTGATCATGATCCGTCTGAGCAAACAGGAGAAACTGATCGGCATCGAAAGGATCGAAAATCTGGAAACCGAAGCGACGGAGTTGTCCGAACCGGAGCAGGAGGAAGGCCCGGATACAGACTAACCAGAACTCCGTTGCCAAGTCGTCAGTCGCGCATGACAGGACCGTCATGGTGATAGAAAAGATAATTTAAACAGTCTATTGAGAGGTAAAGATGTCACGTATCTTTAACTTTAGTGCCGGTCCGGCCATGCTGCCGGAAGCGGTCTTGCAACAGGCCCGGGACGAAATGCTCGACTGGCAGGGTTCCGGCATGTCGGTCATGGAGATGAGCCACCGCGGCAAGGAGTTCATGGGCATCGCCAGCCGGGCCGAGGCGGATCTGCGCGAGTTGCTGGCGGTTCCCGACAACTACAAGGTGCTGTTCCTGCAGGGCGGTGCCTCCAGTCAGTTCGGCATGGTGCCGATGAACCTGACCCGCAGCAATCGCAAGGTCGACTACCTCAACACCGGTTCCTGGTCCAAGAAGGCGATCGCCGAGGCCAAGCGCTTCTGCGAGGTCAAGCTGGCGGCCAGCACCGAGGAGAGCAAGTTCACCCGGACCCCGTCTCAGGAGCAACTCGAGCTGAGCGGTGATGCGGCCTATGTCCACTACACCCCGAACGAGACCATTCAAGGGGTGGAGTTTCCGTATATCCCGGACACCGGTGAGGTGCCGCTGGTGGCGGACTTCTCCTCGACCCTGTTGTCCCGTCCGCTGGATGTCTCCCGCTATGGCGTCATCTATGCCGGGGCGCAGAAGAACATCGGTCCGGCCGGACTGACCCTGGTGATCGTTCGCGAAGACCTGATCGGGGAGCCCATCGACGGTACCCCTGTCATGTTTCAGTACCGTACCCATACCGAGTCGGGATCCATGTACAACACCCCGCCCACCTACGCCTGGTATCTGGCGGGGCTGGTGTTTCAATGGTTGAAGGCCAACGGCGGCCTGGCGGCCATGGCGGAAGTCAACGAGCGCAAGGCCAAGGCCTTGTATGCCGCCATCGACAACTCGGATTTCTATGCCAATCCGGTAGAGCTGAACAGCCGTTCCTGGATGAACGTCCCCTTCACCCTGGCGGATGCGGCATTGGACGCCAGGTTTCTGGAGGAGGCCGGTGCGGCCGGTCTCATGACCCTGAAGGGCCATCGCTCGGTAGGTGGTATGCGTGCGAGTATCTACAATGCCATGCCCGAGGCCGGGGTCAAGGCCCTGATCGACTTCATGGCCGATTTCGAACGTCGTCACGGCTGATACAAGGCCTCGTCCATCCGCTCCTGCGGAGTTCAAGTTGTTTTTTCGAAAAGGATTATAACAAGCAGAATAATAAAAGATTATTTTGCAAATATTTTAGACGAGTTAGCGCATGTACAAGATTCTTACACTGAACAACATCTCGGTGGCGGGGTTGGATCGTCTGCCTCGAGATCGATACGAGGTCGCCTCCGAAATGTCCCATCCGGACGCCATCCTGCTGCGTTCCTACAAGATGCACGACATGGAGATGCCCCCCACGGTGAAGGCCATCGGCCGGGCCGGTGCCGGGGTCAACAACATCCCGGTGGACAAGATGACCACCCTGGGCATCCCGGTATTCAATGCCCCGGGGGCCAATGCCAATGCGGTGAAGGAACTGGTGCTGGCCGGTGCTCTGCTCGCCGCACGCAATCTGGGCCAGGCCTGGCGTTTCGCCACCGCTCTGGAGGGTGACGACGCCGGCATCTCCAAGAACGTGGAATCGGGCAAGAAGAACTTTGTCGGCTTCGAATTGCCCGGACGCACCATGGGCGTGATCGGCCTGGGGGCGATCGGTGTAAAGGTGGCCAACGCCTGTCGCGCCCTGGGTATGAAGGTGATCGGTTACGATCCCACCATCACGGTGCAGAGCGCCTGGAAACTGGCCTCGGACGTGCAGCAGGCCCTGAGCGTGGACGACCTGCTGTCCAAGTCTGACTTCGTGACCTTTCACGTGCCGCTCACCGAGGCCACCACCCACATGATCAACGTGGATCGGCTCAAGCTGATGAAGCCGGGGGCGGTGCTGTTGAATTTCGCCCGCAACGGCATCGTCGACGACGAGGCGGCGGTGGCTGCCCTGGACAGCGGCCAGCTCTATGCCTATGTCTGCGACTTCCCGAGCAATCTGTTGAAGAATCACCCGCGGGTCATCACCTTGCCCCATCTGGGTGCCTCCACCGTGGAGGCAGAGGAGAACTGCGCCATCATGGTGGCCGACGAGGTCAGGGACTATCTGGAAAACGGCAATATCAGCCACTCGGTGAACTTCCCCGATATCAACCTGCCGCGCAATGGGGGCTATCGCATCGCGGTGGTCAACAGCAACGTACCCAACATGGTGGGGCAGATTTCTTCGGATCTGGGTAAGGAGAACATGAACATCCTGGACATGCTCAACCGTTCCCGCGAGAACATTGCCATGACCCTGCTCGACGTGGCCACCGAGCCGTCCGGCACACTTTTAGAGAATTTGAGGAATATCAAAGGGGTGCTTTCGGTACGTTGTCTCGGTTGTAAGCAGGATCGGAAAACCGCTTGAGCACGGGTTTTCGCCTCATCCAGTCATCCCCCGGGTGTCAGTGAATGAATGATGATGAAAAACTAAATTCCATTCGCGATCGGATTGATCAGCTGGATCTGGAGATCCAGCGTTTGCTCAATGCCCGGGCCCAGGCGGCGCAGGAGGTTGCGCGTATCAAGCTGGCCAGCGATCCGCAGGCGGAGTTCTACCGCCCGGAGCGCGAAGCGGAGATCCTGCGCAAGGTCAAGGAGCGAAACACCGGCCCCATGGACGAGGAGGAGATCGCGCGGCTGTTCCGCGAGATCATGTCCGCCTGTCTGGCCCTGGAACAGCCATTGGAAGTGGCCTTTCTCGGGCCCGAAGGCACCTTCACACAAGCGGCGGCGCTGAAACACTTCGGCCATTCGGTGCACACCGTCTCCATGAATTCCATTCCGGACGTGTTTTGCGAAGTGGAATCGGGTGCTTGTCAATACGGGGTGGTTCCGGTAGAAAACTCCACCGAGGGGGTGGTCAGCCATACCCTGGACACCTTTCTCAATTCACCCCTGCGCATATGCGGTGAAGTGACCCTGCGTATTCATCATCATCTGCTGAGTCGGGCTGCCCAGCTGCAGGACATACGCTTGGTCTACTCCCATCAGCAGTCCCTGGCGCAGTGCCGTGGCTGGCTCGACCGGCATCTGCCCCAGGCCCAGCGAATACCTGTGGGCAGCAATGCGGAGGCTGCGGCCCTGGCGGCGGAACAGACGGGCCTGGCCGCCATCGCCGGTGAGGCCGCTGCGGAGATCTATCAATTGCCGCGTCTGGTGAACAATATCGAGGACGAGCCCGGCAACACCACCCGTTTCCTGGTGGTGGGCAAGAAGGACGCGCTGCCCAGCGGCGACGACAAGACCAGTCTGATGTTCGCGACCCTCAACAAGGCAGGTGGTCTGCACGCCATGCTGACACCGATCGCCGAGCACGGCATCAGCATGACCCGTATCGAGTCGCGACCCTCGCGCCGGGGCCGCTGGGATTACGTGTTCTTCGTGGATATCGACGGACACCGCAAGGATCCCGGTGTGGCGGCCACCCTCAAGGTGCTGGAACAGAAGGCGACCCAGTTCAGGGTACTGGGTTCTTATCCCAAGGCGGTTTTGTGATGAATCGATTCATTGGATTGGCAGTCCCCGGACTGGCCGAACTCAAACCCTATGTGCCGGGCAAGCCGATCGCGGAGCTGGAACGGGAGCTGGGCATCTCCGGTTCGGTCAAGCTGGCCTCCAACGAAAACCCACTGGGGGTGAGCCCGTTGGTCACCCAGGCCATCAGCCAGGCGTTTCCCGAACTGGCCCGTTATCCCGACGGTGGAGGCTATGCGTTACGCCAGGCCCTGGCCGTCAAACACACCGTCGATCCGGCCGGCATCACCCTGGGTAACGGATCCAACGATGTGCTGGACATGGTCGCGCGGGCCTTTCTTGGGCCGGAGCGGGAATCCCTGTTTTCCCAGTACGCCTTTGCCGTCTATCCCCTCAGCAGCCAGGCGGTGGGGGCGGATCTGGTGCAGGCGCCTGCCCGGGACTTTGGTCATGATCTGCAGGCCATGGCAGAGCGCATCAGCGAGCGCACCCGGGTGATCTGGATCGCCAATCCCAACAACCCAACCGGAACCTGGCTGCCCCAAAGCGAATTGCGGGCCTTTCTGGAGCAGGTTCCCGAGCGCATCATCGTAGTCATCGACGAGGCCTATACCGAATACGTGGAGCAGGACGAATATCCGGATGCCTCCACATGGCTGGTCGATTTCCCCAATCTGATCGTCACCCGGACCTTCTCCAAGGCCTATGGACTGGCCTCCCTGCGGGTGGGCTACGGTCTGTCTCACCCGGACCTGGCGGATCTGCTCAATCGGGTGCGCCAGCCTTTCAACGTCAACAGTCTGGCCCAGGTGGCGGCCCTGGCGGCCTTGCAGGATCAGGCCTTCATCGCGGAATCGGTACAGGTGAATCGCGCAGGCATGCAACAGTTGTGTGCCGGTTTCGCGCAACTGGGACTCGCCTTTATCCCTTCCGTGGGTAACTTCGTCGCCGTGGATCTGGGTGAGCGATCCGGTGTGGCGGTGGACCGGGCCTTGTTGCAGGAGGGCTGTATCACCCGGCCGATCGGGGGTTACGGCATGCCCCATCATCTACGGGTATCGGTCGGATTGAACTCGGAGAACACGCGCCTGCTGTCGGCCTTGGCCAAGGTGTTGAAACTATGATACGCAAACTGACGATAATCGGGGTCGGCCTGATCGGTGGTTCCATGGCGCGCGCCCTGCGGGAAGAGGGGGTGGTGCAGGAAGTGGTGGGGTGCGGCCGCGGCAAGGCCAACCTGGACAAGGCGGTGGAGCTGGGGGTGATCGACCACTACACCCATGAGATCGATAAGGCGGTGCGGGGTGCGGACTTCGTGGTCCTGGCAGTGCCGTTGGGGGCCATGCAGGCCAGCTTCGAGGCCCTGCGGGATGCGCTTGCGGCAGATGCGGTAGTGACCGACGTGGGCAGTGTCAAGGGCAGCGTGGTGCAGGATGCCAAACGGGTATTCGGTCGGGTGCCGGAATTTTTCGTGCCGGGTCATCCCATCGCCGGGACCGAGCGCAGCGGAGTGGAGGCGGCCTTTCCCGAACTGTTCCGTAATCGCCGGGTGATTCTCACGCCACTGGATCAGACCGATCCCGGGGCCCTGGAGCGGGTCGAACAGGTCTGGCAACTGTGCGGGGCGGAGGTCACGCAAATGTCGGTGGCGCATCACGACGAGGTGCTGGCGGCCACCAGTCATCTGCCGCACATGCTGGCCTACAGCCTGGTGGACAGTCTGGCCAGGCTGAAGGAGAACGACGAGATCTTCCGCTATGCGGCGGGTGGGTTTCGTGATTTCACGCGCATCGCCTCGAGCAATCCCACCATGTGGCGGGACATCTGCCTGGCCAATCGTGAGGCCCTGGAGCAGATGCTGCAGCGCTTCGCCACCGAACTGAAGGATCTGGCTGACCTGTTGCATGCAGGTGACGGTGAGGGCCTGTTGGCGCTGTTCGAGCGCGCCAAGTCGGCCAGGGACCGCTATGTGGATGGCATCAAGGCCAAGGCAAAGTGAGGGATTCCCCGAAACTCATCTCACAGTGAATTCGGCACTGGCCAGGACCCGTTCCTTACTGTCCTGCAGTTCGACTCGCCAGTTCCCCAGATGCCGCTGATTGATCACCTTGCTCGAATAGCTGCGCCAGCGATTGCCGCGTACCTTGACCAGTACCCGGGCAATCCGCTTGCCTGCATAGTACCAGACATAACGCAACATGCTGCCGCGCCGGCCGGTCACCTCGCTGTAGCACAAGACCGCGGCACTGCCGTCCGGTTTCCAGTCGATCTGATTCAGCTCACCCTGTGGCTCCTTGTCGATCACGCTGCGCGGCAATTCGAAACGCGTGACCTGGGGGTTGAGTATGCGCTGCTCCTGCAGTTGAAAGGGTCTGCCGGTGTTCGACTGCTGAGTGACGGGGCTTTCCTGGACAACGGACTGCTCTGGTTGTTCGACCGCGGTTGAGGTGTCTGCCGCGAACTGCGGTGCGGATTCAGGTTCCGATTCCAAGGTCGGCGCCGGCTGTTGTTGATCCGTCGTCAGAGACTCGGCTTCGCTGACGGGAGTCGTGGACGGCGTTTCGGCAGTGGCGGGAATCGTTGCCGTGGCTGGCGGGGTCGGGGCGGAAGTCGGCTTTTCAGGCTCAGATTCGTGCCGGTCGGCTTCGACCTCGGGTCGGGCAGGCGGTTCCTGGCTTGGTGCGGATTGCGCGATCGGTGCTTGCACCGCGGTTTGCTGGAGCGCGATGGAGCTGTCTGAGGACGCTTCTTCGAGCCGGTTCGGCGGGTCGAACCTAGACGGCGGTGGTGTCGGTTCGGTCTGTGCCTGTTCGAATGTCCGCGCTGGTTCCGCAGCCTGTCGTGGCGGAACCTCCGGGCTCAACCAGGTGTAGAGGCCGTAGCCACCGGCGGCCGTGAGCAGGACCAGGATCGCGACAACGCCCAGGATGCGATCCCAATGATAGACGTAGATGGTTTCGCGAGGTGTTATTTCCGCCTTTTTCGGGCGCGGTTCGTAGCTCTGAGGGTTAGACATGACGATAACGGGATGCTAAGTGTGAGTCGTTTATTCCGATATGGTCGCACGAAAGCCGCATCAGTATCCGTTGTTTCGCACCGCAACCTGTCTCCATCTCTACGGGATCAGAGGGCAGATGAGGCGGGTCTAATCCTTTGGGCAATCCCATAAAGTTGTAAGTGACTGCACCTGGATTGGGGCAAGTGGACAGTCCCTCGTGTGTTTGTCTTCGAAGTGTTGCTGGAGGGCCTAGATGACTCATCGTATATGGTGGGTCGTGCAGGGATCGAACCTGCGACCACCTGATTAAAAGTCAGATGCTCTACCGAC
>Ga0316593_10000130_pt1 | contig 10374 bp, 6 predicted proteins | sample S5NA_3_FD_204564 | JGI IMG/M metagenome (GOLD analysis project Ga0316593, IMG submission 204564) | Metatranscriptome of rhizosphere microbial communities from salt marsh grasses in Alabama, United States - S5-7_160517rA (Metagenome... | ecosystem: Host-associated > Plants > Roots > Rhizosphere ... | reverse complement strand
GGGAACATCATTCTTCTTCCTGTGATGTTCAGACTTTATGCAGTTGCTTCTTTACGAAAAGGATTGGCTCATGCATAGTTTCCCCTGCGAAGTAAACCCGGTGATCGTACCGGGTGACATTGCAGCGAATGCCGGGCTGCATCCGGCCACACTTAGCCTAGCCGCTGCCAACACCCAATTTATTCTTAATAATCTATGCCATTCGTTCTGCTGCATCCCATGCACCCGGGCGTCACGATGGGATTCGTCCGGTAGCAGAGAACAGGATGGAGGAGAAGGACTGAATTATGTTTGACCGTCTACTCAAACCCAAATGGCAACATCCCGATCCCCGTAAGCGCCAGGCGGCTGTGGAATCGGGCAATGTTCCTCTGGAGGCCCTGGCTGTCATGGCCCGGGAAGACAATGATTCTGCCGTGCGTTGTTGTGCAATCAGGCAACTGGATGATCTGGCCCTGCTGACGGAACTGATGCGCTCCGGCCCGCCAGATCAGATCCGTGAGGCAGTCGAACAGAGGCAGCAAGCGTTGCTTGCCGCCCCTCTCGAACAGGCCCCGCCCTTGGATGCATGCTTGGCAAGCCTGCGCGACGGCGTCTCCTCGAGTCTGTGCGGCTATCTGGTCCGTAATGCCATTGCGGTCGAGATTCGCAGCGCAGCCCTCGAGCGGGTGACGGACAACCGCTTGCTCAGTTCCGTGGCGGTAGAGGACCCGGTGGCCTCGGTACGACGTCTGGCCTTGGAGCGGATCGATGATCCGGAAGCTTGGGAGGTCGTCAGCCGTAATGCCCGCAACAAGGACAAGCAGCTCAGTCGGACTGCCCGGGAACGCTTGGATGCCTATCGTCAGGCCGAGGCCGATCGGGATTCCGCGCAGCAGATCTGCCATGAGCTGGAGGCGTTGCTTGCCGCAGACAGTCTGAAGCCCGACAGCCAGGCCAGGTTTCAGCGACTGTGCGGACAATGGGATCGACTCGTCTCGCCCTTGGGGTCGGAACTGACCAGTCGCTATGCCGAGACACGCCGGCAGGTGGCGGCGAAAATCGCCCAATACGAGGCCCGGCTGCAGGAGCGCCGCTCGATCTGCACCGAGCTGGAGGCTCTGCACGAAAGACTGGATCAGGCACAGGAGGATCAGGCCGGTCTGGAAGAACAGTTGCAGGGGTTGAACGAACGCTGGCAGGCAAGTGTGTCCAATGGTGCGGATGACGATACCCTGAGTCAGAGGTTCGGAGAGTTGCAACAGCAGTTGCAGGAGAACCTGCAGCGGTTGGCTCGGGATCGGGTGCGGGTCGACAAGCTGCGGCAACTGATCGGCAAGGGGCAGGCGGTGCTGGCGGAACCCGAACGGTTGGATGATCACCGGATCAAGCAGTTGCAGCAGCGTTGGAGCGAACGGGACAAACCGGAGACCCAGCACCTGGCTGAAACCTTACAGAAGGAGTTCGACGAGGTCCTGCACGAACTCAAACAGGGCTTGAACCAACAGATCAAACAACGCAAGAAGGCCCTGGAAGAGGCCGATAAGATGCTTCCTGAGTTGACCGAAGCCCTCAAACAGGGCGAGCTTGAGCGTGCCCTGTCGCTGCGCGACCGCATCAGTCACCGCCTGAAGCGTTCCAAGGGGTTGGCCGACCAGCGCCGCAACGATCTGCAACAGGCGCTCAACACGATGCGTGACCGGCTCGAAGAGCTGCGGCAGTGGCGTCACTGGGGTTCCGGCCACGCCCGGGAGCAGTTGTGCAACGAGATCGAGGAGTTGCTCGACAGCCCGCTCAGTCCGGATGAGATCGCGCTGAAGGTGCGCACCGCCCGCAAGGCCTGGCAGCGCATCGATCATGCGGAAGGGCCGGCGGACGAGACCCTCTGGCAACGCTTCGACCAGGCCTGCACCCGGGCCTATGAGCCCTTTCAGCAGGAGCGCAAGAAACAGGAGGAGATCCTCAACCAACACCTGGTGCAGAAACAGCAGTTGTGCAGCGAACTGGATGCCTTCGAGCGTGACACCGACTGGGAGCAGGTGGACTGGCGAGAAGTGGATCAGCATGTGCACAAGGCGCGGGAGAAATGGCGTCGTATCGGCCCGGTGCCGCGCAAGGCCGGCAAGGCCCTGGAGAAGGAATACCGGGCCCTGCTCGATCGACTGGAGGCCCACCTGGCGCCGGAACGGGAGCGTGAACTGCGGCGGCGCAGGCTGCTGATCAGTCGGGTCGAGGAACTGGCCAAGTCCACCGACCTGCGTGCGGCCAGTCGTGAGGTCAAAGAGCTTCAGGAGCAATGGAAGCCCACGGTGCCGCTGCCGCGCAAGGAGGAGCAGACCCTGTGGGTGGAGTTCCGCCAGGCCTGCGATGCGGTGTTCAACCAGCTTCGGGAAGAACGCGACGCTGCCGATGCGGAGCGTCAGACCAATCTGGAGCGTAAACAGGCCATCTGTGAGGAGTTGGAATCCCTGCTCGGGCAGGCTGACAAGACCTTCCGGGAGATCCACAAACGCTTCGATGAGACCGCTGAGGCCTGGAGCGAGATCGGCGAGATCCCGCGCAAGCAGGAGGCCGCCATCGAGGCCCGCTACGAGCGTATCAAGGAGAAGCTGGCGGTGCGCCAGCAGCAGGAAAAGCTGGCGGCGGAGGATGCAAGATTGCAGAACATCCGTGACCATGCAGAACTCTGCACCCGTGTGGAACAGGCGGTATTGGATCCGAGCCTGGACGCGGCCGATCGCCAGGCGTTGCTGGAGCAGATCGAACAAGCCTGGAAAGACCTGCCTGCACTGGATGCGGAGCATACCAAGCCGTTGCAGGCGCGCTTCGAACTGGCCGCGCAGGCCCTGGGTGGAGACGGTGAGGCCATTCGAACCCTGCAACAGGCCCTGGAAGACAACCTGCAGCAACGCCTGCAGCTGTGTCTGCAACTGGAGGTGGCGGCGGGTATCGAATCACCGCCGGAATATGCGGATGCGCGCATGGAATATCAGGTCTCCCTGTTGTCCGATGCCCTGCAGCAGAAGTTCGAACAGACCAAGAGCCGTGACGAACAATTGCGTGAACTGCAGATCGCCTGGCTCCAGGCCGGACCGGTGGCGAGCGAAGACCGGCCGATGCTGGATGCCCGTTTTACCCGGGTGCTGCAGGCAGGAGCATAGCATTCACTCAACCCCGAGGATTTATTGATTATGTTGAAAACCATTCATTACGGCGTGCTGATCTGTGCCGGCGTGTTGTCCCTGTCTGCCCGGGCCGACGTGGAAAACGGCAAGACCCTGCATCAGGAACACTGCACCGGTTGCCACATGATGGCCGACCACAGCGCCCTGTACACGCGCGAGGACCGCAAGGTGGATTCCCTGCAGCGTCTGGGCGGCCAGGTCAGCGCCTGTACCCAGGCCCTGGACATCGCCTGGTTCCCGGAAGACGAAAAGGATGTGGTGGATTATCTGAACACCACCTATTACCACTTCGAGCCTTGAGATTCCTCTGACGGGACAGGGAGGTCCCGTCAGGTTGATGGGTTTGTGTTCGCTGAATCTGGCGTAAGCGAATCCGTGACCGCTTCATTCAATAGACATTCGGCATCAGATTGTCCGCTTTGGGGATCAGATCCGCGGAGTCGACCCGTAGATACAGGAACATGGCGTTCCACAGGGTCGGGTCCGGGGTCCCGTTCAATGACAGATTGAGGTTGAGATCCTGCAGGCCGGGGATGGCGGTAAAAGTGGTGGCACCGTTGCTCAGGTTCATATAGGAGAGACTGCCGGCGCCGGCGCCGCCATTGGCGGTGAAGTCGATGTCCAGGCACAGGCGGTACCAATCGGTGATCAGGTCGTCCGTCCCGAGATCCGCCACCCCGGCGCGGGTGACCAGGCTGTTGCCGATGAGCACGATGAATTGCCGTTCCCAAAAGCCGAAGGGGACCCCGATCTCCCCATCCGCAGTCTGCAACAGCCCGTCAGCGACAATCTCCTGGCCGAGGGCGAACAGGGAGTTGTCGTCTGCGGTGGTTTCATAGCAGATCCGATCCTGGGTACCGGAGAGGGGAAGAAAACTGAAGCTGTCGTCGTTGACCCGGCTGATCTCGGTATCCCCCGCCGCTACAGTGGTGGCGTTGGCATGTACCACCTGTGTTCCGTTGACGCTGCTGGTATCGGTGGATACCGTCGCATTGGTCACGGCCTCGACCCAATTGTCCTGGCCGTTGATATCACCTTCCGAGAGCAGTTCGAAATCATAGATCGCGGCGGTCTCGTCATCCTGGATCGCGATATCGGCACTGCTGGGTGTCCCCAGGCCGGCCCCGCCTGTGGGGTTGGAGAGGCTGACGGTGAACAACTCAGTGCCTTCGGCCGTGCTGTCATCGAGGATCGGAACGATGAAGCTCTGGCTTGTGACACCATCGGCAAAGCTCAAGACCCCTGCAGTGGTCTGATAGTCCGAGCCTGCAGTGGCACTGACGTCCTGGGTGGCGTAGTCCACGGTCACGGCACCGCTGCTGCCGCCTACCCGATTCACCGTCAAGGTCAGGCTGTTGGCTGACTCGATGACACTGTAAGCAGCATTGCTCAAGACCAGACTGCCGGGTGAGTCGGAATCACCTCCGCCACAGCCGCTAAGCAAGGTCAGCCCGATGATCAGACTCGACACAGAAAGACGGTAGCGGTGATTGGATGTTTGATGCATGATGTTTTCCTCCGGCATGCTTGATTTGACTCCCAGCGTTGCCGCTGTGAGGCCGAGGAAATCTATCACGATTTAAAATCACAGGGTTATGATCAGGCGCAGCGGAACCGGGGATAGCGCAGTGGAATCCCTCCGGCTGTGATACAGGTCTTGCATTCCGGCAGATATCGGTACGCTCAGTGGAGCAGTTTCAAACCCACCGGCAGAGAGTCGCCGAGCAGGCGCTTTTCGTCCGCCTCGGTCAGTTCCACGACCTCGCGGACCATGGCGATCCAGGAGGGGGATGCCTTGGCGGCGCTCAGACCTTCGATGACCCGCGCCCGCAGCGAGCTGTCGAGATCCCGTTCCCGGTCACCGGTCATGCGGCTGAGCAGGGCGGCGGCGAAGGCCGCCGGTTCCACCTGTTTCCAGTCCTGGGTCAGGACCTGTTCGAGCCACTGCTCTGCGATCTCCCGGGGCACCACCCGATGGGCGCTGCCGTAGACCGGCTCCCGGGCCCCCAGGCGGCCCAGGGCCCACCAGGTCTGCGGGTTCTCCTTAGGTTTGGTGAGCCGTAGCAACAACCAGCCGCCGAGTTCGATCTTGTGTGCTACCGGCAGTTGTTCCAGGCTGGCCGCCAGCCGCACCATGTCGTCGTAACCTTGCAGCTTGGGACCCGGTGGCCGCCTGGCCTGTCCCGCTGGCTGCAGGTAGTAGGCGATGTCCTCGAACAGCTGCAGCTGGGCGGCCGCATCCAGCCCGCCGGCTACCCGTCGCCACAGGATCCACCACTCCGCCCAGTTGCGTGCCTCCTTGGTGAATTGCAGACCCGCCGGATACAGGCTCCAGAGCTGCTCCACCCGCCAGTCGTCCAACGGATAACCGAAGCCCGGGCGTACACAGAACCCCACCAGATTGAGCCAGATGCGTTCATGATCGGCGCTGCGCCGACGTTTGCCCGCGCCGTCCCAGAGTACCGAGAAGAGTTCCCGCAGCAACGGGCCGTGCCACTCGTGCCGCGGGCCCAGCAACCGCTCCAGCTCGTTGCGCAGGCGTTTGATTTCCCCGCTCGCCACCGCCTTGCGTTGCCGTCCATACATACGCTCCAGCCACTGCACGGCCTCCGGGAAACGGGCCGGGAGCTCTGCGCTGAGCTCGGCGGAGGGCTGGCCCTGACCCCGCAGCTGGAACTCCAGCCGCCAGTGACGATTGCCCTCGAGGGCTACACATTGCAGTTCCAGGGTGCCGACCTCGCTCAGACAGGAGGTCAACTGTACCGGTATCTGCTGTTCCCCATTGCTCTTGCCGGTGCCCAGGACGGTGGCGATGGGCGGCAGGGCCAGCATGCTTGCGGGGTCCAGTTCCACCAGTTCCCCGCTCTTCCAGTCAGTATCGGCGGTGCTGGAGAAGAGATGGAAACGTACCGGCTGGCCCAGCAGCAGAGAGAAGTTACGCTCCTGCAACAGCAGTACCTCACCCTCGCGGGTGCCCCGTGGCAACAGGCAGATACCACGTCGTTGCGTGCCGTCGTCCTCCAGGGCCAGAAAATAACTGCGCGCCGAGCCGCCACCGATGCGTGGCGCCCGGCCGGCCCGACCAAGGGCGTAGGCCACCGCACCGCGGGCCACCGCCTGTTCCGGATGCTCGTTGAGCAGCTGTTTGAGGGGCGCACCGCGCCAGTCACCGAGGGTCTCCAGCAGACGCTGAGCCAGCGATGCACTGAGGAACACACCACCATTGAGCAGCACCGTATCGGGCACCGGTAGAGATTCCTCCCCATCAGGCAGTCCCAGGGCGCGACCCGCGACCCGGGCATGCTGGGCCAGGAAACCCGCCAGATGCCGGGTGATCGCAGGATCGGCCGCGTAGGGCAGACCGAATTCGACGATACCCCCCCGAGAGCGCTGAGGCCGGGTCTCCGGGCCGACCCGGGGGAAGAAGCCTTCCAGCACCATGTCGCTGACCTCCGAGCGCTGCAACTCGGTGGCCAGGGCGCCGCCGATCAGACGGGCCCCGCTGCCGAGTACCGTCACCTTGACCGATTCCGGAGGAGAGGGGGCCAGCATGCGCTCCTTGGCCAGGCGGCACTGCTGGCTGAGCTGGGCCAGCTGGGGCGCTCTGAGCCGGCCGCCACCGGCGACGATCCGGGCCTCCGCGGTGTGTGCCAGGCCCAGGTCCATGTTGTCGCCGCCCAACATCAGGTGATCGCCCACACCGATACGGGTCAGTTGGGGGCCCCGGGCGGTCTGGTCCACCTGGATCAGGGTCAGGTCGGTGGTGCCGCCGCCCACATCGCAGACCAGCACCAGACGGGTATCCTGCAGCAGCTCGTCCAGCCGGTCCCGATGGCGGTGCAGCCAGTCATAGAAGGCCGCCTGGGGTTCTTCCAGCAGCCGCACCTCGGCCAGTCCGGCCAGGCGTGCCGCCTGCAGGGTCAGGGCCCGGGCGCCCTCGTCGAAGGAAGCGGGCACGGTCAGGACCAGCTCCTGGGTTTCCAGGGGATGCTGCGGGTGACTGTGGTTCCAGGCCGTGCGCAGATGGGCCAGGTAGCTGGCACTGGCATCCAGCGGTGAAATCTTCGTCACATCCTCCCCGGCGCCCCAGGGCAGGATGGGGGCGGTGCGGTCCACCGAGCGGTGGGACAGCCAGCTCTTGGCACTGGCCACCAGGTGGCCCGGTACCTGGCTGCCCAGTTCCTGGGCCAGGCTGCCGATGATGGCGTCATGCCTGCCGGACGGATCCTGGTAGGGCCAGGGCAGGCAGTGGTCGATCCGGTTCAGTTCCCCCGGACTCGGATGGTAGCGCAAGGAGGGCAGCTGGGGCCGCCGCGCCACCTCACCCAGGGCCACCAGCTGCTCGATCTCGAAGATCCGGATCTGCTCGGGGTGTTTACGATCCGCATAGGCCAGCACCGTATTGGTGGTGCCCAGGTCGATGCCGATCAGGTAGCGGCTCATCAGTGATCACCGCTCAGCTTTGCCGGCTCATTTGCGCACCTCGAACTCCACCTTCCAGCGCTCCTCGCCGCCCCGGGGCAGGGCCTCCAGACGCAGGGTCCCGGTCTCGGTGACCGCGGCACTCAGACGCACCGGCACCACCTCTCCGGGGGCACGGCCTTCGGCGGGCAGGGTGGCTTCGATGGCTTCCAGTTCCTGGATCTCCTCGTCGTCCCAGTACTCCAGCAGGCTGCCCACCTCGTCGTGACGGCGCACCGAAGAGCCGAAGAAGCGAAAGCGTACCGGCTCGCCCACCACTAGGCCGAACTCCTGGGGCGGCAAGTCGGCCGCGCTGCCTTCTTCCATGCCGAAGGGGGCGATGCACAGGGCGTGTACCGGCGGCTCCATGCCGGGCACCGCCGGCATGGCCGATTCCACCCCCACATAGTAGGACTGGGCGGTACCGCCGCGGATCCGCACCCCCTGGCCGCCTCGTACATAGCCGTAGTAAGCGGCACCTCGAGCCACCGCCAGGTCCAGGTCGGCCCCTTCCAGCAAGCGCGCCGGCGAGGCCTGTTCGGCTCCCAGCCAGCCGTTGACCACCTGCATCACCCGCTCGGACAAAAGCTCGGCCTTGAACACCCCCCCATTGAACAACACGGCGGTGGGGTGCAGGAAGCTGGCTCCCTCCGGCAGGCTGCTGGCGAAACCTTCCAGGTCGCTGGTGGCCTCGGCCTGGCGCCCCAGGAAGGCGGCCAGATGACGGGTGATGGCGGCATCCTGGGCATAGGGCAGACCCAATTGGGTCAGACCGGTACGGGCCCGCACCTTGGGTCGTTCGCCGGCCTGCACCACCGGAAAGAAACCCTCCAGGGCGATCGAAGTGACCTCGTCCCGGGTCAGTTCGCTGCGCACCGTGCCGCCGATCAGCCGGCTACTGCGCCCCGGCACCACCACCGGCACGCTGTCCAGCTCCGGATCGCTCAGCAGCGCCTCCTTGGCGGCGCGGCAGCCATGGGTGAGGGCGCGGATCTGCCAGGGGTCGAGCTTGGTGCCCTGGGCCGCGAGCTTCTGCGCCACCGCATGGGCCAGGGTCAGGTCCATGTTGTCACCGCCGAGCAGGATGTGTTCACCCACCGCCACCCGATGCAGCTCCAGGGCGCCGTCGTTCTCCACCACCGCGATCAGCGACAGGTCGGTGGTACCGCCTCCCACGTCCACTACCAGGATCACGTCGCCCACCCGTACCTGTTCGCGCCACTGGCCACCGCTGGTCTGAATCCAGCTGTAGAAGGCGGCCTGGGGTTCCTCCAACAGGGTCGCGTGAGTGAACCCGGCGGCCTGGGCCGCCTCCGCGGTCAACTCCCGGGCGGCCGGATCGAAGGAGGCGGGGATGGTGATGGTCAGCTCCTGCTGCTCCAGGGGCGTGTCGGGGTGCATGTGGTTCCAGGCCTGGCGCAGGTGTTCCAGGTAGCGGACCGAGGCGGCGTAGGGGGAGATCCGCTCGACCTCTTCGGCGGTCTCGGCGGGTAGGATCGCGGCGCGCCGGTCGACCCCGGCATGACACAGCCAGCTCTTGGCGCTGGAGACCAGGCGGATCGGGGTCTGCGCTCCCTTGTCCCGGGCCAGATAGCCCACCGCCCAGGGCTGCTCCTGGATCCAGGGCAGGATCAGGTCCCCGGGGGCCAGCTCATCGGGATGGGGCAGATAGAGAAAGGAGGGCAGCAGGGGGCGTTCCTCCACACTGCCGGGGGCGGTCAGCTGGGGGATCGGACAGAGCTCCAGCTTGACCACTTCGCCTTCGCTGGCGTGCAGGTCCACATAGGAGAGGGCGCAATGGGTGGTGCCCAGATCGACACCGATGGAATAACGGGGTTCGCTCACAGTTCCACCTCGGCCGGGGCAATCACTTGGACATCATGGCCCTGGGCCAGCTTCGGCAGGCGCACCTCGACCGCACGCCAGCCCCGATGGGCCAGGGTGCCGGTGAACGGCGGCTCACCCACCAGATTGCCGGTAGGCCGCACGGCCGCCGCATCGAAGCCCGGTTCCAGGGTGATGCGGGAACCCTCCGTTTCCTGCCGGATCGGTTGCAGGGTGAGGTGCTCGTGCAGGGCCTTGCGACAACCCTCGTGCACCACCCGCACCGCGGCACCGATCTCCGCGTCCGTGTACTGCGCCACCTCCTCTTCGAGGAAATCCACCAGCCGGCCCTCCTGCTGCAACAGGCCCAGCAGTTGCAGTGCGGAAGCCGGATTGGTTTCGAGTAATACCGGGGCCACCGGTGCGGGTGTCTCGGGTTCCTCGACTGTCGCGGCGCCACTGAGCAGCGGCCGCAGCGAAGCGGCGAAACCGGCATCGAACAGGGTGCGAAAGAAGACGACAAAGGCCAGCCCGATGCGGCTGAAGAACGATGGTGACTGCTCGGTCATGTATATACCTCTATAAAAAACGTCGGACCGAAATATCGGATGTTAATTCCACTGGAAAAATTAGGAATAGGCTTCTGGTTTTGAGACTCGATGTGTGCATCGGCCTCTTGTGATGGCAAGACGCGCGAAGATGCCCCGGGGTGGAATTGGCTTGACCTAGGAATACCTCAATTGACGCAAACCGATCGGCGGTATCTGATTCCTGCCGACGCCTAACAGGTTGGTGTTCTTCTGTAACAGCAGGGCCTTGGCTGTGAACCAGTTTTTTTCCGCGGTACCCTCGGGTTTGCCGTCGGCTTCCCACAGCTCGTAGGCCTTGTTCCTGATCATTTCTTCGGTGATCTGCATGGTCTGGC
>Ga0316593_10000129_pt1 | contig 10385 bp, 9 predicted proteins | sample S5NA_3_FD_204564 | JGI IMG/M metagenome (GOLD analysis project Ga0316593, IMG submission 204564) | Metatranscriptome of rhizosphere microbial communities from salt marsh grasses in Alabama, United States - S5-7_160517rA (Metagenome... | ecosystem: Host-associated > Plants > Roots > Rhizosphere ... | reverse complement strand
CGCGATCATGCCGTAGCGGGACACCCGGCCGTACGTCGGTTTTAAACCGGTCACGCCACACAGCGCCGCCGGCTGGCGAATGGATCCGCCGGTGTCCGTGCCGGTAGCGACGGGACTCAGGCGCGCGGCGACCGCCGCGGCCGAACCGCCGGAGGAGCCGCCGGGCACTGCGTCCAGATCCCAGGGATTGTGCACCGGCCCGTAAAAACTAGTTTCGTTGGACGAGCCCATGGCGAATTCATCCATATTGGACTTGCCCAGCATCACCATGCCGGCGGCTTTGCATTTGGCCACAATAGTAGCGTCATAAGGGGCGATAAAGTTATCCAGCATTTTGGATCCGCAGGTGGTTTTGACCCCGTCGGTGCAAAAGATGTCTTTGTGGATCATGGGCAAGCCGGTCATGGGGCCGGCGTTACCGGCTTGGCGCTGCTCATCGGCCTGGCGGGCTTGTGCTAAGGCCTGCTCCTCTGTTACCGTGAGCACCGCGTTTAAGTTGCCGTCTAGGGATTGAATACGCTGCAGAAAGTGCTTAGTCAGTTCTTCGCTGCTGACATCGCCTTGTTGCAATGCCGCAGAAAGTTCCGCAAGGGTTTTGTTATGCATGGACTGTCCGTCGGTTGTTTTAGTTTTAGAGGTGCTAAGGTTAGTGACGCCTGGCCTACTGAAAATTGATCAATAGTTAACCATTTTTAGCCGCGCACTTTTATTCGATCACTTTAGGCACTAAATATAGCCCGTTTTCCGTAGCGGGCGCGATGGATTGGAAATGCTCTCTTTGATCGGTTTCGGTAACTTCATCCGGTCTTAAGCGCTGCACGGCATCCAATGGGTGTGCCATAGGCTCAACATTGGTAGTATCCACTTGGTTCATTTGCTCTACTAACGCCAGAATGTTGGATAAATTCTTTTCATACTCTGGTATATCCCTTGCATCTATAGCAAGGCGTGCTAAATGGGCTATATTTACAACGTCTTCTTTGCTTAGGGCCATAAGTTTTCATCCGTGCAGTACAATTAATAATCGCTTTTGGAAAAAAGTGTGAACTTATCATAAATGGCAGCTTGCCCAAAGCCCTAAGCGTTGTTAAATTAGCGCAAACTTAACCTTTGTCCAATTAATTATAAAGAGAACAGCATCTTGGGTATTTTTTCTAATTTACGTGGAGCTTTTTCCAACGATTTGTCCATAGACCTTGGCACCGCCAACACTCTTATATATGTAAAAGGTCAGGGCATCGTTTTAGATGAACCGTCTGTGGTTGCTATTCGATTGGAGCGTGGCTCCAGCAATCCGAAAAATATTGCCGCCGTGGGCATTGAAGCGAAGCGCATGTTGGGGCGCACGCCTGGTAACATCCAAGCGATTCGCCCATTAAAAGACGGCGTCATTGCCGACTTTACGGTGACTGAAAAAATGCTCCAGCATTTTATCCATAAAGTGCACCGTGATAAATTCAAATTCCTGCATCCCAGCCCGCGAGTGTTGATCTGTGTGCCTTGCGGTTCGACGCAAGTGGAACGCCGCGCCATTAAAGAGTCCGCAGCAGGGGCTGGCGCACGGGAAGTGTATTTAATCGAAGAACCCATGGCGGCGGCCATTGGCGCCGGACTGCCAGTACACGAAGCCAGCGGTTGCATGGTGTTAGATATCGGCGGTGGTACCACGGAAGTGGCCGTGATTTCCCTGGCCGGGATTGTGTATTCCGCATCAGTGCGCATCGGCGGCGACCGTTTCGACGAAGCCATCGCCAATTACGTGCGCCGCAATTACGGCACCTTGATCGGCGAGTCCACGGCGGAAAAAATCAAACATGAAATCGGCAGTGCCTATCCCGGTGATGAAGTACGGGAGATGGAAGTGCGCGGTCGGAATCTGGCCGAAGGTATTCCCCGCAGTTTTACTCTGAACAGCAATGAGATATTGGAAGCCTTACAAGAACCTTTAGCCGGCATTGTCAGCGCGGTGAAAACAGCGCTGGAAAAAACCCCGCCGGAACTGGGGGCCGATGTGGCCGAGCGTGGCATGGTGCTTACCGGTGGCGGCGCACTGCTGCGCGACTTTGACCGTTTGTTAATGGAAGAGACCGGTTTGCCGGTAATCGTCGCCGAAGACCCTTTAACGTGTGTGGCGCGTGGTGGCGGCCGGGCGTTGGAAATGATGGATGAAATCGGTTTGGACGTATTTACCACTGAATAGCATCGCACGGAATTACCCAACGGCGATGGACCGTTACATGCAAGCTAGGTAAAAATACAATCCAGTGGCGCGCGGTATTACAGCGCCGCCCATGGCGAACCCGCAGCAAACTCTGCGCCGCTAAGACTGTCTAACCCCCACACTTATAGATTTTGTTTTGGGTACTGAATAGCCCGGCGACTGTTTCCAGGCAAGTCGAACCGAGCCAGAGCGATTAAGCCGTGGGCGCATTCTGATTGCCGCCTTGTGAGCACGTCAGGCTGGTATGTTTTCGGATAAGGTAAGTAAAAAGATAAGTGAAGTAGTAGCGCACTCGGAGGTCAACGATTAAATCGCTATTTATACAAGGCCCGTCAATCGCCAGCCGGCTTGTCATTGTGTGCATTATTTCCGTGATACTAATGGTGATTGACCATAGGCAACATCATTTAGAAAGCATCCGCGCTACACTCTCCCTGGTTATCTACCCCCTGCAGTATGCGGTCAGCTTGCCGTTTTCCGCCGCCGACTGGGCGGGGGAGAAACTTTCCACCCGAGAAAAGCTGTTGGAAGAGAACGCCCAGTTGCGCATGCAGCAAAAACTGATGATGGCGCAATTGCAAAAGTTATCAGCGCTGAAAGTGGAAAATATCCGCTTGCGGGAATTGTTGAAATCGTCAAAAAACATCACCGAACACGTCTTGATCGCCGAATTACTGGCAGTGGATATGGAGCCGTTTACTCGCAAGATTGTGATTAATAAAGGCAGTGCCGATGAGGTTTATCGCGGCCAGCCCCTGCTGGACGCCGAGGGTGTCATGGGGCAGATTATTCATGTGAATCCATTCTCCAGCACCGCAATGTTGATCACCGATCCAAATCACGCCATTCCGGTACACGTTAACCGCAATGGTTTGCGCGCCATAGCGCTGGGCACCGGCGCGCCGGATGTTTTGGATATTCCCTATTTACCCAACAGCGCCGATATCGAAGAAGGTGACTTACTTACCAGTTCGGGGCTGGGTGGGCGTTTTCCCCGCGATTACCCCGTGGCCAAGGTAACTACCGTAGTCAAAGATCCCTCCAAACCCTATGCCGTGGTCAAAGCAAAGCCGACTGCACTGCTGGAAACCAGCCGCGAAGTCCTATTGGTGTGGTCGCAGGAATCACCGCGTAACACCGATAACGCAAATACCGGCGAAGCGCAGTCACCACCAGCCGCCACCCCAGGCTCCGCACTGGACTCCGAAACCAACGATGACGATACCATGACCGGAGTCAATCCATGATAGGAGCTCAACGTCAAGGCGGATTTACCATTTTTTTGACGTTCGTGGTGGCGTTGGTATTGACCATGCTGCCGCTGCCTGATTGGGGCGAGGCCATGCGTCCGGAATGGGTGGCTTTGGTGCTGATCTATTGGTGTATTGCGCTCCCACTGAGAGTGGGCGTATTCATCGGCTGGATTGTAGGGCTGTTTCTTGACGTGGCCAGCGGCGCCTTGCTGGGACAAAACGCTATTGCCTTGGCATTCGTGGCCTATTTAGCCATTAAATTGCATTTGCGTATTCGCTTGTTTCCCTTGTGGCAACAAGCCATGAGCGTGTTGGTGCTGGTGGCGCTATACCAAATGATTACTTTATGGATCAAAGGTATGATAGGTGCCACCACTCAAGGCTGGTCGTATTGGTTGCACTCGGTCAGCAGCATGATGTTGTGGCCGGTGGTGTTTACTTTGTTACGGTTTTTGCGCCGCAATTACAAAGTGCGTTAAATTCTTTATTCGCCACGAATACTCGAAGAACACGAAGATTTCAAAATGTTAAACCAGGTGTTAAACCATTATTCGAGTCGTGCTCATTGTGTCTTCGTGGTTAAAAAAGTCTCTTTATCTCCTTCATGAGCTTCGTGGTAAAAATAGTAGTCTGATATGCGCCCACATCTGACCATCAAAGACCATTTTCGGGAAACCAAACTGTTTAACGTGCGCGCCATTACAGCAGTGGTGGTCTCGATTGCCTTGATTGTGGTGATCATCGCACGATTGGTTTATCTGCAAATTGTCGATCACGAGTTGTATGCCACATTGTCGGAGGATAACCGCTTCCATATCCGGGCCATTCCCCCGACCCGTGGTTTGATTTACGACCGCAATGGCATATTACTGGCGCACAATTTCCCCACCTACGCGTTGGAAATCACTCCCGAACGGGTGAAAAACATGGACGAAACCCTGCAAGCCCTGTCCGAGTTGATCACCATCGATGAATCAGATCTTTCCCGCTTCAAACGTGAGTTAAACCGTAACCGGCCGTTTAAAGCCATTCCTATTCGCACCCGCTTGAGTGACGAAGAAGTGGCGCGCATTGCCGTCAACCGCCACCGTTTTCCCGGCGTGGATATCGCGGCGGAATTGATCCGCCATTATCCCCACGGTGGTTTGGGTGTGCATGCCATCGGCTATGTGGGTAGGATCAACGAAAAAGAAAAACAGCTCATCGACGAATCCGATTACGACGGCACCGACTACATAGGCAAAACCGGCATAGAAAAATTTTACGAGGACATTTTGCACGGTCATGTTGGCGTCGCCCAGGAAGAAACCAATGCCACCGGGCGCCGCCTTCGAGTCATTGAACAAGTCCCCTCGGAACCGGGGCTTAATTTGCGACTCACCTTGGACGCCAAACTGCAGCAAGTGGCTGAAGAAGCCATGGGAGACCACCGCGGTTCGGTGGTGGCCATCGATCCCAATAACGGCAACATCTTAACGCTCGCCAGTACTCCGGTGTACGATCCCAATTTGTTTGTAACCGGTATCGACCGCAAAACCTATCAGGAGCTGCGCAACTCGGAAGACTTGCCGTTGTTTAACCGCGCCTTGCGCGGCCGTTATCCACCAGGCTCTACCATCAAACCCTTCGTCGCATTGGCGGGCCTGGAATTGGGTGTGGTTAAAAGTGACGAGCCCACCCATTGCCCCGGCTGGTACCGCCTGCCAGGCGACCGACATAGATACCGTGACTGGAAAAAGCAAGGCCACGGGGCGGTTGACCTGGATACAGCCATTGTGCAGTCCTGTGACGTGTATTTTTACAATTTGGCCCACAATCTGGGCATAGATCGGCTCGCCCGGTTTTTATTTCCCCTGGGCTTTAACTACAAAACCGGCGCGGATATCTTTGGCGAACTGGCTGGCTTAATGCCCACGTCTCAATGGAAACGCAAAAACCGCAACGAACCCTGGTACGCGGGCGAAACTCTGATTGCCGGTATCGGCCAAGGCTACACCTTGATAACCCCCCTGCAATTAGCCCATTCCACCGCCATTTTGGCGTCTTACGGAAAACGCATGCAACCGCGTATCGTTGGCGCACTGGAGAACGCCAACTCTGGTGAAATTAAACCGATTTTCCCCATTGAAGAAAGCCCCGTCCCCATCAAAAATAAAGAAAACTGGGACAAGGTGCTGACCGCCATGGAACGGGTAGTGCATCACTGGCGAGGTACGGCATATCGCGCTATTGGCAAAGATGCCCCTTACAAAATTGGGGGTAAAACGGGAACTGCACAAGTATTCAGTGTCAAACAAGATGAAGAATATGATGCGGAGAACATCGACGAGCGCCTTCGCGACCATGCCTTATTCATCGCCTTTGCGCCGGTGGAAGCCCCGAAAATCGCCGTTGCGGTTGTCGTTGAAAATGGTGGCCATGGAGGTTCTGCGGCCGCCCCCATTGCCCGCAAAGTGATGGATTACTATTTGTTGGAACTGGAAAAAATGGACTTTTCACAACAAAATGCCCAAAAAACCGCGAAGAACACCCAATGAGTTTATTTGACAGCAGCTCCTTAGCTGACTTTTCCCAAAACAGCCGCACCCAACCCAATGCCTGGCATGTGGATTTGCCTTTAATGCTGGGCTTACTCCTTTTAGCGGTGACCAGCATGTTTGTGCTGTACAGTTCCAGCGGGCAAAACGTCGACCTCATGTGGCGCCAAGCCATTCGTTTTGCTCTGGCGTTTGTATTGATGGTTGGACTGGCACAAATCCATCCCGATATTTTGAAACGCTGGGTATTGTGGGTATATGTGGCGGGCGTGGTCTTATTGATCGGAGTCATTTTTTTCGGTGATGTGGGCAAAGGCGCGCAACGTTGGCTCAACCTGGGCTTTTTCCGCTTCCAACCTTCGGAAATGATGAAATTGGCGGTACCCATGATGGTGGCCTGGTATTTATCCGAACACTCCTTGCCGCCGGACGGCAAGCGTATATTCATGGCCGCATTGATTATCCTCACCCCGGTGTTATTGATCGCCAAACAGCCTGACTTGGGTACCGCGCTATTGATTGCCGGCGCCGGATTTTTCGTGCTGTTTTTCGCCGGTATCGGCTGGCGGTTGATTACGACTATTGTCGGCATTGGCGCTGCTTGCGCGCCTATTGCGTGGTTTTTCATGCACGACTATCAGCGCCAGCGGGTACGCACGTTATTAAATCCCGAATCCGATCCCCTGGGCGCAGGCTACCACATCATTCAATCCAAAATCGCCATCGGTTCGGGCGGGTTGTTTGGCAAGGGTTGGTTACACGGCTCGCAATCGCAATTGAATTTCCTGCCCGAGCGTTCAACGGATTTTATTTTTGCCGCTTTTTCCGAAGAATTTGGATTATTGGGGGTCCTACTTTTGTTAACCGTGTACTTATTTATCGTAGTGCGCGGAATATTGATCGCGGCGCAGGCACAAGATACGTTCACCCGCCTAGTGGCCGGTGGCTTGATCATGACTTTTTTCACTTATGTGTTTGTTAATATCGGCATGGTAATTGGTTTATTACCAGTCGTTGGAGTGCCGTTACCGCTAATCAGCTACGGTGGGACCTCCATAGTGACGATCATGGCCAGTTTCGGTATTCTGATGGCCATCCATACCAACCGCAAATTACTTCCTAGGTAGTTCTTTATGTTAAAAAAACTCACTCATCCTCTGTCAACCACCATGTTCATCATTGCGCTGCTGTATCCAGCCCTGTTATGGGCGGACATATCCAATCGCAGCGATGTGCGTGATTTTATTAAGGATATGAATAAAAAACATGGCTTGAAGCAAGACGAATTGCTGAAAGCCTTTGCACAAGTGGAGATTAACCAAAAAATCATCGACGCCATCTCCCGTCCGGCGGAAGCCAAACCCTGGCATGAATACCGCCCTATTTTCCTGACCGACAAACGCATCAACGGGGGCGTGGAATTTTGGAAACAACACGACGCTGCATTGAGCCGCGCCTACAAAGAATTCGGCGTGGACCCGGAAATCGTTGTCGCCATCATTGGTGTGGAATCCTTGTACGGTAAATATCGGGGCCGCTATTCGGTATTAGAATCGCTTTCCACTCTGGCTTTCAACTACCCCAAGCGCAGCCGGTTTTTTAAAAGCGAGTTGGAACAATTCCTTCTGCTCGCGCGTGAAGAAAACATAGACCCCGTGGAAATCAAAGGCTCATATGCCGGAGCCATGGGTAAACCACAGTTCATATCCAGCAGCTTTCGGCGCTATGCGGTGGACTTCGACAACGATGGCAAGCGGGATTTATGGGAGAATTCGGTGGATGTAATCGGCAGTGTGGCCCACTATTTCGCCGAACACAATTGGCGTAAAGATCAACCCATAGCCAGTAAAGCCAGTGTCAACGGCAATGGTTATAAAGCCATCGTCAAAAAAGGTATACGGCCGCATATGGAATTGGGAGACATGTTGAAAAAAGGCATTAAAATCGCCGATGACTTACCCACCAACGAAAAAGCGGCGTTAATTGAACTGGAAACCAAAGATGGACACGAACATTGGGTGGGAATGGATAATTTTTATGTCATAACCCGCTACAATCATAGTCAGTTGTACGCCATGGCGGTGTACCAGTTAAGTAAAGCCATCAAAGAAAAACGTCGGGTATCGATTGCGACTACGGAAAAATGACGAGTTCCAATACGGCCGTACATAAGCGCCACCATTGCATTTGGATTCCGCTGAGCCTAAGCGCCATACTGAGCGCGTGCGGCACATTCGGCCCGCAAGATGGGCCTCCGCAGCGAACCATCAGCGCCGCTGATATTCAAGACGCCGAGCCTAAACCCGAACCTCTGAGCAAGTATGGCAATCCCGACAGTTATGTGGTGGCGGGCAAGCGCTATTATGTGCTGGACAGCGCCAAGGGTTATGTTAAACGGGGCACAGCCTCGTGGTATGGCACAAAGTTCCACGGCCGGCGTACCTCCAGCGGCGAAATCTATGACATGTACGCCATGAGCGCCGCTCATAAATCCTTACCCTTGCCCACATATGTGCAAGTTACCAATTTAGATAATCAACAAAGCGCAATAGTGAAGGTAAACGATCGAGGACCGTTTCACGACAATCGCCTGATTGATCTTTCTTATGCAGCGGCAGTGAAATTAGGCATTACCGGAAATGGCACCGCACGGGTAGAAGTCAAGGCGATCGATGTGGCGCCATCAACGGATTTGTCACAACCCGCCAAGCCGGTTGCTTCGGGCCATTTTGTGCAAGTGGGCGCATTCGCTGATCGCAACAATGCCGAACGACTGCAGGAGCGGATTTCCTTACAGATTCCCTTTCCAGTATCCATTAGCAGCGTCAAAAACGCCTACTACCGGGTTCGCATCGGACCGTTCAGCGACCGTCAACAAGTGGAAGCCGCGGAGTCCCGACTGTCGGATCTCGGAATCAACAACATCCTAATTTTAAATGAATAATTAAGAGCCATTGTTTCAATATAGAATGAGGTGCTATGCATAAATCAATTTTGATTGCTGTTTTTTCTTTATTTGTCAGTCTCCCGGTCACCGGATTCAGCGCTCAATTGGTGCCCGATCCCCCCGCCATCGACGCTGACGGATACCTCTTACTGGATTACCACAGTGGCCAGGTGCTGGCCGAACGCAATGCCGATCAGCGCATGGAACCGGCCAGCCTGACTAAAATGATGGTGTCTTACATCGTGGCGGAAGAATTGAAGTTAGGCTCGCTGACCTTAAAGGACGAAGTCACTGTCAGTGAAAAAGCCTGGCGCATGACCGGCTCACGCATGTTTATCGAAGTTGGCGATAAAGTCTCTATAGACAATCTACTCAAAGGCATGATCGTGCAATCGGGCAATGATGCGACTATTGCCTTAGCTGAACACATCGCCGGCAGTGAACAATCTTTTGTGGCCTTAATGAACCAACACGCGCAACGCCTGGGCATGAATGATACCCACTTTGTTAACGCCACCGGTTTACCCCATCCCGAACACTATTCCACCCCGCGGGATTTGGCCACGTTGGGAAAAGCGTTAATCCGCGACTTTCCCGAAGAATATGACTTGTATTCCATGAAGTCTTTTAAATACAACAAAATAAACCAAAATAATCGCAATACCTTGTTATGGAAAAACGAGGCGGTGGACGGCATTAAAACCGGCCATACCGAATCGGCAGGATATTGTCTGGTGGCCTCCGCGCTGCAAGACAATATGCGACTCATCTCTGTCGTTTTAGGCACCAAAAGCAAAAAAGCCCGCTCCACGGAGAGCAACAAACTACTCAACTATGGCTTCCGGTTCTATGAAACCCATAAGTTGTACGGTGCCAACCAACCGCTCACCAATGCCAGGATTTGGAAAGGGGATAGTGAAGAGTTGCCGCTGGGGCTAAATGAAGACTTATACATTACTATCCCCAAAGGCCAGTATAAAAACTTGGATGCCAGCATGAGCATTAATGCCGAAATCATCGCTCCAGCGGAAAAAGGCCGCACCTACGGGACCGTCAATATCATGCTGGGCGATAAAAACTATGCCGTGCGCAAATTAGTCGCCTTAGCCGATGTGGGACCAGGAACGTTTTGGCGTACAATAGTGGATTCCATCAAACTAGCCATTAATTAGTTAGAGGCTCGAGGGGGCGAGGAACGAGGTACGAGGTACGAGGTACGAGGTAAAAGGTACGAGGTAAAAGGTACGAGGTAAAAGGTAAAAAGGGAAAGCCTTTAACCTCGTACCTTTAACCTTTAACCTCGTACCTCTTACCTTGTTTTTGATAAGATACCGAACTTTTTCAACTAAATTGAGTTTCGATGACATGTCCACAGTGTATTTAAACGGTGATTTTTTGCCCGAAGAAGACGCGTGCGTCTCCGTATT
>Ga0316593_10000128_pt1 | contig 10385 bp, 12 predicted proteins | sample S5NA_3_FD_204564 | JGI IMG/M metagenome (GOLD analysis project Ga0316593, IMG submission 204564) | Metatranscriptome of rhizosphere microbial communities from salt marsh grasses in Alabama, United States - S5-7_160517rA (Metagenome... | ecosystem: Host-associated > Plants > Roots > Rhizosphere ... | reverse complement strand
GTATGCGGCCGGTTACACACCCAATCCGACCTATGAGGAAGTATGCACGGGGCTTACGGAACACAATGAAGTAGTCCTGGTCGTGTTCAATCCGAGCCATATCCCCTATGATGCCTTGCTGCGTAGGTTCTGGGAGTCCCACGATCCGACCCAGGGAATGCGCCAGGGAAACGACCTGGGAACCCAATACAGATCCGGGATTTACGTCTATGGCGACGACCAAGAGCGCAGCGCAAAGGCAAGCCGTGAGCGCTACGCGGTAGCCCTTCAGGGCGCAGGCCGTGGAGCCATCACCACCGAGATTCTCCCGGCACCGAAATTCTACTATGCAGAGGATTATCACCAGCAGTATCTGGCCAAGAACCCGGGTGGCTACTGTGGGCTCGGCGGTTGCTCCGTGGCCTATCCCGACTGAGCGAGGGGTGGCAGAACAGGTATCTCCGGGAACTTTGTGTATCCATCCAAAAATGTGGGAAATAAAGGTTGACAAGTAAATAGGTATTTAAGAAACTACCGAGCTACTGAAACGCCTCACGGCGTTTCAGTACACTCCTCCATCCTCCTTTGGTGGTAACGTTTGGCGCGACGCCTCCCGTCGCGCTTTTTTTTTGTCGCCAGCGTTAGCGACAATCTTGCCGCATTTCCGTACACTCTTGTCGGTCCGCCCAAAAAGCTGCGGGTGTTTGCCGAGAGAGACAGGCGGGTGACATATAGAGGCGAAGCGATCATGAGCGATACAGCTAGCGACGGCGAAATCATCGAGATCTTCGTCGAAGAGGCCGGTGAAGTCTTCGAAAATATCGACAACCACCTTCCAGTTTGGGGCCGCCAGCCCAACGACACTCGGTCGCTTAGCGAAATTCGCCGTAGCTTCCACACCCTGAAAGGCAGCGGGCGCATGGTCAATGCGTTGGATTTATCCGAGGTGGCCTGGAAGGTCGAGAACATGCTCAATCGCGCAATCGAGGGTACAGTTCAAGTCACCGAGCCCATGGTGGAGCTGGTCTCGAAAGCCAGAGTCCTACTGCAAAGGATGCTCGACGACTTCAAGAGTCAGCGTTTCGGACAAGCGGATAAGGAGGCCCAAATCCTGATGACGCAGGCTGATACCTTGGCCGAGGGTCAGACACTGGAATCGGTGTCGGTGCAGCCCGCAGCCGCCACGACCATGACCGCGGCCACGGCTATGGAAGGCGGCGAACAGAGTCTGGCGTTTGAGATCGGCGATCACAAACGCCGGATCGAGCGTTCCCAACAACGCTCCGAGGAGGCCCTGAACCGATTCGAAATGGCTGGGCAGGAAGCGCGCCGGTTCGCCGCCGAGTTGGAAAAGATGCAGGAAGAGATCAAGGGCCGTGTCAGCCGAGCCGAGATAAACTCCATCATCGAGCGCGTCAATCTTTTGGGAAAACAGGTTATGAATTTGCGCCAGGACGCACATCTCCATCAAGCACAGCAGCCTTCCCAACAGCGCGAAATCGCCCAGATTGTCGACCGGTGTGTGCGTGAGCAGTTGGAACCGATCGAGCGTCAGCGAAAGGAGCTCGAGCGGCAGCTGACCGAGGCCCGCCGCGCAGACGCTGCGGCTCGGAGACTTGCCTCCTGGGCACTGATTCTGAGCCTCCTGGTCGGGGTCGGCGTGATCATCGTGGCGTTGCTGATGTAGGGGGTGGCCTTCGGCTAGAGCGTGGACGCAACACCAATCGCCCCGGGCTCGAACGAATGCCAATGGCCCCTCGCATGGGTTAAACTTCGAAAATCCTGAACGCCTCGGCTCGCATACAGCTTTGCATCCCAAGATGTCCTACCAGGTGCTGGCACGCAAATGGCGCCCAAGGTCCTTCGATGACATGGTGGGTCAGACCCATGTAGTGCGGGCTCTGCGCAACGCCCTGGATCGCGGGCAGCTCCACCATGCGTACCTGTTTACCGGTACGCGGGGTGTGGGCAAGACGACGCTCGCACGTGTTCTGTCTAAGGCATTAAATTGCGAGCAGGGCGTGAGCTCGCGTCCCTGCTGTCAGTGCAGCGCCTGCCGGGAGATCGAGGAAGGGCGCTTTGCGGATCTTCTGGAGGTGGATGCCGCGTCTCGGACCAAGGTCGACCAAACGCGGGAGCTGCTCGACAATGTTCCCTTCGCTCCCGTCAAGGGCCGCTTCAAGGTGTACATTATCGACGAGGTGCACATGTTCTCGGCCCACAGCTTCAACGCCCTGTTGAAGACGCTGGAGGAGCCGCCGCCCCACGTAAAGTTCCTGCTCGCCACCACCGATCCTCAAAAGGTGCCAGTGACGGTGCTTTCGCGCTGCCTTCAGTTCAACCTGAAGCGCCTGGTGCCAGAGCAGATTGCCGATCAGCTTTCGCACATCCTGGATGCGGAGGATGTCCAGTTCGAGCCCCGAGCCCTGGCCCTGCTGGCACGGGCCGCAGACGGCAGCATGCGTGACGGCTTGAGCCTGCTCGACCAGGCCATCGCCTTCGGAGGGGGGCGTGTGGTCGCCGAGGAGGTGCATGCCATGCTGGGCACAGTCGGGAGGGATCTGTGTCTGAATCTGCTCCAGGCCCTGGCAAAGCTTGATGGTCCCGGGCTGCTGGATGAAGTGGCCCGCATCGCGGAGCTTACGCCGGACTTCGCCGGCGTTCTCCAGGGGCTCATCGGCCTGCTGCACCGTATCGCTATGCACCAGGAGGTGCCGGCGATCCTCACCGATGAGGATCCGGACCGCGAGCGCATCCTGGCCCTGTCGAGGCAGATGGCGAAGGAGGACGTGCAGCTCTTCTACCAGATCGCGCTTTTGGGTCAGCAGGATCTGCCTTTGGCTCCGGACCCGCGCACCGGTATCGAAATGGTCCTGCTGCGTATGCTCGCCTTCCGTCCGGATACGACGGAGGCTAAGGCGAGCCCGACGCGCCAGGAGCCACGGGTTCGGCCGGCATCTCCGGCGCAGGATATTTCGGCAGATCGCGCTATCCACCGGACAGATCCGTCTGCGGGGCGGGCTGCTGCGGCACTGGCAGCTGCACGGCAATCGATTGCACCCGACACTGGGGCGGAAGATTTTCAGGCGCCGGTCCGTCCGGCATCGCCTGTCGAATCCACTGCGTGTCGCCGGACGGCATGGCCCTCGCGCGCGAGCGCTCCGTTGCTGCCGGTGGCCGAGGTCGTCGCAGAGCCAAGTGCATTCGAAACCCGGGCCCAGGGTTCGCTGAGCGCTGCTGAGGTTGGCTTGAGCGATCCCGAGGACTGGCACCGGCTGGTCGGGTACCTGGCGCTCGGCGGCGTGGCAAGCCAACTGGCGCAGAACTGCGAGCTTGCTGCCTGGGACGGTCGCAGGCTATGCCTTACCTTGGATCCCGAGTGTCGAAATCTGCAGGTACCTTTCGCTGAAGAGCGACTGAAAGGGGCGCTCGCCGGCGTATTAGGTGAGGGGCTTGAGCTCGATATCCGCATCTCGCGTCCAGCGCGCGAGACGCCGGCTCGGCGTCGCGTCCGTCATCAAGAGCAGCGCCGAGCGCAGGCCGAGGCCCTGATGGAGCAGGACCCGGTTGTGCGGTCTCTCCAGGACGAGCTCGATGCCCGCTGGATCCCCGGCAGCATCGTGGCGGTGGACTAGGATTCCTTGACAGAGCAGGCGTACTGCTAAGCCGCAAGGTGGTGGCAACTAAACAGCGAGAGGTGAACAACGTTGAAAGGTGGATTAGGCAATATCCTCAAGCAGGCCCAGAAGATGCAGGAGGAGCTGCAAAAGGCCCAAGAAAAGCTCGCCCAGGAGGAGGTTACGGGAGAGTCCGGTGGCGGTGTGGTAAAAGTGACCATGAACGGCAGGCACGAAGTCAGGCGGATCGAGATCGATTCCTCGCTGATGGAAGATGACAAGGAGATGCTGGAGGACTTGGTGGCCGCGGCGGTCAACGCCGCCGTGCAGCGAATCGGGGAGAAGATGCAGGAGAACATCGCGGGCCTGACTTCCGGTCTGCAGCTACCGCCCGGAATGAAGCTGCCATTCTGAGCCGTGGCGGAACGTTCCCTGCTCAACCAGCTCGTGGATGCGCTGCGCTGCCTCCCGGGTGTGGGTCCCAAGTCGGCACAGCGTATGGCCTTTTACCTCCTGGAGCGAGACCGGGAAGGGGGGCGTAAGCTGGCTCAGGTTCTCGGCGTGTCCATGGATCGGATCCAGCGCTGTAAGCGCTGCCGGACCTTGAGCGAGCGCGAGTTGTGCGGCCTCTGCAGCAATCCCAAGAGGGACAGCTCGCAATTGTGCGTGATCGAGCAGCCTTCCGCGATCGTGGCGATCGAGCAGGCCACGGACTTTCGTGGACTCTACTTCGTGCTCGGGGGCAAAATCTCGCCGCTGGACGGCATCGGTCCCGTGGAGCTGGGGCTGGATGTACTCGATCAGCGGTTGAAGGCGGAGCAGGTTCGGGAGCTGATTCTGGCTATCAGCCCAACGGTGGAAGGTGGCGCCACATCGCACTTCATCGCGGACATCGCCAAGCGCAACCAGGTGCGGGCGACCCGCATTGCCCAGGGGGTTCCTCTGGGCGGCGAGCTGGAATACGTCGATGGCGGCACTTTGGCCCACGCCTTTGCGGGACGACAGGGAGTGGAGTCCTGACCGTTCAGGGGACGATTTCCTCCGGAGCAAACGAGCATGACAGAGACACTCTTCGGCAAGATCGCAGCAGGCGAGATCCCGGCGGACATCGTCTACGAGGACGAAGACGTCCTGGCCTTTCGGGACATCGGCCCCCAGGCGCCGGTCCATGTGTTGGTGATCCCGCGCAAGCCGATACCCACAATAAACGACCTCGGGCCGCAGGATGCCGAGCTGGTAGGGAAGCTGTTTCTCGCAGCCAAGAAGATCGCCGCCGCCGAGGGTATCGCAGAGGCCGGTTATCGCACCGTAATCAACTGTAACGCGGCCGGGGGTCAGTCCGTGTACCACCTGCATCTGCACCTCCTGGGCGGTCGCCCCATGCAGTGGCCGCCGGGGTGAGAGTCAGCAAGCGGCGCTTTGCCTGATCCTTCTCTCGCGTTAGCATTGGCGGCAATTGCGACGACACCTTCGCTGAAAGGTGGGGAAAGGCACGCTCTTCTACGCGCTGGGACTCACAAGACAGATCAATGGCCTTCACACCAGAAACGTCGGTAGATGCTTCTCCTGCGGTATTCGAGCTAAAGGCGGCGGCCTTCACCCTGCCGCTTATCCGTTTACTCGGCACAGACACAGATGCCGTAGCCGAGCAGTTGCGTGCGAAGGTGGAACAGGCGCCGGACTTTTTCCGCAACACGCCTGTGGTCATCGATCTCTCAGGGCTCCCCCCACACACCGGCGATATCCAGTTTCCGTTGTTGGTAGGTCTTCTGCGCGGATACGGTATGATCCCAATAGGCGTGCGGGGAGGGGACGCCTCGCAGAACGAGGCGGCCGAGGCCATGGACCTGGCGATCCTGGGAGATGCATACGTGCGCAAGCCCATGCCCGCTGCTGCCAAGTCCCCATCGAAGCAGGGCTCCGAGGGTATCCAGGACGCCGCCGGGCATGGACGGGCAGATGCCCCAAGGCCGGTGTCGGACTTTCCCTCCAAGCTGGTGGTACATCCGGTACGCTCTGGTCAACGCGTTTACGCGGCCGGGGGTGACCTATCGGTCGTGGGACCCGTAAGCTCAGGGGCCGAGCTTATGGCGGACGACAATATTCACATCTACGGACCCCTGCGTGGCCGGGCCTTGGCCGGCATGAAGGGCAATCATAACGCCAGGATCTTTTGTCAAGATCTGGATGCAGAGCTGGTTTCCGTGGCTGGCCACTACCGCATCAGCGAAAGCATTCCGACGGCTCTCAAAGGTGTGCCCGTGCAGATATTCCTGGATCAGGACGTCCTGCGGATAGAGAAACTCTGAGCGATCAAGCGCCTTAAGGAGGGCGGAACCTTGGCAAGAATCATCGTTATCACGTCTGGCAAGGGCGGTGTCGGCAAGACTACGACGAGCGCTTCGCTGGCTATGGGGCTGGCGCAAAGAGGCAACCGCACAGCTGTGGTCGATTTCGACATCGGCCTGCGCAATCTGGATCTGATCATGGGCTGCGAGCGCCGCGTAGTCTATGACTTCGTCAACGTGATCAACGACGAGGCAAACCTCAACCAGGCGCTGATCCGCGACCGACGTTGCGACAGCCTGTTCGTGCTGCCGGCCTCCCAAACCCGGGACAAGCAGGCGCTTACGAAGGAGAGCGTGGGCAAGGTCCTGGAGGAGCTGTCCCAAGCCTTTGATTATATCGTCTGTGACTCCCCTGCCGGCATCGAGCACGGGGCGACCATGGCCATGTACTACGCAGACGATGCCATAGTGGTCACCAATCCCGAGGTCTCGTCGGTGCGCGACTCGGACCGCATGCTGGGGATCCTGTCGAGCAAGTCGCGCCGGGCGGAGACCGATGTCGAGCCCATCCGTGAATACCTGCTGCTGAGCCGGTATTCGGCGGAGCGCGTCGCTAACGGAGAAATGCTGAGCGTCGAGGACGTGCAGGAGATCCTGTCCCTGGATCTGCTCGGCGTGATTCCCGAGTCCAGGTCTGTGCTCAATGCCTCCAACGCCGGTGTGCCCGTGATCCTGGATGCCGAGAGTGACGCGGGGCAGGCCTACGGGGACATGGTTGCCCGTTACCTGGGCGAGCAGCTTCCGCACCGGTTCTTGGGCGTGCGGAAGAAGGGTTTCTTCAGTCGGATCTTCAGGGGGTGAGCCATGGGATTGCTGGACTTCATCGTCTCCTCGCGCCCCAAGGGCTCCGCGGCCATTGCCAAGGAGCGGCTGCAGATCCTGGTTGCACACGATCGCACGGAGCGTGGCCGCCCCTCCTACCTGCCGAAGCTGCAACGCGAAATCCTCGAGGTCATCCGCAAGTACGTGGAGGTGGACCTGAACGCCGTGTCCGTCAACTACGAGCAGGAGGAGAACCGGGAGATCTTGGAGCTCAATATCGTCCTGCCGGAGGCCGCGCAACGTTAGGAGCGTAGAAGGTTGGGCCGGCTCCTGATCAGGGGATGGGCGCGTAGCCGGTCCAGGAGTCCGCGCGCCAGCCCGCATTGTGTCCGCGGTGAGCTGGAAGGGGGATGCCGCACTTGTGGACGAAATAGCGGTGGAAGGCAAGGCTCGCTGTCAGCTCCGGATGGAAGACAGTGACCAGGATGTCCTTATCTTCCGCGGCGGCGTAATAGTCGTCGATCTTGAGCAGGGATGACACGCCTTCGCCCAGGCGGAGGATCTTCGGAGCTCGGATGAAGGTGAGGGGGATAGGGTCGGGATCGACTGCGGGGACATCGGCGGTGAGGTTGAAGCTGTCGAGCTGGCTGCCGAAGGCGTTGCGTTGGATACTGATGTCCATCAACCCCAAGCCGGAGGCCTCGCCCAGGATTTCCCGGGCAAGAAGGATAGCCCCGGCGCAGGTGCCCCAGAGCTTAAGCCCGCAGGGGAAGCCTTTCTCGATCTCCCGGTCGAGTCCGTAGCGGCGCAGCAGGCGGATCAGGCAGGTGCTCTCACCGCCGGGGACGATCAACCCGCTCAGGCCGTCGAAATCCGCCGTCTCCTTCACCCGTCGGGCGGGAACGCCCAAGGCGGCTAAGTGCTCCAGGTGCTCGACCACGCCCCCCTGTAGATCGAGGACGCCTATATCCGGCATAAATCGGTGCTCCCCAATTACCAGCCACGTTGGGCCAGACGCTCTTGTTCGGGGATGGTGGGAATCTCGATGCCGGCCATGGGCTCGCCCAGGCCGGCGGAGACTTCCAGGATCTTTTCGGGGTCGTTGGCGTAGGTGGTCGCCTGAACGATGGCCGCCGCGCGGCGGGCGGGATCGCCGGATTTGAAGATGCCCGAGCCGACGAACAGGCCGTCGCACCCCATCTGCATCATCAGGGCGGCGTCCGCTGGGGTCGCTATGCCGCCGGCGGCGAAATTCACCACCGGCAACCGCCCAGCCTCCTGTATCTTGAGCCCCAGCTCGTAGGGAATCCCCTGGTCTCGGCAGAAGCCGCTGAGCTCCTCCCTGGGCATGTCGCGGACCATGCGGATCTCCCGGTTCATGGTGCGCATGTGCCGCACCGCTTCCACCACGTTGCCCGTGCCCGCTTCACCCTTGGTGCGGATCATCGCCGCGCCCTCGGCGATGCGCCGGCAGGCTTCGCCCAAGTTGCGGGCGCCGCAAACGAAGGGGATGGAGAACCGGGTCTTGTCGATATGGCACTCCTCGTCAGCGGGCGTGAGCACTTCGCTCTCGTCGATATAGTCGATCTTCAGGGCTTCGAGCACCTGCGCCTCGACAAAGTGGCCGATGCGCACCTTGGCCATTATGGGAATGGATACTGCGCCCTGGATCTCCCGGATCATACCCGGGTCCGACATGCGTGCCACACCGCCCTCCTTGCGGATATCCGCCGGCACACGCTCAAGGGCCATGACCGCCACGGCACCGGCTTCTTCCGCGATTCTGGCCTGCTCCGGCGTGGTCACGTCCATGATGACACCACCCTTGAGCATCTGTGCCAACTGTGCGTTCAGGACAAGTCGTTCACTGGTCAATTTTGTACTCCGTAATCACAATCTCTGCGAGAGTAAGTGCTCTCAGGAGATGAATTTTCAAGCGGACCGCCTCTCGTTGCTCTGCTTCCGTGTTGTATCCCCAGCAGGCGAGGTGCAATCGTACTTCCGCCAGGTCCGGCTTCGCCAGAAGCCTCCTCAATGTGGGTAGGCGGTCCTCCACCAAGTGGACCCGGCGACCGGGATGGCGCCCCATTAGCCGGCGCAGCACCGTCTCCTTGGTCATCCCGCGGTCCAACCCGAAGATTTGCTCGCCAGGGAAACGCACGCCGTTGTGCTCGAGCAGCCGCTGGACAAACCTCTCCTGCTTGGTCGTGACTATGTAGCAGCTGGTCGCGGGCGGCAGCGCGTTCAGAGTCTCGGCGGTCCCGGGGTACAGGGGGCTCAGCGACAGCCATTCCTGGGGGTCGTCCCGGATCCAGCGGTCGCGAACCGTTCCGTACAAGAGCTTGAGATCCGACGCATCCATGCGGGGGTTCGCAATCGACTTACCTAGTCGCTGGTGAAAGCTCTCCAGCAACTCCTCAGGATCGGCCCCGTCCTTGAGCAGGCGCATCATGATGATCGCCTCGTAGCCCGTCTCGATCACCGGTCGGGCGCGACAAAATGCGTCCAGGAGCGGTGCCGGTGGCAGGGGCTCCGCCATGTCTTCCCACAGCGTCCCGGCTGCCTTCCAGCCCGTGATGCCCGTCTCCCGGGCGCTATCGCAGAGGACACCGTCGAAATCCAACGCGAGCAGGTTCATAGGGGAAGACCGCGAGGACGCAAGCCAAGGGCCGAGCGCGGCATCTGTTCTTTCCGATACGGCCGTCACGTTTGGATATGGTACTTCTCGATAATACGGTACAAGGTGGCTCGCGATACTCCAAGTTCTTGAGCTGCTTGGGTTACAGTGTTTCTGGCCCGCTTCAGCGCGGCGATGACAGCGTTTCGCTCCGCAGCACTTCGGGCCTCTTCCAAGGTGAAAACGCGCCGGTCTGTCGAGCGGCGCTCCAGCCCCAGGTCATGAGTTGTGATAATCCGGCATTCGGACATCAGAACGGCGCTCTGTACACGGTTCATCAATTCCCGCACATTTCCGGGCCAGCTAAGTGAATGCCAAAGTAATCTGCGCTTCTCTGCATCCGTGTCACGAACACATCGTCTCCCCGCTAGACCCCCTTTCCCTGCAAGGCCATATTCAGTGCACCCTCCCCCTGGCGTCTGCAGGGGGAGGGTCATGGAGATCGGTAACGGACCGTCTCAGGTTGGGAGCTGCGTTGTCCACGCAATCATTGCCGCGGCCTTAGGCGATTTCTGTCAAAGAATACAAGTGAGCTGGTAACTTTTTTGAGAGAAATCGCCTTAGTTCGTCGTCCCGAATCCCGGCCCTGGTCCGGATCCCGTGGCCAGACCGTACCCGCGGCCGGGACCAAAGCCTTGTCCGCCACAGGCTCCCCGTCCGAGGCGGCGCCAGCCCTGCTGACCACGCATCTGATCCCACTGGGCAAGCTGTGCTGGTGTCAGAACCTGGGCAAGCTGATTTCGCATCACCTGGCGTTGAGCGGTGCGCAGGGCCTCCCGTTCCTCGAAGATGGGCTTCAGCTTCGCCTTCTGCTCGTCGGTCAGGTTAAGACGCCATGCCATCCGATCCAGGCGCGCCTGCACCCAGTCTACGTCGCTGCCCATGGGTTGTGCCGGCGGGCCATAGCCCGGCCCAGGGCCGTACCCAGGCGGCTGCGCCAAGGCGATCGTTGCCGCGAGCGCGGCGGTGCCGATAGCGGAGGCAAAAAGGGTGCGTTTTGCG
>Ga0316593_10000126_pt1 | contig 10414 bp, 9 predicted proteins | sample S5NA_3_FD_204564 | JGI IMG/M metagenome (GOLD analysis project Ga0316593, IMG submission 204564) | Metatranscriptome of rhizosphere microbial communities from salt marsh grasses in Alabama, United States - S5-7_160517rA (Metagenome... | ecosystem: Host-associated > Plants > Roots > Rhizosphere ... | reverse complement strand
GCTTTCTCTACCAAGGAGTGATACCGGACTCGCAACCTGCCGTAGTAGTACAAAAAAACTGTGCCAACTGGATATGTCTATTGACATAAAGGTTCTTTTTTGTTATTTTTTCGTCTCTGTTTCATTGTTGCCCTTGTAGCTCAGTCGGCAGAGCACCTCCATGGTAAGGAGGGGGTCATCGGTTCAAGTCCGATCGAGGGCTTAGCTGATCAGCATAATCTAAGGAGAGCGGTTCATATGGCAAAACAAAAGAAGGGCAATATCGAGATGGTCGGTTTAAAGTGTTCGGAGTGCAACCGCCAAAATTATGTAACCAAGAAAAATCGGCGCAATATTGAAGGCAAGCTGGAATTTAAGAAGTACTGCAAGTTCGATCGAAAACACACTCTGCACGTGGAGACCAAGCTCAAATAGTCATCTAGGCCAGTAGCTCTAATGGCTAGAGCGCCGGTCTCCAAAACCGGATGTTGTAGGTTCGAATCCTACCTGGCCTGTACGGTCCTGAGGGAGATTACTAATGAAGAGGATTTTTCAGTTTTTTGCGGAAAGCTATGCGGAACTGAAAAAAGTAGTCTGGCCGAGCCGCGAGGAGGTCGCTACTTCAACGAAAGTTGTTATAGTATCGACGCTCATTTTTGCGATCGTTCTGGGCGTAGTGGATTTTCTGCTTGTGGCCGGTATCGATCTTATTTTCTAGCGAAAGGGGATCTATGGCCAAAGGCTGGTATGTGGTTCATACCTATTCCGGGTATGAGAACAAGGTGGAAAAGTATATACGCGCGCTCATGGAGAGAGACGCCTTCGGAGGTGCGGTAACCGACGTAAAAGTTCCCGCCGAAGAAGTGATCGAGATGCGTGAAGGAAAGAAAAAGGTTACTAACCGTAAGTTCCTTCCGGGATATATCCTGCTCGAGATAGACCTGCCGGATGAGACCTGGAAAGGTATTTGTTCGGAAGTGCGGAAAATACAGGGTGTAACCGGGTTTGTGGGCTCGTCAAGGGGAGTAAAACCGCAACCTATATCGGCGGAAGAAGCCCGTTCGATCTTACAGAAGGCAGGGGAGATAAAAACTGAGAAACATCTGGCACCGAAGCAGATGTTTACGCTTGATGAAACCGTCCGCATCGTCGAGGGTCCCTTCGATACGTTTACCGGCACAATCGAAGAGATAAACCTGGAAAAAGGTCGTCTCCGGGTCATGGTCGGTATATTCGGAAGAGCGACACCCGTAGAGGTCGATTTCAATCAGGTCGAGAAGATATAAGAAGACACCCCAAGCAGGGTGTACCGGTTGATTTAGGTAGCCTGTTGGGAGCCGGAGGACAAATTCCCGGCGTTTGTACCACAAAGGAGAAAGATATGGCAAAGAAAAGTATCGCTGCGCTTATTAAGCTGCAGGTACCGGCGGGACGCGCAACACCCGCTCCGCCTGTTGGCCCGGCATTGGGGCCACACGGGGTCAGTGCCCCCCAGTTCGTCCAGCAGTTCAACGATCGAACCAAGAATGTAGAACCCGGACTCATCATCCCCGTGGTGATCACTGTTTTCGAGGACAGGAGCTTCACCTTCATTACGAAAACGCCACCGGCCGCTGTTCTCATCAAGAAGGCATGCAGCATCGACAAGGGGTCTTCGGAGCCCAACAAGGAGAAGGTATCCTCCATTTCACGGAAGAAGCTTGAAGAAATCGCCAAGCAGAAGATGGAGGACCTGAACGCGAACGACATCGATGCCGCGGTCAATATTATCGCGGGTACCGCCCGTAGCATGGGCATCACGGTGGAGGGCTAAGCATATGAGTCATGGTAAGAAATACAAAGAAGCCATGGGCAAATTTGACCAGATGGAGCAATATCCCGCGGAAAAAGGCGTTGAACTGGTAAAAGAGCTCGCCTTCGCAAAGTTCGACGAGAGCATAGAAGTGGCCGTGCGCCTCAATCTGAAAAAAAGTCAGACCGTACGGGACACGCTGGTATTGCCGCATCAGTTTGAAGCGGATAAGAAGATCCTCGTATTCGCGAAAGGCGAAAAGGCGGATGAAGCCCGGGAAGCCGGGGCCGAATACGTCGGTGATACGGATTTGGTGGAGAAAATCCAGGGCGGATGGATCGACTTCGACGTGGCGGTTGCCACTCCGGATATGATGAAGGATGTCGGTAGGCTCGGTCCTGTGCTCGGCCGCCGGGGTTTGATGCCCAATCCGAAAACGCGAACGGTCACCTTCGATATCAAGGAAGCAGTGGCCGAGTTGAAGAAAGGAAGAACCGAATTCCGTTCAGACAAGACGAATATCGTGCATTGTTCGGTCGGGCGGGTGTCCATGGATAAGGAAAAGATCGTGGAAAACCTCCGTTTGCTGGTGTCTGAAGTGAACCGGCGGCGGCCCGCGGACGCGAAGGGCAATTTTATCTCGTCGGTGGCAATTTCTTCCACTATGGGGCCCGGCGTCCGGCTCGATGTGAAAGAAGTGATAGCGCAGTAAGGAAGTAGTAAGAATGGCTGAATATACAACAAAACTACAGCAGTACAAACTTGACGCGGTTGAAGAGCTGAAGAACGACTTTAAGGCGGCGAAGGACTGCATTCTGTCGGACTACAGGGGCTTGAACGTCGCTCAGATCACCGATCTTCGGAACAAATTGCGGGAGAATGGAGCGCTCTTCAAGGTGGTGAAGAACAGGTACGTGAAAATTGCGATGCACGATCTGGAGATGCCCGAAATGACCGAGCAGCTAATCGGGCCCACCGCGATGGCGTTGACTACCCTGGACGCCGGAGCGGTCGCAAAGATTCTGGTGGAATTCTCGAATGATACCACCCTTCATTTGAAAGGCGGAATCATCGACGGCCAGGTTTTTGACGGGGAACAGATCAAACAGTTTTCGACGCTGCCTTCGAAAAATGAGCTTCTGTCGATGCTCCTCAGCGCGATGAACGGACCGGTGCAGAACTTTTTGTACGCGCTTCAGGCGGTTCCTCAGAAATTGGTCAGAACGCTTCAGGCGGTTGCCGACAAAAAAGAGGCGGAAGCGAAATAATGCGGATTATTGCCGGTTTTGAACAAACCGCAATAGATAAAAATAAGGCGGCGTTAGTCTTCTTAAACGGTAGGCATGCTATCGCCGTCATGCAACAATAAGGAGAAGATAATATGGCTACAGTGACGAAGGATGACATACTCGAGGCAATCGCCGGAATGAGCGTGCTCGAAGTATCGGAGCTTGTAAAAGCGATGGAAGAAAAGTTCGGTGTAACCGCAGCGGCTCCCGTAGCGGCGGTCGCGATGGCTCCCGGGGCCGCGGCCGGCGGCGGGGAAGCGGCGGAAGAACAGACCGAATTTGACGTAATTCTCAAGGCATTCGCGGACGGCAAGAAGATACCGGTCATAAAAGAAGTCCGGGCGATAACCGGCTTGGGTCTCAAAGAAGCGAAAGAACTTGTCGAAGCCGGAGAAAAAACCCTCAAAGAGGGTGTTTCAAAGGAGGAAGCAGATTCCTTGAAAGAAAAACTAGAAGCTGCCGGCGCGACGGTAGAAGTAAAGTAGCTGATTTAGTATACCGGCGCGCCTATACGCTTTAAGGAAATAAAAAATAGGTATCAGGCAAGTTGCAATTCAAAAAAATCGACTCATGCTCTCGACGCCATCGGGCTTTTACGGCCCGGTGGTTTGTCGTGTCAGAACACTCAATAAGGGGGCGTAAATATGCAAAGTGATGACCGCAAAAAGCGGTTGTATGTAGGCGCGGAATATGTTGAAGTCATGGATCTGCCAAATCTGGTGGACATTCAGCTTTTATCCTATGAAAAATTTCTTCAACGCGAGCCGCTGCAGGCGGGAAGTCCTTTGAAAGTCCAGGGTTTGGAGGAGGTTTTTCAGACGATTTTCCCCGTTGAAAGTCCCAACGGAGATATGATACTCGAGTACACGCACTATACCCTGGATGAAGATAATATTAAATTTTCCGAATACGAGTGTAAGCTGAAAGGGTTGACCTACGCTATTCCCGTTAAAGCCCAGATAAATTTGATCTTCCAGGAAACCGGCGAGATCAGGCAGAAAGACATCTACATCGGTGATATTCCTCTGATGACCGAAAGAGGGACCTTTATCATCAACGGTGCCGAAAGGGTTGTCGTCAGCCAGATACACAGGTCTCCCGGAGTCATTTTTTCGCACGAAAAGGGCGTTTATTCTTCCAGAATAATTCCTTACAGGGGATCGTGGCTCGAGTTTGAAATTGATCAGAAAAAAGAGCTCATCTACGCGAAGATAGACAGAAAAAAACGTATTCTTGGAACGCTTTTTCTACGCGCACTCGGTTACACGAAGAAAGAAGATATAATCGATATTTTTTACAGAAGGACGACGGTTACTTTTTCAGACACCCGTGAAGAAAAGGAACAGCTTGTCGGCAAGGTTCTCGCCAGGGCGATATACGCGGAGGAAGGTGAAGAGCAGAAGAAGCTCTACAGCGCCGGTACGAAGCTCCATCCGCACGACGTAGACGAACTGCTGCACCTGGGTATCACCGAAGTTGAAGTCATAGACTTTGACCATCCCGAGTCCCTGCACTCGCCCATTATCCTCAACTGCTTCGAGCGTGAGGATGTAAAATTCACCAAAGATGATCCGGCGATAGACGAACCCAGAAAAGAAGAGGCTCTTTCGGCGGTGTATTCGGTACTTATGCCCGGTGAGCCCATCACGCTTGAAAGTGCGGAAAAAGATCTCACGTCGATGTTCTATTCGACAAGAAGGTACGATCTGGGGAAAGTGGGTCGTTACAAATTGAACAAGAAGTTCGATTACGATCCCGCGCTTGATACGCAGACGCTCACCCCGGAGGACATCGTAAACACGATGCACTACCTCATCAGGGTATATATCGGTGAAGCAAACGTGGACGACATCGACCATCTGGGAAATCGTCGGATACGGTCGGTGGGCGAGCTTCTTTCCAATCAGTTGAAGACGGCATTTACCCGGATGGAGCGGATAGCCAAAGAACGGATGTCTCTGAAAGAGACCGATACGGTTAAACCCCAGGACCTTATTTCAATTAAACCGATTGTAGCCGCAATCAAGGAGTTCTTCGGTTCAAGCCAGCTTTCCCAGTTCATGGACCAGGTGAATCCCCTCTCCGAGCTTACGCATAAGAGAAGGCTCAATGCACTCGGCCCCGGCGGCCTTTCCCGTGACCGGGCGGGGTTTGAAGTTCGCGATGTTCATTACACCCACTACGGAAGGATGTGCCCGATCGAGACGCCCGAAGGTCCGAATATCGGTTTGATAGTGTCGCTTGCGAATTACACGCGGGTAAACGAATACGGATTCCTCGAAAGCCCGTACAGAACGGTAAAAGGAGGCAAGGCGACCAAAACAATCGAATATCTGTCCGCGATGGATGAAGAGAAATACTTCATCGCCCAGGCGAATGCCAACATAGACAGCAAGGGATTGTTTCTCGATGACATGGTCTCCTGCAGAAAGGGTGGAGACTATACCACCAAGTCGCCGGGGGAGATCCAGTATATGGACGTGTCGCCGAAACAGGTCATATCGGTGGCAACCTCGCTCATTCCGTTTCTCGAGCATGACGATGCCAACAGAGCGTTGATGGGTTCGAACATGCAACGGCAGGCGGTCCCGCTCCTCTTTCCCGAGGCTCCGATTGTCGGTACCGGGATGGAAGGTAAAACGGCGTATGATTCGGGAGTACTGGTCAAGGCGAGATGCGCCGGAGAAGTGGAAACCGTGAGCTCGAATGAGATAATCGTCATCCCGGACAACGGGGCGAAGAAATCGGACCGGGAAGTCTACAAGCTGACCAAATATCAGCGGACAAACCAGGACACCTGTTTCAACCAGCGCCCGTTGGTGGACGAAGGTGATCGTGTGGAACCGGGTCAGGTCATTGCTGACGGCCCGGCGACGAGCAGCGGTGAGCTTGCGCTGGGTAAGAACGTGCTCGTCGGTTTCATGCCTTGGAACGGTTATAATTTTGAGGATGCAATTCTCATCTCGGAACGTCTGGTGAAGGAAGATACATTCACTTCGATCCACATCAAGGAGTTCAATATCGAGGTTCGGGAGACCAAACTCGGCCCCGAGAAAATCACGAGGGATATCCCCAATACGAACGAACACGCGATAGAACAGCTTGACGAAGAGGGTATCATCCGTATAGGTGCGAAGGTGAAATCCGGGTACATTCTCGTGGGTAAAGTCACACCAAAGTCGGAAACCGAAACAACTCCCGAGTTCAAGCTGCTCAACTCGATATTCGGTGAGAAGGCCAAAGAGGTGCGCGATACCTCTTTGAGGGTACCCCACGGCGTGGAAGGCACGGTCATCGATATCCAGCGGCTGAAGAGGTCCGAGGGCGACGATCTGTCCCCCGGTGTTGACGAAGTGGTGAAGGTTCTCATAGCAACGAAGCGAAAGCTCCGGGAAGGGGACAAGATGGCCGGTCGTCACGGGAACAAGGGGGTAATCGCCAGAATACTGGCGGAAGAAGAGATGCCCTACCTTGCTGACGGCACGCCTGTCGACATCTGCCTCAACCCTCTGGGTGTTCCCTCGCGGATGAACCTGGGCCAAATACTCGAAACCGAGCTCGGGTGGGCGGGGCTCCAGCTGAATGAGCTGTACGCCACACCGGTTTTTCAAAGCGCAAACGGTGATGCGATAGCCGAAAAGCTGAATCAGGCGAGCCTGCCGGCGAACTGCAAAACCGTGCTCTACGACGGACGCACCGGCGAACCATTCGAAAACGAAGTGCTCGTCGGCGTTGTGTACATGCTCAAGCTCCACCACCTCGTGGACGACAAGATGCATGCCCGATCCACCGGTCCTTATTCACTGGTCACGCAACAACCTTTGGGTGGAAAGGCGCAGTTCGGCGGTCAGCGTCTCGGCGAGATGGAAGTATGGGCGCTGGAAGCCTACGGAGCGGCGAACACACTCCAGGAACTGTTGACAATTAAGTCCGATGATATGACAGGAAGGGCAAAAATATACGAGAGTATCGTGAAGGGAGAACCCGCATCCTCCGCCGGTATACCGGAATCCTTCAATGTGCTCGTCCAGGAACTGAGAGGTCTCGCGCTTGATATTTCGATATGGGATTCCCGTGGGAAGCGGGTCCCCCTTACCGAACGCGACGCGGAATTGATAAACCGTCAGGGAAGCCAATTTTAGGGAAGGAGATGCAATGAGAGATATACAAGATTTTGACAATATTATGATCAAGCTCGCTTCGCCGGAGCAGATACGGGCGTGGTCATACGGTGAAGTGAAAAAACCGGAAACGATCAATTACAGAACCTTGAGACCGGAAAAAGATGGACTGTTTTGTGAGCGCATATTCGGGACCACCAAAGAGTGGGAATGCTATTGCGGCAAGTTCAAATCAATCAGGTACAAGGGAGTAATCTGCGACCGGTGCGGCGTTGAAGTAACCCACTTCAAGGTGCGGCGTGAAAGGATGGGCCATATAGAGCTCGCTTCGCCGGTATCACACATTTGGTACTATCGCTCTGTCCCCTCCAGAATGGGGCTGCTTCTCGACCTCTCCATTGCCGGCCTCCGCTCGATTCTCTACTACGAGAAGTACATCGTTATCGATCCCAGCGACACCGATTTGAAAAAAATGCAGCTTCTTTCGGAAGAGGAGTACATGGAAGCCCGGGAACGGTTCGGTATGGGTTTTACGGCCGGCATCGGCGCGGAAGCCGTACGGACGCTTCTCGAAGGGCTTGATCTCGATGCGTTGAGTGCCAGGCTCCGGAAGAGGATGGTCGAGAAGGGGCTTAAATCCGATAAGCGGCTGTTGAAGCGTATCGAAATTGTGGAGAACTTCAGGGATTCGGGAAACAGACCGGAGTGGATGATACTTGACGTCATCCCGGTCATTCCGCCGGAGCTGAGACCCATGGTTCAACTCGACGGCTGCCGTTTTGCCACGTCGGATTTGAACGATCTTTACAGGCGGGTCATCAACAGGAACAACAGGCTCAAACGCCTCATGTCGCTAAACGCGCCTGATATCATCATCAGGAATGAGAAACGGATGCTCCAGGAGGCGGTAGACGCGCTCTTTGACAATTCGAAGAAGAAACGGGTGGTAAAAGGCGCGTCCAACAGACCGTTGAAGTCCCTCTCCGATATGCTGAAGGGCAAGCAGGGCCGGTTCAGGCAGAACCTCCTTGGTAAACGGGTGGACTATTCGGGGCGTTCGGTTATTGTCGTGGGGCCGGAGCTCAAGCTGCATCAGTGCGGTCTCCCCACCAAGATGGCTTTGGAGCTGTACAAGCCCTTTATAATGAAGAAACTCGTCGAAAAGGACGTTGTTTACAATATTAAAAAGGCTAAAACGCTTGTGGAGCAGGAGACCCCGGAAGTGTTCGCGGTTCTGGACGAAGTCGTAAGGGAACATCCGGTACTGTTGAACAGGGCGCCCACTCTCCACCGGCTGGGAATACAGGCCTTCGAACCCGTGCTGGTCGAGGGAAAAGCCATTAAGCTTCACCCCCTCGTCTGCCACGCCTACAATGCGGACTTTGACGGGGATCAGATGGCGGTCCACGTACCGCTTACTCAAGCTGCTCAGATTGAATGCTGGTCTTTGATGCTCTCATCGAAAAATCTATTGAACCCGGCCGACGGAAGTCCTATCGTGTTTCCGTCGCAGGATATGGTTCTCGGGATTTACTATCTCACCACCGCCCGGACCGGCGCGAAGGGTGAAGGCAAATACTTCAGCTCGACTGATGAAGTGCTCATGGCTCTTGATGCCAAATCGATCAACTATAACGCGCTATGCAAGGTGGAAATAAACGGAGAGGTCGTTGAGACAACCCCGGGACGGATAATTCTCAATGAAGAACTTCCGGAGCAAATCGGGTACGTAAATCTGGGGATGGGTGACAAGGAACTCAAGGCACTTGTCGCCAGCTGCTACAGGGAACACGGGCCGCATATTACCGTGGAGATGCTCGATAAGATCAAGGATGTCGGATTCAAGTACGCGACGGTATTCGGCGCGACCATCGGCATGGATGATATCGTTATTCCCGAAGAAAAACGGACCATGATGGACAGCGCTAACGCGCAGGTCTTGAAAATTCAAAATCAATACCTCCAGGGTCACATCACCCAGGAAGAACGCTATAACCGGATAGTGGAGGTGTGGAGCAAGACAAACGAAGATCTGACCTCCCAGGTAATGAAAACTCTACGGGCCGATCGCGACGGTTTCAACCCGGTGTATATGATGGCGGTGTCCAACGCGAAAGGAAGCCGGTCGCAGATCCGACAACTCGCGGGAATGCGCGGTTTGATGGCAAAGCCGTCCGGAGAGATAATCGAGCTGCCGATACGTTCGAGTTTCAAGGAAGGCCTTTCGGTTATCGAGTTCTTCATATCTACAAACGGCGCGAGAAAGGGTCTTGCCGATACCGCTCTCAAAACGGCGGACGCGGGGTATCTCACCAGGCGGCTTGTCGATATCGCACAGGACGTGGTGGTTAACGAAGAGGACTGCGGCACCATCAACGGTATCGAACGGATGGCCCTGAAAGACGGAGAGGAAATAGTGGAATCCCTCCGGGACAGGATCGTGGGACGTTTTACCCTGGAACGGGTCAAACACCCCATAACCGGCGAGGTCATCGTAGACGTCAACGAGGAAATAACCGACGAGCTCGCCACGTACCTGGAGGAAGTCGGTATTGAACGGGTCAGGATTCGCACGGTGCTCACCTGTGAGACCAAACACGGGGTTTGCCGCAGGTGTTACGGAAGGAATCTGGCCACCAATCGTACCGTCGACATAGGCGAAGCGGTAGGTATTATCGCAGCCCAGTCAATCGGCCAGCCCGGCACCCAGTTGACCATGCGTACGTTTCACATCGGCGGTACGGCGACAAAGATCAGCGAGGAAAACCGGGTCTACCTCAGTTATCCGGTGCTTATCAAGGAAGTAAACGGAAACACGGTAGCGCTCGATAGCGGCAACCTGCTTTTTACCAGAAAAGGTTCAGTCGTGGTCAGCAGATTGCTCGATAGGGTGAAGCTCCGGAAGGGCGATAAAATCATCGTTGAAGAAGGGCAGAAGGTACTTGCGGATCAGCCCATAATCGCCCGGGGCAAGAAGGAGGTCACTTCTTCAGAAATCGCCTATATTCACGCCACCGACAAAGAGGTCCTGCTCATTGCGCAGGAACAGAAAGTTGAAATCAGAAGCGGCTCCGAACTGACCGTTCACGCGGGAGATCTCATAGAAAAGGAAGCTTCGATAGCGATTTTCGACCCGTTTTCTGAGCCGATTATCGCCGAGGTGGGCGGGACGGTCCGATTTCAGGACGTCATCCTCGGCACTACGCTGAAGGAAGAAATAAACGAGGACACCG
>Ga0316593_10000125_pt1 | contig 10426 bp, 9 predicted proteins | sample S5NA_3_FD_204564 | JGI IMG/M metagenome (GOLD analysis project Ga0316593, IMG submission 204564) | Metatranscriptome of rhizosphere microbial communities from salt marsh grasses in Alabama, United States - S5-7_160517rA (Metagenome... | ecosystem: Host-associated > Plants > Roots > Rhizosphere ... | reverse complement strand
GGCTGGGTGTGGCCGATGCGCCCGACCAGCCCTCGCCCCAGCTCCAGGCAGATCTTGGGGAGCTGGGTAGACTTGCCGGAGCCCGTCTCGCCGCACAGAACCACAACTTGGTGATCGCGAATCAGCGCTGCCACCTCATCGCGGCGCTGGCTGACGGGAAGCTCGGGAGGATAGGCGATAGCTGGTACCTGGAGACGCCGCCGCTCCAGCAGAGACTGGGAGTGCCGGATGGTCTGCCATAGCTTGACCAACCCCTGGTCGATCGGCTGTCCCTGCTGCACGCGCCAGCGCAACGCACCCAGGCGCCGGTGAATGGATTGCCGATCGAAAATCAGGCAGGTATCGAGATCCGACCGCGTCGGGAGCTGCTGAGGACTTGGGGAATCCGGCAATTCCTATCCTCTTTTGCGACCTCAGCCGGTTACCTGCCCACGGACCACTTCTGCCAAGTGATCAGCGATGGATACAACCTGGGCTTCGTCCACCCCCTCCACCATGACCCGAATGAGGGGCTCGGTACCGGAAGGACGCAGAAGCACGCGGCCACGTCCGTTGAGCTCGCGCTCCGCCGAGCCAACCGCATCCTGTACCGCAGGCAGGTCCAGGATTTCCCTCCGCTCGCTCAGCCGAACGTTGATCAGCCGTTGGGGGTATTTCTGCATCTCACCGGCGAGGTCTCCGAGGCTCCGTCCCACATTTCTCAGGGCCGTAAGCACTTGAAGCGCCACGACAATCCCATCGCCCGTGGAGGTGCGATCCCGGCAGATGATGTGCCCGGACGGCTCGCCGCCGAGGATCCCGTTGTCCCGCTTTAGACGCTCCATAATGTAACGGTCACCTACCTGGGTACGTGCAAAACCTACGCCGAGCCGTTGCAGGGCATGCTCCAGACCCAGGTTGCTCATCAGGGTGCCGACTACGTGACCTTGGAGGCACTGATGCTCCAGCCGTGACTTGGCGATGATGTAGATCAACTGGTCTCCGTCGACAAGATTTCCGCTGTCGTCGACCATCAACACCCGATCCCCGTCCCCGTCGAAGGCTACTCCCAAGTCCGCGCCCTCGCGCACGACCGTCTCTACCAGCGCATCGGGGCTGGTAGAGCCCACATCGCGGTTGATATTGAATCCGTCGGGCTCGTCCCCGATGGCCACAACCTTTGCTCCAAGCTCCTCGAAAACAGCTGGTGCCACGTGATACGTGGCCCCGTTTGCACAGTCCACCACCAACTTCAGATCCCGCAGGCTCATGGTCGCCGGAATGGTGCTCTTACAAAACTCGATGTAGCGGCCCTGGGCGTCATCGACACGCTTGACCTTGCCCAGCTCGGCAGGACCGACTGTGCGCAACGGCATATCGATCTCGCGCTCGATAGCCAGCTCGACCTCGTCCCGGAGCTTATCCCCATCCGCTGAAAAAAACTTGAGACCGTTGTCGTCGTAAGGATTGTGAGAGGCGCTAATGACGATGCCTGCAACACCGCGGAGCGTGCGTGTCAGGTAGGCGATGGCAGGTGTAGGCAAGGGGCCGAGCAATCGTATGTCCATGCCCGCGGCAACCAAGCCCGCCTGCAGGGCGGATTCGAACATATATCCCGAGATGCGGGTATCTTTGCCGATGAGTACCTTGCCACCCCGCCCATTGCCGAGCACGCGCCCGGTAGCCCAGCCCAGTTTGAGCGCGAAGTCCGGCGTGATGTTTCCCTCTCCCACTCGTCCCCGAATGCCGTCGGTGCCGAAGTATCTACGCATCACACTATCCCTCCAATCAGAAAAGAACCGAGCCTACCGCTCAGCCAAAGATCTCCAACGAATCTCACGCAAAGAGAGCGAAGCCAACGAGATATCTGAAAGATAATGCAATCGAGCACGCCGTTTTGTGCCGTATCTCACACATCGCGAACGATCTGCAATCCGATCTATTTCTGCACGATCTCGCATCTTCCTGCAAGATATTCGATAGGCCGATCTGAGGCCTGTCGTTCAGCACACAACGCCCAAGCCACGCGTAAGGCATCTACTGTCGCGGCCACATCGTGCACGCGCACCAGGCGGGCACCACGCTCTACGGCGAGCACCGCCGCCGCCAGACTGCCAGGCAGGCGCTCATCGACGGGCCTGCCGGTCAGGGCGCCGATCATGGATTTGCGCGACAGGCCCACGAGAACCGGTTGGTCGAGCCCGCACAGGTCTTCGATCCCCGCCAGCAGGGCAAGATTGTGTGCCAGCGTCTTTCCAAAACCGAAACCCGGATCCAGCAGCAAACGTCCCGGGGCTATGCCTGCCGAGACGCAGACATCGACCCGTCGGCGCAGGAAGTCCCTGACTTCTGCGACTACATCGCCATACGCGGGCGCCGCTTGCATGTTTCCCGGCTCTCCCTGCATGTGCATCAGACACACCGGCACACCGGCCTCGACGGCGGCATCCAGGGCACCGGGACTGCGCAGGGCGCGCACGTCGTTGATCATCCCAGCCCCGGCGCTCACCGCAGCGCGCATGACCTCCGGCTTACTGGTGTCGATGGAGATGGGCAAAGAAATGCGGGGGCGCAGGGTCTCGATCACAGGTACAACCCGATCGATCTCTTCCTGCGCAGATACGGGCACGGCCCCCGGACGCGTAGACTCGCCGCCGACGTCGAGGATGTCCGCGCCCTCTTCGACCATGCGCTCGGCGCGATGCAGCGCACCCTCCAGAGAAAAAAAGTCACCCCCGTCCGAAAAGGAATCGGGGGTGACGTTCAGGACGCCCATCACACAAGGGCGAGACAGGTCCAGCGACCTATCCCCACAGTCCATCGGGCTCAAGTCTTTATCAGTGCAAAAATCAGTGCTCACCGGCCGGATCGCCGATGCGGCCCTCACCGGTCGTGCCACCGCCGGGCTTGGTGCCCACGGTCGCCGCCGCACCGCCGGACCCGCTGCTTTCCTCCTCACTGTCCCAGTCCTTCGGCGGCCGCGGGGTGCGGTCGTTCATGATGTCGTCGATCTGGTCGGAATTGATGGTCTCGTACTTGATCAACGCCTCGGCCATGGCGTGCAGCTTGTCCATATTCTCGTCGAGCAATCCCTGGGCTCGGCCGTAGTTGCGGTCGATGATGCTGCGCACCTCTTCGTCGATGAGATGCGTGGTCTCGTCGGAGACATTCTTGTGCTGGGTCACCGAGTGACCGAGGAAGACTTCCTGCTCATCCTCACTGTAGGCGAGCGGACCGAGCTTTTCGGACATACCCCACTTGGTGACCATGCTCCGAGCGATGCGGGTTGCGACCTCGATGTCATGGGTAGCCCCGTTGGTGACCTTGTCTGCGCCGAAGATCAGCTCTTCGGCGATACGCCCGCCGAAGGTACTGGAGATCTTGCTCTCCAGGAACTGCTTGGACATGCTGTTACGATCCTCTTCGGGCAGGAACATGGTCACGCCCAAGGCTCGGCCGCGCGGGATGATGCTGACCTTGTAAACCGGGTCATGGGCCGGCACCAGCCGCCCGACGATGGCGTGTCCAGCTTCGTGGTAGGCGGTAAGCTTCTTCTCATCCTCGGACATGACCATGGAGCGACGCTCGGCGCCCATCATGATCTTGTCCTTGGCCTTCTCGAATTCCTCCTGGTCCACCATGCGCTTGTTGGCACGGGCGGCAAACAGGGCTGCCTCGTTCACCAGGTTGGCCAGATCCGCACCGGAAAAGCCGGGGGTGCCGCGAGCGATGATGGATGCCTTCACGTCCTCCGCCACCGGGACCTTGCGCATGTGGACCTTGAGGATCTGCTCACGCCCGCGCACGTCCGGCAGTGGCACCACCACTTGACGGTCGAAGCGACCAGGGCGCAGCAGGGCCGGATCCAGCACGTCGGGCCGGTTGGTGGCGGCGATGACGATGACGCCCTCGTTGCCCTCGAAGCCGTCCATCTCCACCAAGAGCTGGTTCAGAGTCTGCTCACGCTCGTCGTGACCGCCTCCCAGACCGGCCCCGCGGTGGCGGCCCACGGCGTCGATCTCGTCGATGAAGATGATACAGGGGGCATGCTTCTTGGCCTGCTCGAACATGTCGCGCACCCGCGAGGCACCGACACCGACGAACATCTCGACGAAATCCGAGCCGGAGATCGTAAAGAAAGGCACCTTGGCCTCGCCGGCAATCGCACGCGCCAGCAACGTCTTGCCGGTTCCGGGGGCGCCGACCATGAGCACGCCTTTGGGAATCTTGCCGCCGAGCTTCTGGAACTTGGACGGGTCACGCAGGAAATCGACCATCTCCGTGACCTCCTCCTTGGCCTCGTCGGTGCCGGCCACGTCGTTGAAGGTGACCTTGACCTGGTCCTCCGAGAGCATTCGGGCGCGGCTCTTGCCGAAGGACATGGCCCCGCGGCCACCGGCCCCGCCCTGCATCTGGCGCATGAAGAAGATCCAGAGACCGATCAGAATGAACAGCGGGAACCAGTTGATCAGGATACTCATCAGGATCGAGGGCTTCTCGGGCGGGTCCGCCTTGATCACCACGCCATTGTTGAGCAAGTCCCCCACCAAGCCGTCATCCCCCGGGCTATAGGTGGAGAAACGCTGGTCGGACATACTCACTCCCTCGATTTCGCGCCCGGTGATGGTCACCTCCTTGATCTTGCCCTGACGCACCTGCTCAATGAAGTCCGAATAGGCCATGGCCTGCGGACCGGTATGGGTCGATGTGAAATTGTTGAACACCGACATCAGGACGATCGCGATGACCACCCATAAAATCAAATTTTTCGCCATGTCGCTCAAGCCATGAATCCTCTTGTTTTCGCGAAAACGGGCTCCTGCGCCGTTTTCAACCGATATGCTCGGGAAATGGGGGCTAAGTTACTATAAAAGAATACCCCGTCGCTACCAGATAGAGCTCTCGGCTCCTGGCACGGGAAGATTTCGGCTTGCGGCTGACTACGCGCTTGAAAGAAACGCGCATTTGTTTGTGGAACGCCTCGAAGCCCTCTCCCTGGAAGGTTTTGACCACCAGCGACCCACCGGGTTTCAGTACCTGCCGAGCCAGGTCCAGCGCCAGCTCGCAGAGGTACATCATGCGCGGCTGGTCCACCGCCGGGTTGCCGCTTATGTTCGGAGCCAGGTCCGAGAGCACAACGTCGACCGACTCGCCGTTCAGAGCTTGCCGGAGCTGGGCGAGAGGTACGTCTTCGCAAAAGTCGCCCTGGATGAAGGTCACCGCCGCTACCGGCTCCATAGGCAGGATGTCCAGGGCGAGGACCCGACCATTCCGTCCGACGATACGCGCTGCCACCTGGCTCCAGCCGCCCGGCGCCGCCCCCAGGTCGACGACCCGGTCTCCAGGGGCGAGAATCCGATCCTTTTCCTGGATTTCCAGCAGCTTGTACGCCGCACGGGAGCGATAGCCCTCCTGCTGGGCCCGCTTCACGTAGGCATCGCCGAAGTGTCGGTCGAGCCAGCGCCTGCTGCTCTTGGTCCTTGCCATAGTCTGAATTGCCTTGTACGGATTCGCGGGAACAAGCACCCCGCGCTACAATAGATTGATATCCCTCCAAAAGAAAAGCGGGGCTGGAGCCCCGCTCTCGCGTTCCGGGAAAAGCGGCGTCGGCTCAGGCGCCTGCCCTCAGCGTCCAGGACGTGCACCAGCCGTTGACGCTAACAGCCTTGCCCGGGAAAAGCTGGCAGGGAAGCCAATCACCCTCGCCTTGCGAGAATTGACAGTTTCCGCAGTGCTGCTCTTCCGGCGGCTTGCCCGGACGGGCGGCTCCGGCACGGTCTGCATCGGCCGCATTCTCGTGGTACTTCAGGGCAATGGCGGTCGGATCATCCGCCGCGACATGGGGCAAATCTTCCGCCTGCGCAGCGGCCATACCTACCAGGTTCATCAGCGGAACGGCGGCCAACCCGCCCATCATCATCTTGATGGCGTCGCGACGGCTCTTGTTCATCGGCTTATCGGACATGGCTGTCTTCTCCTAACAGAATACGGGGGTAGAGACTAGGGCCGCCGAGCTTGATTCGGGGGCCATTGGCAATTGTGCACCATCGACAGGAAAAACGCGAGCAGACAGGGGGAATAGGGCATTGTGTCGGCCGCGCGACTCTACTCAATTCAGGTAGGTTCCGGCCCCCACAAGCCGTTGTTGCCAATAGCTGGAATCGATACTCGACAGGCGCACCTGCTTCTTGGAGACGGAGGCATGGACGAATCGCTTCTGGTCCACCATCAGGCCGACATGGCTCAGACCCGGGCGAATCTTAAAGAACACCAGATCGCCGGGCTGCACCTTCGCCAGGCGCACCGGCGTAGAAGACCTGCGCTGGTCCGTCGAAATGCGTGGAATCGCGACACCGGCAGCACTATAGGCATACCGGGTGAGCGCGCTGCAGTCCAGGGCCTTGCCCGGGGACTGTGCGCCGTACTTGTACCTGGTACCGAGCTCGGACAGTGCCGCCACGACCACTTGCTCCCTCGAGCTCTCCGCCGCCGTCTCACATGGAGCACCCGTACCACTCGATCCACCTGTGCTCGCGCAGCCTTGTACAAGAAGACCGAATCCGATCGCTCCAAGCCGCAGGGATTTCGTACCAAAGCATCTCATCTTAAGGTTGTTTCCTCTATTTCGAGCATAACTAATTGTTGTTCCTATTTTCTAATACTGCGCATAGCATTTGTCAAACAGGCCTGCGCGTCCTTATTTTCCGATCGTGCTCATCACGCAGCGCGCATGCGTACCGCCGACCCCGACAACCGGCCGGGGTAAAGGATAGAATGCCCCCTGTAGGACCTTATCGGAGATGCCTTGAAAACCGCCGCTCCCCGAAGCGCCATCGACCATTTGCTGAAGCTCGCCACCCGCCTGCCCTGGTGGGGCGCTCTGCTATTGGCCCTCGCGGCATACAACCTTCTTCACCCGGTCGCACTCTTGCAGGTGCCGACGCCGACCGGCACGATGGATGTCGTCGCAAGCGCGCTCGGCCAGCTTACCATCTTCGTCGCTGAAATCGGTCAGTACCTGCTACCGCTTGTCTTCCTGACTGCTGCGGCTACCTCCGGCTTCGTCCACTGGAAGCGCGATGACTTGCGGGAATCCGTGGTGCGGGACACCTCCGGCTCCATCCTGAGGGGTCTGCCCAGAAAGGATTTCGAGCTTCTCGTGGGTGACGCCTTTCGGCGCCGCGGCTACGGGGTACGTTCACCATGGGCGGATTCACGACATCACAACAAGGATCTGGAGCTGAGGAGGGACGGACGGCATTTCTTGGTGGACTGCAGCGACTGGAGGTCGTCGCGAGCCGGGGCAGCCGCTGTCCGCGCGCTCCACTCGCGTCTAGAGGCAACGGGTGCAACAGGTGGATTCGCCGTCACGTCCGGACAATTCACACCGGAGGCGAGGCATTTCGCTGCCGAAAAGGACATCGAACTCATCGACGGTCGCCAGCTCAAGGAGTTGGTCTGCTACGATCCGCAGCCTATGCAGGAGAATCTCTCTTTCGGCTTTGGAAAGATGCTCTTCATTCTCGCCGGTTGGAGAGAGCTGATGGTTTCCTCCCGTAATCCTCGCCACGGGGAATCAAAGGAACGGGAGCCCATCATCGGAGATGTCTCAGGGCAAGCTGGAGACCCGCCAAGTCGTTCTGCGGGAAGTACGATGGACGAAGAATCGGCAAGCACCGACGATGTGGAGAGAGCGACCGGACGACAGCTTGCCGCGCTAATCCGGGCCGAGAGTCGGATCGAAGGGAATATCGCGACAAAAACCGAGATCCCCCCCCTACCTGTCCAAAAACGCCGGATCGATCCTCGCCGTTCGTGGCGTGCATTGTCGAGAATACGAGCCCGCAAGGTCATCGACGCCGGCGGGGTTATCGCTACCATCGGTTTCCTCTGGGTCATTTATGGGTGGTTCCTTCGGATTCCCGACATGCCGGAAGACACGCCCTGGGCGCTGCTCGGTGCCAACAGCGACTCCGGAGCAGTGGCGAGGCGACTGCAGGGACTCGGACGAGACCGATCCGCCGCCGCGATTCTGCAAGGCAAACGGCCACTGGGACAGTTTCGGTTCGGCCCTCCACCAGGCGGCACCCTGACTGCCGAAAAACCGAAGGAAATTCCGGTGCCGGAGGAGAAGCCGATCGAGGTCTACCACAGCCTCCGGGAGCTGGAAATGGCATTCGACGCCAAGTATGTTCCGCCGCCGGAATGTTATGCCATCGAATCCAACGACTTCCTGGTCAAATGTGCCAACCACCGGATCCGTGCCCGGCGCTCATTCATAGCGGGCGGAGGAAAGGTGACGGAGACACTCCTCGGCAGCTGGGAGGAGCCCCGCACGATCGTGACGCAGCTCCGTCCCCAGGACTGGCGGGATTACTATCAGGGTGATTCGCAGCAATCACCAGCGGAGCAGCAGGATTGGAGACAAGAATGGATGCAAAGACCTACCGCGGAGCCCGACGGAGACTGGCGACGGGATTGGGCTCGCCAGCCTACACCAGATCCGACGCGAGATTGGCGACGCGATTGGTCGCAGGGTGCCTACGAGGACCGCGGCAGCGACCGGAGAACGCCGCCGCTCCCGATCGAGCGCCGGCATTGGGTGGATGATTTCTGATGCCGGTAAGCGAGAATATACCGATTCATCAGGAGAAAAGCGCATGAAAGACTTGGTTTGGGACAAGACGCTAAGCGTCCAGGTCCAAGAAATCGATGAAGATCACCGCAGACTCGTAGATCTGTTCAACATCCTCGTCCATTCTGTAGTGGAGGGGGATGCGCCAGACTATATCCAGGCAGTAATGGAGGAGCTCATAACCTGTACCGTCTGGCATTTCAGGCATGAGGAACGGTTGATGCTGAAGTACGGTTATGGGGGTTTCGAGGAGCACAAGTCGGAGCACGACGAGCTCATTGAAAGCGCCAAGGAGCTCCAACAGAAGCTTCTGCAGGAAGACAAACCGGTTTCGAGTGAAGATATTCGGTTCCTGGAGCACTGGTTGACCGGGCATATCCTCGGCACCGATATGGATTTGGGCTCCTATCTGTGCGAGGTGATGTAAATCCATCTACGAAAAGCCTCCGCCCAGAAATACCAGGAGCTACAGCGGTGACCATGCTGATCGAGGGCTGCTCGTAAAGCCGGACCTCCTCCTTCGCGGGCCTGATCTTCTTCCTACCAGCCTCAGCCTTGATCCTTCAGGGCCTGGTACATGTCTAGCGCGCGCTCCGGCGTCTCGCGGCCGTGCACCACGGCACGAACGGCCTGGATCATCGCGACGGGCGCGTCCGCCTGGAAGATGTTACGCCCCATGTCGACACCGCAGGCTCCCTGATCAATCGCGTTGCGGGCCATCTTGAGGGCATCGAGCTCCGGGATCTTCTTTCCGCCTGCGATCACGATGGGGACCGGACAGCAGGAGGTCACGGTGTCGAAGCCCTCTTCGACGTAGTACGTCTTGATGTAGTGGGCACCGAGCTCGGCGCAGATGCGGGTTGCGAGGCGAAAGTACTTGGCGTTGCGCACCATGTCCTTACCAACCGCCGTGACGGCAAGGGTGGGAATGCCGTAGCGGTTCCCGAGATCGACCAGCTTGGTCATGTTGAGGATGGATTCCTTCTCGTGCTCGCCGCCGATAAAGACCTGGACGGCCATCGCGCAGACGTTCAGCCGGATGGACTCCTCGACGTCGACGGCGATGCCTTCGTTCGAAAGCTCCTTGAGTATGCTCGGTCCACCGGAGGCGCGCAGCACGACCGATTTCTGCATTGCCGGAGAGATGATGCTGCGCAAGATGCCGCGCGTGAGCATCAGTGTGTCTGCATAGGGGACCAGCGGATTGATGTTGATGTCCACCCGTTCCAGCCCGGTCGTGGGACCCTGGAAGTAGCCGTGGTCGAATGCCAGCATCACGGTATTACCCGAGTCGGGATTGAAGATGCGGGCGAGGCGATTTTTCAGGCCCCAACCGTAGTTGTTCGCGCCCTTCAGGAAGAACCCCTCCGACTTCTGGGGAATGTCCGTGTAGAACGCCTTGCTTTCTTTCAGATCGTCGAGATCGGCCATCGATTGTCTCCTGTGGGTGATTCCTGGGCTTTTGGAGGCTCCGCGGGCTCGGTCCCTTCTCGGACCCGCCACGGAGCGATTTCGATTCTTTAATCTGCTGTGGTAAAGGGTCTCTTTTAACCCAAAAACAGCGTTTGGTCCGCAATAGACTAGTATCCGAGTCAACGTGGAAAGGCTGAAGGTACGCCACCATCGACCGGAAAGCTCGCCCCCGTCGTCGGAGTCTGCTCGCCGGCGAAGAAGACCACGATATTGCCCACGTGCTTAGCGAGCACTTGGGCCTTCAACAGATTCCTTTCGCGATAGTAGCTGCGCAGCCCCTCCGGATCGAGCCCGCGAGAGCGCATGCGGTCCGGGCCAATGAGATCCCACAAGCCCGAG
>Ga0316593_10000124_pt1 | contig 10478 bp, 11 predicted proteins | sample S5NA_3_FD_204564 | JGI IMG/M metagenome (GOLD analysis project Ga0316593, IMG submission 204564) | Metatranscriptome of rhizosphere microbial communities from salt marsh grasses in Alabama, United States - S5-7_160517rA (Metagenome... | ecosystem: Host-associated > Plants > Roots > Rhizosphere ... | reverse complement strand
CTGAACCCCATTCAGGCCGTTCCGGGGCAACAGGTCATCATCGGTCTGCAGGAGCAGGCCCTGGTTTCGATCTCCCTGGTCGCCTATCTGCTGCCCCTGCTGAGCCTGCTCCTGGGTGCCATCGGCTTACAGGAGGCGGCTGCACAATGGCAGTGGCACGGCGGGGAACTGGCCAGTATCATCGGTGGTCTATCAGGACTGACCCTCGGGCTCTATCTGTTGAAACGGTTTTCCCACCGCCATGCTTACGATCCTTCCTATCAGGCCGTGATCCTGCGGCAGGCGCCCGGCATCCAGTTCAGCTAATCTCCCTGGCTTGTTTAAGCCCTCGAATCACGAGCTTTGCTATGAAATCATACAAAATATATGCGGTATTATGGTTGCTGCTGGCCCTGGTGCTGCCCGTGCAGGCACGCGACCTGCCGGATTTCACTCAGTTGGTGGAGCGTAACGCCCCCTCGGTGGTGAACATCAGTACCAAACAAAATCAGCTCAGCCATCAATTGAAGCGTTTCCACATCCCCGATCTGGATGAATTGCCGGAGGACAATGCCTTCGGAGACCTGCTGCGACGTTTTTTCGGCGAACATGGTTACCAGATGCCGGATGATGGTCCGTTGGAGAGACAGTCCTTGGGTTCCGGTTTCATCATTTCAAAAGATGGCTATATCCTGACCAACAACCACGTGGTGTCGGAAGGGGATGAGATCATCGTACGCATGGCGGATCGCCGCGAATTCAACGCCAAGCTGATCGGTACCGACGTGCGCAGCGACATCGCCTTGATCAAGATCGATGCGGTTGACCTGCCGGTGGTCAAGATCGGCAGTGGCGACGACCTCAAGGTGGGTGAATGGGTCCTGGCGATCGGTTCCCCGTTCGGCTTCGACCATTCGGTTACCGCAGGCATCGTCAGCGCCAAGGGCCGCAGCCTGCCCAGCGAAAATTATGTGCCCTTCATCCAGACCGACGTGGCGATCAATCCGGGTAATTCAGGTGGCCCATTGTTCAATCTGGATGGCGAGGTGGTGGGGGTCAACTCCCAGATCTACAGCCGATCCGGCGGTTTCATGGGGCTTTCCTTCGCGATTCCCATCGAAGTGGCGATGGACGTGGCCAAACAACTGCAGACCAGCGGCAAGGTGAGCCGGGGCTGGCTCGGGGTGCTGATCCAGGATGTCACCGGTGAACTGGCGGAGAGTTTCAACATGGATCGCCCCCAGGGCGCCTTGATCGCCCGGGTTCTGCCAGACAGCCCTGCGGAGAAGGCCGGGCTAGAGGTCGGGGATGTGATCCTCGCCTATAACGGCAACGAGCTGTACAACTCGTCTGAGCTGCCGCCGCTGGTGGGTTCCAGCAACGTGGACCAGCCGGCGGAGTTGCTGATTCTACGTGCCGGAAAGCAGATCAAACGCCAGGTGAACATCGGTGAACTGCCGGCGGAGGATACAATCAGTCTCTCGGGTGACTTCTCGCAGCCTCAGCTAACGAAAAACCGCCTCGGCATGGCCGTCTCCGAATTGACCCAGGAACAACGTAAGGAACTGGATTTAACCGCCGCCAAGGGAGTGATCGTAGAATCGGTGACCGGCCAGGCCGCCCGGGAGGCCGGTATCCAGCAGGGCGACGTGATCCTGATGCTGAACAACCAGGAGATCACCAGTGTGGCCCAGTTCAATCAGCTGGTGCAGGGTCTGCCGGCCGGCAAGACCGTGGCGGTGCTGGTGCATCGTGCCACCGGTCCGATCTTTCTGGCCCTGCGCACCCCGGCGGAATGAGACGCCTGCGTCTCTTTTACCGGCCGGATTGTCATCTGTGCGAGGAGATGCTGGAACAGTTGGCGCCTTATCGACAACGCGGGCTGCTCGCACTGGAACTGATCGATATAGACCGTTCGGGAGACGCACTGTCCGCCTATCGGACCCGGATCCCGGTTTTGGAAAACCTCGCTGGAGAGTGTCTGTGCGAATATTTTCTCGATGAAGATGCCCTGCTGAGCTATTTGGAAGGCGGTTGATTTGATATGATCCGCCACTTGATGTGGTCGAAGCGCCCCTTGATCGGGGCGTTTTTTTGTCCACCTGGGAAACTGGGCCTCAAAGTGGTGGTTATCTCTCGATAAAATCAGGCATGACAGACTTACAGCATATCCGTAATTTCTCGATTATCGCCCATATCGACCATGGCAAGTCCACGATTGCCGATCGTTTCATCCAGATCTGCGGCGGTCTCACCGAACGGGAGATGGCGGAACAGGTGCTCGATTCCATGGAGTTGGAACGGGAACGGGGCATCACCATCAAGGCCCAGAGTGTAACCCTGAACTACCCGGCGCAAAACGGCGAGATCTACCAGCTCAACTTCATCGACACACCCGGCCATGTAGATTTCTCTTACGAGGTATCGCGCTCCCTGGCCGCCTGTGAAGGGGCCTTGCTGGTGGTGGATGCGGCCCAGGGGGTGGAGGCCCAGAGTGTGGCCAACTGCTATACCGCCATCGAACAGGGACTCGAGGTGGTGCCGGTGTTGAACAAGATCGATCTGCCCTCCGCCGAGCCGGAACGGGTGATCAACGAGATCGAAGAGATCATCGGCATCGATGCCGGCGATGCGATCCATGTCAGCGCCAAGACCGGCCTGGGCATCAAGGAACTGCTGGAACAACTGGTGACGCGCATCCCGCCGCCACAGGGGGATCCCGAGGCGCCGCTGCAAGCCCTGATCATCGACTCCTGGTTCGATCCCTATGTGGGGGTGATCTCCCTGATCCGGGTCAAGAACGGGGTCATCCGGACCAAGGACAAGATCCAAATCATGTCCACCGGACGCTCCTATCAGGCGGAGAAGGTAGGGGTATTCAATCCCAAGATGATCAACAGGCCGGAACTGGGCACCGGCGAGGTGGGTTTCATGGTCGCCAGTATCAAGGAGATAGACGGCGCCCCGGTGGGTGATACCATCACCCTGGAGAATCGCAAGGCGGCCAAGCCCCTGCCGGGCTTCGCGGAGATGATGCCGCGGGTCTTCTCAGGGCTCTATCCGGTGGTCTCGGACGATTACGAAGACCTGCGCGATGCCCTGCAGAAACTGCGTCTGAACGATGCGGCCCTGCACTACGAGCCGGAGACCTCCCAGGCCCTGGGCTTCGGTTTCCGCTGCGGCTTTCTCGGTATGCTGCACATGGAGATCGTGCAGGAGCGGCTGGAGCGGGAATACGACCTGGACCTGATCACCACCGCACCCTCGGTCATCTACGAGGTGCAGAAGACCGACGGCGAGGTGATCCGCATCGACAATCCCGCCAACCTGCCGGAGGTGGGGCAAATCGTGGAGGTGCGCGAACCCATGATCAACGCCACCATACTGGTGCCCCAGGACTATCTGGGCAACGTGATCTCGTTGTGCATCGAGAAACGCGGTATGCAGAAGAACCTGCAATACCTGGGTGGGCAGGTTCAGGCCTTGTTCCAGCTGCCGATGAACGAGGTGGTGCTGGACTTCTTCGATCGGCTCAAGTCGGTCAGTCGGGGCTACGCCTCGTTCGAATACGAGTTCACCCATTTCCAGGCCGCTCCGTTGATCAAGCTGGATATCCTGATCAACGGTGAAAAGGTGGATGCCCTCTCGTCCATCGTGCACCGTGACCAGGCCCAGAAGCGTGGGCAGGATCTGACCTCGAAGATGAAGGAGATCATCCCGCGGCAGATGTTCGAGGTCGCCATCCAGGCGGCGATCGGCAGCAAGATCATCGCCCGCACCACGGTCAAGGCCCTGCGCAAAAACGTCACAGCCAAGTGTTATGGCGGCGATATCACCCGCAAACGCAAGCTGCTGGAAAAACAAAAGGCGGGTAAAAAACGCATGAAGCAGGTCGGCAAGGTCGAGATCCCCCAGGATGCCTTCCTTGCCGTGCTCAAGGTAGGCAAGGATAATTAAGCTCCCACAGGCTGTGGGATCCCATAAAAGGTTGACAGCATAATGAATTTTGATTTTCCGACATTTCTGGTGGTCGCCAGCGCAGTGACCGGTGGCATCTGGTTGATCGATGCCCTGTTCTTCGCCTCCAAAAGAAAACAGCGGGCCGCCGCCGAGGCCAAGGGCGAAACCCCGGTCAAGGTCAAAGAGCCGGTTTTGGTGGAGTATTCACGATCCTTCTTTCCCGTGATCTTCGCGGTGCTGATCCTGCGTTCCTTTCTGGTGGAACCGTTTCGCATTCCCTCCGGTTCCATGATGCCGACCCTGCTGGTGGGGGATTTCATTCTGGTCAACAAGTTCAGTTACGGAATCCGCCTGCCGGTACTGAACCAAAAGATCATCGATGTGGGCGAACCGCAGCGGGGCGACGTGTTCGTATTCCGCTATCCCAAGCAGCCCTGGATCGATTACATCAAGCGCGTTGTAGGGCTTCCGGGAGACGTCATCAGCTACGAGAACAAGGTCCTCTATATCAACGGTCAACCCATGCCGCAGACCCGTGAGGGAATCTATACCGGTGTTGGCAGTGGTGCCCAGATGACCGGAGCCTTCATCCAGCAGGAAGACCTCGATGGGGTCAAACACGATATCCTGGTGCATCCTCTGGCGCCCAATCTCGCACCGGGCTGCAACGTGTTGCGCAACGGCCCCATCACTGTCCCCGAAGGGCACTATTTCGCCATGGGCGACAACCGTGACAACAGCAACGACAGCCGTTGCTGGGGTTTCGTGCCGGAAGAAAACCTGGTGGGTAAGGCCTTCGCCATCTGGATGAACTGGGACTCCAATCTGGAGAGTTTTCCACCCATCGAATGGGAACGTATCGGCAAGGGGATACATTGATCCCGGGTCGATGGGATCTAATCACACCCTGCAGATAAGGAGTAAGTCGCGATGAATTCCATGCTGCAAAAACAACGTGGCCTCACCCTGATCACCTGGTTGATCATCTTGATGATGATCGGTTTCTTCATCATGCTGGGCCTGCGGATGGCGCCCATCTATATGCAAAACTATACGGTCAAGAACATCGTCACTGACCTGCAAAAGGAACCGTTGATCAGTCGTAAGCCACCGGGGGAGATCCGCAAGATGCTGATGCGGCGCTTCGACATCAACGGCATCGAAAACCTTGGCCGGGAAAACATCAAGATCACCCGTTCGGGCGGCACCACGAAGGTCGAAATCGTGTATGAGACCCGCCGGCATATTGCAGGTAATGTGGATGTGGTGGTGATGTTCAATGAGTCACTCGATCTGATCGCCAATTGAGACCTTCAACCGACATCCTGTGCCGTGCCCTTGGCTATCGTTTCTCCGATCAGGACCTGTTGGAACAGGCCCTGACCCATCGCAGCGCCAGTGGCTCGAACAACGAACGGTTGGAATTTCTCGGAGATTCGATCCTCGGCTTCGTCATCGCCAACGAGTTGTACGAACGTTTTCCCGTGGCCAGTGAAGGCCAGTTGAGCCGCCTGCGCGCCAGTCTGGTCAAACGCGATACCCTGGCCAAGCTGGCCCGGCAGTTTGCCCTCGGCGATTACCTCAATCTGGGTCCGGGTGAACTGCGCAGCGGCGGTCAGGCCCGCGCCTCGATCCTGGCGGATGCCCTGGAGGCGATTCTCGCTGCGATCTACCTGGACAGTGGCTACGCCATCACCCGGGAGGTGATACTGAACCTGTTCGAGGCCAGACTGCGGGTATTGGATCTGGATGCCCAGCAGAAAGATCCTAAGACCCGCCTGCAGGAGTTGCTGCAGGCCAGAAAGATCGCCCTGCCCAACTACGAGATCGTCGAGACCAGCGGCACCCCCCATGACCAGGTGTTCGTGGTGCGCTGTAGCATCGATGAACTGGACCTGGTAGAGCAGGGGACCGGCTCGAGCCGTCGGCGTGCGGAGCAGGAGGCGGCCTCCCGCCTGTTACAGGAGCTGGAACATGTCTGAACGGATCAATCGTTGCGGGTATGCGGCCATCATCGGCCGTCCCAATGTCGGTAAATCGACCTTGCTCAACCGCATCATCGGGGTCAAGCTGGCCATCACTTCACACAAGGCCCAGACCACCCGGCACAGTATCCTGGGCATCAAGACCCTGTCCGGTGGGCAGGTGATCTATGTCGATACACCGGGCATCCACGATCGGGGCGAGCAGGCCATGAACCGGTATCTCAACCGTACCGCCACCAGTGTGGTGACGGATGTGGATGTGTTGATCTTCGTGGTCGAAGCCCTGCATTGGACCCGGGAAGACGCCAAGGTGCTGAAGCTGCTGCAAGACCGGACCACGCCGGTGATCCTGGTGGTGAACAAGGTGGATCAGGTAAAACCGAAGGCGGCCCTGCTGCCGTTCCTGGAACAGGCGGCACAACGTTTTCCCTTCGCCGAGGTGGTGCCGCTATCGGCCAAACAGGGAGACAATCTGGAGACCCTGGAACAGCTGGTGTTGCAGGCCCTGCCGGAAGGGGAGAATTTCTTCCCGGAGGATCAGCTAACCGACCGCCCGGAGCGGTTTTTTGCCGCGGAGATGTTGCGGGAACAGCTCACCCGGCGCTACGCCAAGGAACTGCCCTATGCCTTGTCCGTTGAGATCGAGCAGTTCGAAGCCCAGCCGGGTCGCTATGCCATCGGGGCGGTTGTCTGGGTGGAGAAACCGGGCCAGAAGGCGATCCTGATCGGCAAGGACGGTCAGGCCCTGAAGGCGGCGGCCAGTCAGGCCCGCAAGTCCATGGAAGAATTCTTCGACTGCAAGGTCTATCTGAGTGTCTGGGTCAAGGTGAAGAAGAGCTGGTCCAGCGACGAATCGGCGCTGGTACGCCTGGGGTATGGCGAATAGCCCGGCCCAGTTACAGCCCGCCTTCGTCCTCCACCGACGCGACTATCGCAATACCAGTCTGCTGTTGGAGCTGTTCACCCTGCACGACGGGCGCTTGCCGGTGATAGCCAAGGGGGCAAAAACGGCCCGCGGCGGGCGCACGGCATTGTTGCAGCCGTTTCGCCCCTTGCTGGTCGGCCTGGCGGGCAGAGGCGAGATCCGCACACTGACCCAGGTGGAAGCCGAAGGACGGGCCTTCGAGCTGTTCGGAAGACTGCTCTATTGTGGCTTCTATCTCAACGAACTGCTCATGCGTCTGGTAGGCCGTCACGATCCCCATCCGGACCTGTTCGGCCATTATCTGCAGACCCTGGGCAGCCTGGCGGCAGGCGAGGCAATGGATGCGAGTCTGAGGGAGTTCGAGGTCCAGTTGCTGACGGCCCTGGGCTATGCCCTGTCGTTGACTCATGACAGCGAGTCGGGTGAGCCGGTCGAGGCCGAGGCCGTCTATCAATACATCCTGGAACAGGGACCGGTGGGGGTGGCGGGTCCCGCCGATGCCAGGCGCTTGCGGGTGCATGGACGTACCTTGCTGAGTCTGCATAATAGGTCAGCGATGGATCAGGCGGCCCTGGCTGAGGCCAGGGGGTTGATGCGGGGGGTCCTGGCCTTCTATCTGGGAGACAAGCCATTGAAGAGCCGGGAGCTGTTCATGGTTAACAATCAACCGATAGGCGAAAACAATGGAACAGAATGACAAATTGCTCGGTGTGAATATCGATCACGTGGCCACCCTGCGTCAAGCCCGCGGCACCCGCTATGCGGAACCGATCCAGGCGGCGCTGGTGGCCGAACAGGCCGGGGCCGACGCCATCACTCTGCATCTGCGTGAGGACCGTCGACACATCCAGGACCGGGACGTGCAGATGCTCTCGGAGATCCTGCAGACCCGCATGAATCTGGTGATGGCGGCGAGCGCCGAGATGGCGGTGATCGCGGGTCGTTTCCGTCCCCACGACTGTTGTCTGGTGCCGGAGACACGGGAGCAGCCGACCACCGAAGGTGGGCTGGATGTGGCCGACAATCAGGACTATATGAAGGACTACTGCAGCGAACTGGCCGATGCGGGCATACGGGTCTCACTGTTCATCGATGCCGATCCCAAACAACTGGATGCGGCAGTGGCGGTTGGGGTCCCGGTGGTGGAGATCCATACCGGGCACTATGCGGAGGCTCACAACGACCGGATCCGCAGGGCCGAGCTGGAACGAATCGTGCGCGCGGTGGAATACGGCAACGAGCTTGGCCTGCAGGTCAATGCCGGGCACGGCCTGGATTACCACAACGTGCGGGCGATCGTGGGTATCGCCGGGATCAGGGAGTTGAACATCGGTCATTCGATCATCTGTCGCGCCCTGTTCTGCGGCCTGGATCAGGCGGTAAGGGAGATGAAAGCGCTACTGAGATAGTAGGGGCTAAAAATTTTTCGCCCTTACCGGCCAACTGGGATGAAATCGAGGGGTCAATCCTGCCGCAGGTCCGGCCCGGTGGAGACCGGGGTTGGGTATCGCAGCACCACCCAGTAGGTGGAACCGATGAAGGTCACCAGGGTGGTGAGCTGGAGGAACAGGGCCCCCTCCGGTGTCAAGACACCCGAAAGCAGGGCGCTGAAGCCAATCAGGATCGAGAACTCGCTGGCCTGACTCAGACGGATGCCCAGTTCCTTGGCCAGTTTCTTCGACTCGCCGATCAACACGAAAGTATGGCGAAAGACATAGGTCTTGAGAAAGATCAGCAGGACCCCGAGCAGCAGACTGGACCACAAAATCCAGTAAGGAACGGGAAACTCCAGCTTGGCGCCGATGGAGAAGAAGAACAGGATCAGAAAGAACTCCCGCAGGGGTTTCAGGTGTTCGGCGATCACCAGGGCCACCGGACTCGAGGCCACGGAGATGCCGCCGATGAATGCCCCCATCTCATAAGAGAGTCCCAGGCGATGAGCGGTTTCGGTCACCAACAGGCACCAGGCCAGGGTCAACAGAAAGGTGTACTCCTGGATCACGCTGAATCGGCGCAGCAACGGGATCACCAGATAACGTACCCCGCCGAAGGCCAACAGGCCGAGCACGACCAGCTTGAACATCAACAGGCCGAAGGCCGGCAGCACCTGCTCACCGCTCTTACCGGTGATGAACAGGATCACCACGATCGCCAGGATGTCCTGCAGCAACAGTATGCTGGTCATCACCTCGCCGATGCGCTTGTGGTGCAGGGTGGTGGTGGGGATCAGCTTGAGGGCCACCACGGTACTCGAGAACATCATGGCCGCACCGATGGTCAGGCTGTCGAGCAGGGGAAACCCCAACAGCCATACGAACAGAAACGTGAGCAGCGCGAACAGACCGGAGGTGCCGAAGGTCAGCAGGGTGGTGCGGCTGAACAGGCTGAGAAGCTTGCCTGGCTGCAGACTGAGACCCACCAGGAACAACAGCAGCACCACCCCCAGGTGGGCGATCTGTTCGATGTTGTCCGCATCGTCGACCAGGGCCAGTCCGTTGGGGCCGATCAGCACGCCGATGGCGATATAGGCCAGGATGATCGGCTGGCGGGCGAACAGGAACAGAGTGGCGAGCAACCCCGAGCCCACCACGATCGCCGCCAGTTCGAAGATGATGTTCTCATGACTCATGACGCCAGACGTGAAATTTCCCTCTCGTTCGTCCAGTATAAAGAATCCTTGTAGCTATGCACGGGGTAATCGCACAAACTTTACAGGGGTCGAAAAACAACCTATGCCATACAAAACCATCGAAGATTTCATCGGCAACACCCCACTGGTGCGCCTGCAGCGCCTGCCGGGGGAGACCAGCAACAGCCTGCTGGTCAAACTGGAGGGCAACAATCCCGCCGGCTCGGTCAAGGATCGGCCCGCCCTGAGCATGATCCGACATGCCGAGCAGCGCGGCCGGATCAAGCCGGGTGATACCCTGATCGAGGCCACCAGCGGCAACACCGGTATCGCACTGGCCATGGCGGCGGCCATCAAGGGCTATCGCATGATCCTGGTGATGCCGGAGAACATGAGCCTGGAACGCCGGGCGGTGATGCGGGCCTACGGGGCCGAGCTGATCCTCACCCCGAAGGAGGGCAGCATGGAGGCGGCTATCGACAAGGCCCGGGAGCTGCAGGCCGCCGGCACCGGCCTGATCCTGGATCAGTTCTCCAACCAGGACAATCCCCAGGCCCATGTGGAGGGCACCGGTCCGGAGATCTGGCGTGATACCCTGGGTGCCGTCACCCATTTCGTCAGCGCCATGGGCACCACCGGCACCATCATGGGCACTTCAAGCTATCTGAAGGGGCGGAATCCGCAGATCCAGATCGTCGGCGTGCAGCCCATGGAGGGTTCCAGCATCCCCGGTATCCGGCGCTGGCCCGAGGCCTATCTGCCCAAGATCTACGACGCCAGCCGGGTGGACCGGATCATCGACGTGTCCCAGCAGGAAGCGGAGCAGACCACCCGGGATCTGGCCGCACGGGAAGGCATCTTCGCCGGTATCTCTTCGGGGGGTGCGGTGGCGGCGGCCCTGAAACTATCTGGCGAAGTCACCGATGCGGTGATCGTGGCCATCGTCTGCGACCGGGGGGATCGCTATCTCTCCACCGATGTATTCCCGGCACAGTAGGCG
>Ga0316593_10000123_pt1 | contig 10488 bp, 8 predicted proteins | sample S5NA_3_FD_204564 | JGI IMG/M metagenome (GOLD analysis project Ga0316593, IMG submission 204564) | Metatranscriptome of rhizosphere microbial communities from salt marsh grasses in Alabama, United States - S5-7_160517rA (Metagenome... | ecosystem: Host-associated > Plants > Roots > Rhizosphere ... | reverse complement strand
CCGATGGTCAGTTCACGAGATTCCAAGATTTACCCTCCTGCGATGTTCGACCTTGTGCATATAACTGCGCTTCATGGCCTGCTCGAAGGCCTCGTTGGAGGCATAGTCGAAGCCGAACACCGGCTGCCACAGGCGCTGATTCTCCATGCACAGATAGAAGAACACCCGCTCGTGCCAGGCCGCCAGGGACGCATAGGCCAGGCCGAACATCGCCAGCTTGATATCGAGGGGATAGGACAGCTTGCCGTCGCTCTCTACCAGCGGCATCTGCAGGATCTTGCTGTGAAAGCCCTGGCGTGAGCGCAGCTGTTTGATGACCGGTTTGATATAGGTGAGGGTACCCAGGGAGACCAGCGCCACCTCCGCCGGCGAGAACATCCGGGTCAGCCGCTCGAACAGCGCCGCATACTCCTCCCGCCAGCCCTCGTAATGGATCATCGGGTGGAAATGGAAACCCACCAGTATCCCCCTGTCCGCAACCCTGCGCGCCGCTTGCAGACGCTCCTCCAGGGAGGCGGTCAGATGCTCTTCGTGGTCGATCAGGGTCTGGGTGTTGAGCGACCAGGTACAGAGGATATTGCACGGGATCGGATGTTTCAGCAGGTAGCCTATGTTCTTGGACTTGGTCTTGAGCTCCAGGATCACATTCGGATACGCCTTGGCGAAGGTCACCAGGGCGTCCAGGATACCGGCCTGATTGCCCCACATCAGGGAGTCCGAGGACTGGCCGGTGCCGATATGGTAGGTGCGCTCGGGATCGAGCTCGAGGGCCTGCAGTTTGTCCGCAAAGTTACGGTCGAAGCGTACCTCGTCACCATGGTAGAAGGACTGGATGCTGCAATAGCTGCAGTCGAAGCCGCAGTTTTCCACCGCATCCAGGGTCAGCAGGTTGCAGCAGCGGGTGCGCGTCGAGGCCACCGGACAGGCCCCCAACCCCAGACGCTCCTTGTCGATCATACTGCGCTTGATACGCTCGGGCCGATATTGTGCGACCAGGGGAATTCGCGGATAGCGGTTGGGTGCCTGTTTCAGTCCCTGCCAATGCGCTTTGATGGCGGCAAGCAGCCGCTGACGCCGCTGTTTGGGCGGCAGTTCCGGCTCCTCGTCCCTGGGCCAGACCGAATCGATGGAGGCTTCTGCCCACATGTTCAGGTCCAGCGCAATCTCGGCCAGCTGGTGCAACTCCTGTTGGGTGAAGCGCAGTGCCAGAGCCCGATCCCGGAGAAAGCGTTGCTGCTCGGTGGGCAAACGCTCGATGCCGGCCTGTCGGGACATCGAGGGAAGTTTTTCGGCATAGGAGATCTTGTCAGGCATGGGCCTGTTTTACGCAAGCCCGGCGCGGCTTGCAAGGGTGGTCATTTCCGGTTCACGAACTTTTTCAGGCGCTGGCGCTTCTGGATCTGGCGCTGGGTGAGTTTGTTGCGCTTGCCCGCATAGGGATTGTCCCCGGACTTGAACTCCAGACGGATCGGCGTGCCCCGCAGGTTCAAGGCGGTGCGGAACCGCCCCACCAGGAAGCGCTTGTAGCTGTCGGGCACCTGTTCGGTCTGATTACCGTGGATCACGATGATGGGTGGATTCCTGCCTCCCTGGTGGGCGTAACGCAGTTTTATACGTCGGCCCTGCACCAGCGGCGGCTGATGTTCCTGCACCAGCACCTCGAGCAGCCGGGTCAGCTCCGGCGTAGCCAGATCACGCATGGCGCTGGCGTAGGCCTCGTCCACCAGCCCGTAGAGATCACCCACCCCGGAGCCGTGCAGGGCGGAGATGAAGTGCAGCCGGGCGAAACCGAGAAACGGCAGCTTGCGTGAGATCTCCTGGCGCATCCTCTCCCGTTGCTCCTGGTCCAGCCCATCCCATTTGTTGACCACCACCACCAGGGCGCGACCGCTCTCCAGGATATGTCCGGCCAGGGTGGCGTCCTGTTCACCAATGCCCTGCCGCGCATCCAGTACCAGCAGCACCACATTGGCCTGTTCGATGGCCTGCAGGGTCTTGATGGTGCTGAACTTCTCGATCGCCTCGCGGATCCGCGAGCGACGTCTGACCCCGGCGGTATCGATCAGGGTATAGGGCTTACCGTCCCGTTCGAAGGGGATGAAGATACTGTCCCGGGTGGTGCCCGGTTGATCGAAGGCCAACACCCTCTCTTCACCCAACAGACGATTCACCAGGGTGGATTTGCCTACGTTGGGTCGGCCCACCACCGCGATCTGGGTCCCGGTATGTGACTGCGCCACCGCTTCGAGCAGGGGCAGTCCGGCCAGCACCCGATCGATCAGCCCTCTGACGCCCCGACCATGCACGGCGGCAATGGCCACAGGCTCACCCAGGCCGAGCTTGTAGAAGTCCAGGGCGGCCAGGTCGCTGTCCAGGCCGTCGCTCTTGTTGACCACCAGGGTGAGCGGTTTGCCGGTGCGTCGCAACTGCTCGGCGATGCGTTCATCGCCGCCGCTGCAACCCTGTCTAGCGTCCACCAGAAACAGGATGTGGTCCGCCTCGCCGATGGCCTGTATGACCTGTTGCTGCATCAACAGATCTATGCCCTCGGCGGCGTCACCGATGCCGCCGGTATCCACCACCACATAGGGCGTGTCACCGAGTTTGCCGGTGCCGTATTTACGATCCCGGGTCAGACCCGGCTGATCCGCCACCAAGGCGTCGCGGCTGCGGGTCAGACGATTGAACAGGGTCGATTTGCCGACATTGGGACGCCCCACCAGGGCGATGACCGGAAGCATCTCTATTCGGCGTCGAGTGATTGCGCTCTGAGGGCGGTCAGTCGGCCGTTGTCACTCAACACATAGACCACGTCATCCACCACCAGGGGCTTGAAGTGGATCGCGCCGCCACCGACCTGTTCCCTGGCCAGCACGCGGCCGTCGTCCGTCGCCAGCCAATGCACATAACCCTCCAGATCACCCACCACCAGACGGTCATAGGATACGATGGCCGGCGCCGAGAGCCGGCGTGCATGCAACTGTTTCTGTTGCCAGAGAGTGGCGCCGTTGGTGGCGTCCAAGGCCCAGACGTGATCTTCGGCATCGGTCACGAAGACCTGGCGCCAATCCGCATCCAGGCCGGCATAGGACGACATTTTCCGCTTCCACAGGGTCACACCGGTACCTTCCGACACGGCGGCCAGTTCCGACTGGAAACCGGCTCCGTAGACCACACCTTCCACCAACACCGGATCCGCGTCGAGATCCACCACCCGCTCCAGTTCGGAGCGTCCATGGGGGGTAGCGATGACGGTCTCCCAGATCGGCTTACCACTGTCCAGGGCCAGACCGACCAGCTTGCCGTTGGCGAATCCAACGATCACCCGGCCATTGTGCACGATCGGGGAACTGTTGCCGCGCAAGCTCAACACCGGCACCGTCTGAGCATAGCTCCAGCGATCCTCCCCGGTGGCGGCGTTGAGCCCCCTGACCCGATCGTCGATGGTGCGTACCACCACCACGCCGGACTCGCCGGCAGGGGTCGACAACACTTCGCTGCTGACCCGACGCCGCCAGCGCTGTTCGCCCGTCTCCGCGTCCAGGGCGATCAGCTCGGCCTCGGCGGTGCCCACCAACACCAGATCACCGGCCAGCCCGGGTCCACCGCTGATCGGCACCTCCAGGTCCACCCGCCACAGACGTTCGCCGTTCTCCCGATCGAACGCCATCACCTCGCCCTCCGGATCCGCCACGAACAGCCGACCATAGCGGGCCACCGGGCGAATACCCAGATACTGTCCCTGCATGCCGCCGACCGAGGTCTCCCACAGGGTCTCGATCTTGAGCGATGGTTCGAAATCCACCAGCTCCGCCGGCGGGTCGGCATTGTCCTTGGCGCCAAACATACTGCAGCCGGAGAGCAACGGCAGCATCAGGATCCAGGTCAACAGGCGCGGCATGTGTCTACCTCTAAGGTGTGGTGATCGCCAGATCATCCAGTTTCATCTGCACCAGATCGGGGTTACCCACATTCAGGGCCAGGGCCTGAGTATAGGCTTCTCGAGCCGCATTCAACTCCTTTTTCGCCACTGCGATGTCGCCACGCAATTCGGCGAATTCTCCGGCGAACCCCCCTGTCTCCACCGCCGCCAGCTTGCCGGCTCCGTCGAGATCGCCCTGGCTCAGTTTGAGCCGCGCCAGGTTCAACTGGATCAGGGTCTTGAGACTCTGTTCGGAGGTATTCTGCAGGGCCCATTCCAGCTGGGTAAGGGCCGCCGCCGTATCCCCTTCCTCCACCTTGAGGCGGGCCTGAGCCATCGCCGCCAGCACCGCATAGCTGGTCGATCCGTATTCCTTACGCAACAGCTCGGCCTGTTTGCCGGCCAGTTCCGAATTCCTGCTGTCGACCGCATTGAGCAGTTGATAGAAGGCCACCGAGGCCTCCGAGCCGATACGGTCCTTGTAACCGTTCCAGGCCTGCCAGCCGAACACCGCACCCAGGCCGATCACCAGGCCTGCCACCACCGAGGTGCCGTTGTCCTTCCACCACTTTTTTATCGCTTCGACCTGTTCTTCTTCTGTCTGATAAACTTTCATGACGCTTTCACTTCAACTCATATCCTGATGGTAAATAAATAACGACGCCAATCTCGTCATTGACCCGTTCGGGCGGTGGCCTGATCAGACTGCCGTGGCAGCCAGTACACTCGCCAATTCCGCCAGTTTTATCTGTTGTTGCTCACCCTCGCCGCGCAACGGCTTGAGCCCCGCCACGCCATTGGCCAGTTCGTCGTCTCCCAGAATCAGCGCATAGCGGGCGTTGCTCTTGTCCGCCTTCTTGAACTGACTCTTGAATCCGCCGCCGCCACAATGCACCACTACCCGGTAGCCGGGTAACTGGTCGCGCAGGCGCTCCGCCAGCAACAGCCCTTCCCGCTGGGCCGCCTCGCCCACCACGACCATGTACAGATCCAACCCCGGCAGACGCTCCGCCAGCCGGGTCTCCTCCAACAGGCTGATCAGGCGTTCCAGGCCCATGGCGAATCCCACCGCGGGCACCGGCCTGCCTCCCAGTTGTTCGACCAGCCCGTCATAACGTCCGCCGGCACACACCGTACCCTGAGCACCCAATTGGTCGGTCACCCATTCGAATACCGTACGGGCGTAATAGTCGAGCCCGCGCACCAGCCGCGGATTGACCGTATAGGCGATGCCCGCCGCATCCAGTCCTTCGCACAACAGGCGAAAATGCCGCTGTGAGACCTCGCCCAGATGTTCCATCAGGGTCGGTGCCTGTGCCAGCAACTCCGCCATCTGCGGATTCTTGCTGTCGAGAATGCGCAGGGGATTGCTCTCCAGGCGCCGTCGACTGTCCTCGTCCAATTCACTGTGACGAGCCCGCAGATAATCCACCAGACGCTCCCGGTAGTCTACCCGCTCCTCGCTCGTACCCAGGGTATTGAGCTGCAGTTGCAGCTCATTCAGGCCCAGTTCCTGCCATATCCTGGCGGTGATCAGGATCTGTTCGAGATCCACGTCCGGGCCCTCCAGACCGAAACTCTCCACCCCGATCTGATGAAACTGGCGATAGCGGCCCTTCTGCGGGCGCTCGTGCCGGAACATGGGGCCGCCATACCAGAGTCGCTGCACCTGGTTGAACAGCAGGCCATGCTCCAGACCCGCCCTGACGCAACTGGCGGTACCTTCCGGCCGCAGGGTGAGACTGTCGCCGTTGCGGTCCTCGAAGGTGTACATCTCCTTCTCGACGATATCGGTGACCTCACCGATGGAGCGTTTGAACAGCTCGGTCATCTCCAGGATGGGCATGCGGATTTCCTCATACCCATAACTCGAGAGTACCCCGCGCACTCTGTCCTCCAGGAACTGCCACAAGGGTGTCTGTTGAGGCAGGATGTCTTTCATCCCGCGAATGGCCTGGATCTGCTTCGCCATCGACTGAATCCACGAAAACCGGCTGTTTGAATCAAGCCGTCAAGAGTACCATGGTTGTCACTTCAGACCTAGTGCACCACGCCACCCGGATTCGCTGGGCCGTGATCAGAGTTGCTTGGGATCCAGAGTGAAACGCGCCACCACACCCTTGGTCTGGCTCGCCAGATCGAAAGGTTTGCCATCGATGGTCAGACGCGCGAACTTCACGTTACCGAGCACGATCTTGTAGGGCCCCAGGTTGCTGGGTACCGTCCGTCGATCACCGGCACCCATTTCACCGATGATATGGGCCTTGCCGGTGCTGTCACGCACTTCGGCCCAGCAGGCCCCGGTAAATTCGAACACCATCAGCCCAGGGGCCGCCATCGGCTGCAGGGACTCGGGTTGTGTGACCTGGGGTGTAGCGGGCTCGGCGGGGGGAAGGGAAACTGTCTGCGCAGGCGGCGTATCCACCTCCGCCTCACTGCCGGGCGCTGTCACGGCCGCACTGCTCGGCGGGGTTGGGAGTGAAACCGCTGCGGTTGTGGGCTCGGCCGGGGTAATCTCTTCCGCTTGCGGGCTGGACGACTGATCCGGCGCCGTTGCGACTGCCGTGTCTTCCCGCGTCGTGCCGAGGTCGCTGACGAACGGCGTTACAGCCTGTGGCCTTACCTCGGGTTCGAGTGACACCTCGTCCTCCATTACCGTTGTCGGAATGTCTTGCGCGGCTGGTGTGGTTGGTTCTTCCACCATCGGTTCGGACTGCCAGTGCAGCTGGTCCTGCCACCAGATGATCACCAGCCCCAGCAAGCCGAGCACGATCAGCCAGGTCACCAGTTGCACCAGACGGTGACTGCTGCGCACCTCCGGTTTGACCGTATGGGTTCCCTTGATGGAGGCCTCACCGGTATCCGGTCTTGGTCGAATTCGCTGGTAGGCGTCCAACACCTCGTTTTCGGGAAGCCCCAACAGCCGGGCGTAGTTGCGCAGGTAGCCTTGGGTGAAGACCGGCTCGGGCAGGTTGGCGAAATCATCGCTTTCCAGGGCCTCGATCATGGCGTCGGTCAAATGCAGTTGGGCAGCCGTCCGGGACTGGTCCAGTTCCTGCGCCAGACGCTCCTTTCGCAGCATGGCACCCGGACTGGGACTGACGGTGTTCGGCTCTGTCTGATCGGATTCAATATTGCTAAGCACGGTCATAGGGATCTTGACTGGTTGAGGAGCTGGACCTCGGGGGCATCGGGAAATCGTTCCAGCAGCAGCCGCTGGTATTCACGGGCCTTGCCGAAGTCCCCCAGGCGGGTTTCGATCTGTACGCCGAGCCAGAGGGCACCGGCGGTCGGTTCCGCGACTGAATTGTACCGCTCGAGATAGCCCCGCGCGGAAAGAAAATTGCCTTGCTGCAGGGACAGTTCGGCCATCTGATAGAGGGCCTGAAAGTATTGTTCGTTGGCGCTGAGGGCCCGGCGGTAATAGTTTTCCGCCTTGACCTGATCGCCGCTGCGTTCCGCACACAGACCGGCATTGGTCATCGCCACCCAGGGGGTCGGATAGAGCGGATTGCTCAAGGCGCTTTCGAACTCGGCCTCCGCCTCCTGGAACTTCCCCTGATTGCAGAAGAAGCTGCCGTGGGCGTTGCGGATGAAGGGATCCTGGGGCTCTAATCGCACCGCCGTGGCAAAGTGTTCACCGGCCAGTTCCGGATTACCCAGACGCTCGTACAGAATCGCGATCACATTGTGCGCCGCAGCGTTTTTCGGATCGACGGAAATGGCCTGCTTGAGCTTTTGCAGCGCCACCGCTGGCTGGCCTTCGCGCATGTATGCGATGCCCATCTCCACATAGATCTTGGCCGGGCTCTCGCGCTGGTTGCTGCCCAGGTCGCCGGTGGCGTCCCGTTCATTGATCTGTCCCTGGGTGGCGCAACCACCGAGCAGTAACAGGACCAGCAGGCTCAGGATCCCTGACCTGAGACGACTTCTCATGCTTGACCAACCCCCGTCGTCTGCACTTGCACCCGCTTGAGTTCCCGCCGGCTGCGGTCCTTGACCCGTCCGACCAGCTGCCCGCAGGCCGCCGCGATCTGGTCGCCGCGGGTCTTGCGGGTGGTGGCGATGATCCCGGAGCGTTTCAAGCGTTCCCGGAAGGCCTCCACCCGCTCCGGCGGCGAGGCCCGATACTGGGTGCCGGGAAAGGTATTGAAGGGGATCAGATTGACCTTGGATGGGGTGCCTTCGAGCAACCGGATCAGGGCCTTGGCCTGTTGCAGGCTGTCGTTCACACCGTCCAGCATCACGTACTCCCAGGTCACCTTGCGCCGCTTGTCGCCCCGCACGAACTCCCGACAGGCGGGGATCAGCTGCTCCAGGGGATACTTCCGATTGATCGGCACCAGCTGGTCGCGCAGGGCATTGTCCGGCGCATGCAGAGACACCGCCAGACTCACATCGCTGACCCTGCGCAGCTGCTGCAAGGCCGGTACTATGCCCGAGGTGCTGATGGTGACCCGATACTTGGAGAGCATGTAGGCCAGGTCGTCCTGCATGATGGCCATGGCCGCCACCACCGCATCGAAGTTCGCCAGCGGCTCACCCATGCCCATCATCACCACATTGGTCGGGGGATGGCCCAGCTCCCGGGTGGCGATCCACACCTGACCGATGATCTCCGCCACCGACAGGTTGCGATTGAAACCCTGACGGGCGGTGGAACAGAAGGAGCAGTCCAGGGCGCAACCGACCTGAGACGAGACGCAGATGGTGCTGCGGCCCTCGTCGGGGATGTAGACCGTCTCGATGCGCTGCCCATCCAGCAGTTCGATGATCCACTTGCGGGTACCATCCAGCGCGGGCTGTTCGAACACCAGTTCCGGCAGGCGTATTTCGGCCTGTTGGCACAAGGTCTCACGCAACCGTTTGGAGATGTCGGTCATGGCAGCGAAATCGGTGACGCCGTGCTTGTGGATCCATTTGAACACATTGCGACCATGGAAGGCCTTCGAACCGAGCCCGAGAAAAAACTTCTCCATGGCCGGCAGATCCAGGTCCAGCAGATTGATTTTTACCGCTTCATCCAAGGCTTGACTTCCTCGATTCAACCGCATCCGGCCATACAGGGAAAAAGATTCTACGAAATTGCAAATGAGAGGAATTCGACAACGAAGAATAAGACGCTAGTTTAGCCGTGGAATCCATGGCTGGCAATTTCGGCTGTCAGCCGTCAAAGTTGCCGCTTGACCTCGAGCACGTCCGGCAGCTGTTCCACCTTGGTCTGCAGGCGCTGCAGTTGTTGAGCGTCGATCACCTCGATCGTGAAACACAAGGTCGCGGTATCCTGCTTGCGATCGCTGAAGCTGCGCACCGCGATCACGTCCACCTCTTCATTGGTGAGGATGGAGGAGATATCCCGCAACAGACCCTTCCGATCACTGGCGTGGATCAGGATGTCGACCGGATAGACGCTCTCGCTCTGGGCCTCGCTCCAACGCACATTGACCAGACGCTGCCGCTCCTGATCGTTCATGGCCCGGATATTGGAACAGTCCCGCCGATGGATGGTGACCCCGCGACCGCGGGTGACGAAGCCCACGATATCGTCGAAGGGTACCGGTTTGCAGCAGCGCGCCATGCTGGTCATCAGGTCGTCCACCCCTTCCACCATCACCTCGCCCCGACCGGTGGACTTCGCCCGGGTGGGCCTGACCAGGGTATCTTCACGGGGTTCCGCCCGCTTCTGTTCCCCTGCCCCCGCTACCTGGATGGCCGACAGGTCTCCACGGCCGATGGCGGCATAGACGTCATCCGCATGTTGCAGATTGTAGCGGGATGCCAGGGCTTCAAGGTCCGGCCTTTCGCTGATCGACATGCGGGTCAGTTCCCGCTCCAGGGCGCTGCGCCCCAGCTCCACGTGATGTTTGAAATCCAGGTGTTTGAACCACTGCTTGACCCGGTTGCGGGCCTTCGAGGTATGCAGATAACCCAGATGGGGGTTGATCCAGTCCCGGCTCGGCGAACCCTGCTTGGCAGTGAGGATCTCCACCGTCTCTCCACTGCAAAGGGGGCGGGTCAGCTGTACGATATGCCCGTCCACCCGCGCACCCTTGCAGCGATGTCCCACATCGGAGTGGATGGCATAGGCGAAGTCGAGGGCGGTGGCGCCCTTCGGCAGTTCGATCACCTTGCCCTGCGGGGTCAGCACATAGACCCGGGTCGGCTCCATCTGGGGCAGGTTGGAGACCAGGTAGCCGTTGCTGTCATCGCCTCCGTCCTTGAGTTCCAGCCAGTGGCGCATCCACACGATGCGCCGTTCGAAGTCCGCATCGTGTTTGGTGTTCTCCTTGTACCGCCAGTGCGCCGCCACCCCCAGCTCGCTGTGGTGATGCATATCGCGGGTGCGGATCTGTACCTCCAGGGTCTTGTTCTCGGGTCCCATCACCGCGGTGTGGATCGACTGATACATGTTGGCCTTGGGGGTCGCGATATAATCGTCGAACTCACCGGGGATGTGTTTCCATAGACCGTGCACCACCCCCAGCGCGGCATAACACTGGGCGATATCGTCCACCAGCACCCGCACCGCCCGCAGGTCGAAGATCTGTTCGATATCCACCGACTTG
>Ga0316593_10000122_pt1 | contig 10489 bp, 18 predicted proteins | sample S5NA_3_FD_204564 | JGI IMG/M metagenome (GOLD analysis project Ga0316593, IMG submission 204564) | Metatranscriptome of rhizosphere microbial communities from salt marsh grasses in Alabama, United States - S5-7_160517rA (Metagenome... | ecosystem: Host-associated > Plants > Roots > Rhizosphere ... | reverse complement strand
TGCGGAAAGGCGTGGCGCGGCTCGTCGCTCGCATTCGGCGATTACGGTCTTAAAGCTCTCGAGTGCGCCTGGATCACGTCGCGTCAGATTGAGGCTGCCCGTATCGCAATGACGCGCTTCATCAAGCGCGGCGGCAAGGTCTGGATTCGCCTCTTCCCCGACAAACCCATCACCAAGAAGCCCGCCGAGGTCCGCATGGGTAAAGGCAAGGGTTCTCCTGAGGGCTGGGTCGCCGTGATCAAGCCAGGTCGTATTCTCTACGAAATGTCCGGTGTATCCCGGGAGATGGCTCAGGAAGCGTTGCGTTTGGCCTCTCATAAGCTACCGATCAAAACCAAGTTCGTGGAATGGAGCGAAGGGTAATGAAAGCCAGCGAGATTAGAGAAATGGCTCCGGAAGAGCGGGCACAGAAGTTGAATGATCTCAAGGAAGAGTTGTTCAACCTGCGCTTTCAGAACGAAATCGGCCAGTTGGAAAATTCCGGCAAGCTAAAGTCGCTCAAACGCGACATTGCCAGATTTAAGACCATCATGAAGGAGGCCGCCTGAATGAGGCTGCCTGAGTTCGGAAGCATAGATGCGGCCGAGACCAGAAGAATCATCTAACGAATGGTAACTGCTATGAAAGAGCGCGGAATGAAAAGGCAACTCGTCGGTACGGTCATCAGCGACAAAATGGACAGAACGGTCGTTGTCCAGGTCGAGCGACTGGTAAAACACCGGCTGTACAAAAAATATATTCGCAGACGTCTTCGTCTGGCGGCCCATGATGCTCAGAACGATTGTGGTATTGGGGATACGGTTCGCATCACGGAATCCCGCCCCATCAGCAAAACCAAAAAATGGCGGGTGTGCGAGATTCTTGAAAAAGCGGTGTGATTGTAAAGGAATACAGAGATGATCCAGGCAGAAACCAAATTGACTGTGGCTGACAACTCGGGTGCGCGGGTGTTGTACTGCATCAAAGTGTTGGGCGGATCCAAGCGCCGGTATGCCAGTATCGGAGACATCATCGTTGTTTCCGTCAAAGAGGCCATTCCCAATGCCAAGGTGAAGAAGGGAGACGTGCTCAAAGCCGTCGTCGTTCGCACCAAAAAAGAGATCAGAAGACAAGACGGGACATTTATCCGTTTCGACGATAATTCAGCCGTGCTGATCAATGCACAGCGCGAGCCTCTGGGGACCCGTATATTTGGCCCTGTCGCACGTGAGTTGCGGGCGAAACGCTTCATGAAGATCGTTTCTCTCGCACCGGAAGTCATTTAGATATTATTGCCCAGTGGAGATTGGGGTTATGGAAAGAAACAAGTGCCATCTGAAAAAAGACGACAAGGTCAAAGTTCTCGCCGGCAAGGACAAAGGCAAGGTCGGTAAGGTCCTTAGGGTTCTGCGTAAGAATGAACGGGTCCTGATTGAGAATATCAACATCGTAAAGCGTCATTCACGGCCCAGTGCTCAGAACCGGCAAGGAGGCATCATCGAGAGTGAAGCCCCGATCCACTGGTCCAACGTCCAGTTGATGTGCAATAAGTGTATCGCCCCGGTGCGGATCAGAATGCAGCGGCTGGATGACGGCAAAAAGGTGCGCATCTGCCGTAAATGCAACGAGGTGATCGACGCCTAAGTCGGCCCGGAGGTAGCAATGTCCCAGTTAAAAGAGAAGTACGAAAAAGAGGTGACCCCCAAGCTCCAGGAGCAATTCGGGTTCAAAAACCCATACCAAATTCCCCGCTTGGAGAAGATTGTCTTGAACATGGGATTGGGCGAAGCGATCCAGAACATGAAAATTCTGGATACGGCTGTCGAGGAGCTCAAAGCGATCGCCGGCCAGAAACCGATCATTACCCGTGCCAAGAAATCGATTGCGGCCTTCAAACTGCGTGAAGGAATGCCCATTGGCTGCATGGTCACCCTCAGGCGCGAGCGTATGTGGGATTTTTTAAACAAACTCGTGAATATCGCGCTTCCGCGTGTGCGCGACTTCCGAGGCATCTCCGGCAAGGCTTTTGATGGCAACGGAAACTACTCCCTGGGTATCAAGGAGCACATTATTTTCCCGGAAATCGACTACGATAAAATCGATAAGATCAAAGGGTTGAATGTGAGCATTGTCACCAGCGCCAATTCAGATGAAGAGGGCAAAGCGTTGCTCAAACTACTTGGGATGCCCTTCAAGAATTAAGCCGATACCGATCCGTCAAAAGGCTTTTTGGGGATGGGTACCAGGCAACAGGCCAGCCGGAGGTTGGAAGGAGGATGTGTGGCTAAGAAAGCGCTTCGTAATAAATCAGTAGCAAAACCCAAGTTCAGAGTCAGGGCCTACAACCGTTGCCCAATGTGCGGCCGTCCGCGGGCCTTTCTGCGCAAGTTCGGTATCTGCAGAATCTGCTTTCGGAACCTCGCTTCCCAGGGCCGTCTTCCCGGCGTGGTGAAGTCCAGCTGGTAGTTTTGAGCGCCTGATCTGTGAGGTCTCTGCTGCTTGCTTCGTCGCCCTTGGCGCGAGGGTGGCAGATCGGTGGCTGCAACGTACATACATTCTAAGTCTTAATGGAGTATACAAATGGCATTAAGCGATCCGATTGCCGATATGCTGACCCGCATCCGCAACGCCGGCAAAGCGAAATTCAATAGTGTGGACATCCCCGGCTCCAAACTGAAAATGGAAATGGCCAAGGTGCTCAAGGAAGAGGGGTATATTCGCAACTACAAGTTCATCAAGGACAACAAGCAGGGGATCCTGCGGGTGTATCTGCGCTACGGTGATGACAACGCCCATGCGATTTACAACCTGACCCGGATCAGCAAACCCAGCCGTCGCGTTTATCTGCAGGCGCGGGATGTCAAACCGATTTACAATGGACTCGGCGTCGCGGTGCTCTCCACCTCTAAGGGGTTGATGTCGGACCGCCGCGCACGCAAGGAGAACATCGGCGGTGAACTGCTCTGTACGGTATGGTAGGGGTGCATCGAAGGCACTGGCTAACCGACCCGAGCCCGGCCCGATTGTTGAAAAATGAGGAGTTAGTATGTCTCGTGTAGGAAAAAAACCGATTGCGATACCGGAGAAGACCCAGGTCTCTCTAAAGGCGGATATCCTGACTGTAAAAGGACCCAAGGGGACCCTGACTCGCCAAATCCATCCCGGGGTCAAGCTCGATATCGGCGATACGGAAATCAAGGCGCTTATCGAGGATCAGGACCGCAAGAGTCGCGCCATTCAGGGGCTTGTGCGCAGCTTGGTGGCCAACATGGTCACGGGTGTGAGCGTAGGATTTGAACGTGTCCTACAGATCAACGGGATCGGCTATCGTGCCGAAGCCAAGGGCAAGAGTGTCCTGTTCAACCTGGGCTACTCCCACCCCATCGATTTCCCGCTGCCGGAGGGCATCACGGCCGAGGTCGATCGGAACAATGCGGTCAAACTGATGGGAATCGATAAGGAACTCCTTGGCCAGACGGCCGCTTCGATCCGTCAGTTGCGCCCCCCCGAGCCGTATAAGGGCAAGGGAATCAAGTATGCCGACGAGTATATTCAACGTAAAGCCGGTAAGACCGGTACCAAATAACGCTTCGGCAAACGCGGGCCACGGGTAGTCGTATTCAGGCGATAGCCCTCATGGAAACACGGGATACCATGACGTGTCCGCCGCAGGAGAATGAGAAATATGGGTGCTACCGAAAATAAAAGACTCTCTCGCTTCAAACGCAAAGTGCGTATTCGTCAACGCATACGGGGGACGGCCGATAAACCGAGACTGAGTGTCTTCCGAAGTGCGAAGCACATCTCGGCCCAAGTGATCGACGATACCGCCGGCAGGACCATGGCGGCAGCTTCCAGCCTCGAAAAGGAGGTCCGCGGACAGACAGCGTCCTTTGAGAACAAAACCGCGCTGGCCACCTTCGTTGGAAAACTGATTGCCGAGCGCGCACAGGAAAAAGGGATCAAACAGGTCGTGTTTGATCGCAACGGTTTTCTCTACCACGGCCGCATCAAAGCTGTTTCCGAAGGTGCCCGTGAAGCCGGACTGAAGTTCTAGGCTATGAAGATGAGTGAAGGAGGCAGGCCATTGTTAAAGCAAGATGCAGATGACAACCAACTGATCGACAAGGTCGTTCACATCAGTCGTGTCGCCAAGGTTGTCAAAGGGGGACGCAGGTTCAGCTTCAGCGCCATCGTCGTCGTCGGTGACGGCGAAGGAAACGTAGGCTTCGGACTGGGGAAGGCCGGAGAGGTCCCCGAGGCGATTCGCAAAGGGGTCGAGAAAGCCAAAAAAAGCATGGTCCGCGTACCGCTCGACGGGGGCACTATTCCCTTCAAGGTGATCGGTCGCTACGGTGCCGGACGGGTGCTGCTGAAGCCGGCTTCCGATGGTACCGGCGTTATCGCGGGCGGGGCCGTACGCGCCGTTCTCGAAGCGGTCGGCGTTCAGAACATACTCACCAAGTGCATGGGTTCCAACAATCCCCACAATGTGGTCAAGGCCACCATCGAGGGGCTGACCCAATTGAAAAGCCGTGAGCAGGTGGCTGCCCGTCGAGGGCTGCGCGCCGAAAATCTGCAGTAAAGATGGGGGCACAAATGGCAGGAGCTTTAAAAGTGACGCTTGTCAAAAGCATGATCGGCCGGCCCGAGAAGCATCGCAAAGTGCTGCGCGGCATGGGGCTGACACGTCTCAATAAATCCGTGGTGTTGAAAGATACCCCCAGCATTCGGGGCATGATTCATAAAGTTACCCATCTGGTCAAGGCTGAGGAGTGCACCAATGAAGCTGAATGAACTGGCGCCTGAGAAGGGTGCCCGCAAAGCCCGCAAACGGTTGGGGCGGGGCGTCGCCTCCGGTTCCGGCAAGACCGCCGGACGAGGCACCAAAGGACATAACGCCCGTTCCGGCGGAGGTGTCAGACCCGGTTTCGAGGGTGGCCAGATGCCGATTCACCGTCGTTTGCCCAAACGCGGGTTCACTAACATCTTCAAGAAGAGCTGGGCCATTATCAATATCGAAGATCTGGCCCGTTTCGACAAAAATGAAGTCGTCGATGAGGCGGCGCTGATCCGGGCCGGCCTCGTCAAAGGCAAACACGACGGTATCAGGCTGCTGGGCCGGGGAGAGATCGATTTCCCCGTCACCGTTAAAGTACACCATCTGAGCAAGACCGCCCAGCAGAAGATCGAAGCCGTCGGCGGTACAATAGAGGTGATTTAGCCATGATCGGTGCCGGTTTCGGAAATATTTTCAAAATTCCAGAGCTGAAAAGGCGTCTGATCTATACGGCCGCCCTACTGGCCGTCTACCGTGTTGGCGTTCATGTGCCGACACCGGGTATCGACAGTGTGGCTCTGGCGTCATTTTTCGCCAAGGTTGAAGGGACCATTTTCGGGATCTTCAACATGTTTTCCGGCGGCGCCTTGCAACGGCTCTCTGTTTTCGCGCTGGGCATCATGCCTTACATCAGCGCTTCGATCATCCTCCAGCTGCTCACGGTGGTGATTCCCCACCTGGAAGAGCTGAAGAAAGAGGGTGAGGCCGGTCATAAAAAGATCACCCAGTATACCCGCTACGGCACCGTTTTATTAAGTGTCATTCAAGGGTTTGGCATCAGCGTCGGCCTCGAGAGCATGAGCTCTCCCGGAGGCGCTTCGGTCGTCATCGCCCCGGGCTGGGGATTTCGCCTGATGACGGTTCTGACCCTTACGGCAGGGACCGCTTTCATCATGTGGCTGGGAGAACAGATCACCGAACGCGGTATTGGCAACGGGATCTCATTAATCATCTTTGCCGGTATTGTGGCGCGTATGCCCCAAGCCATCGGCAACACCTTCAGGTTGCTGTCCACCGGTGAAATGGGCATCTTTGCCATCGTTATCCTCATTGTCATGATGGTGATCGTTATCGCCTTTATTATCTTTGTGGAGCAGGGACAGCGTCGGATACCGGTGCAATACGCCAAACGGGTGGTCGGCCGCAGGCTTTACGGGGGACAGAGTACCCATTTACCGCTCAAGATCAATACCAGTGGCGTGATTCCACCGATCTTTGCGTCTTCGATAATCATGTTTCCGGCGACGATCGCGAGCTTCATCAACATCCCCATTGTGAAAAGTATCGCCGGAGCCATGCGGCCCGGCAACTGGGCCTACGAATTGCCCTACATCGTCTTCATCTTCTTTTTCTGCTATTTTTACACCGCCGTAACCTTCAACCCGGAAGAGGTTGCGGAAAATATGAAGAAAAATGGGGGATTTATTCCTGGCATAAGGCCCGGAAAACGCACGGCGGACTATATCGATAAGGTCCTTACGCGGATCACCCTGGGGGGCGCCATCTACGTTTCCGCCGTATGCGTACTGCCATCGATACTGATCACGCGGTTTAACGTCCCGTTTTACTTCGGCGGTACGGCGTTGCTCATCGTTGTTGGCGTGGCCATCGACACCATCGCTCAGATGGAGTCACACATGCTCACTCGACACTATGAAGGGTTCATGAGAAAAGGCGGCCTGCGGGGACGCAGCCGATGATGTTGAAGATCTAAAAGGGACAAAACCAATAGCTACGGAAGAGGACGCTGACTGTACCGCCATCTGGTTCTGGGAACACGATCAAAGCGAAGCATAGGCGCCTACTGCAAGGCTAACGCCTATTGCAAAGCACAGGGGAGCGCACCATGGCCAAAGAGGAAGCCATTAAAGTAGAAGGCAACGTGCTTGAAACCTTGCCCAATGCAATGTTTAAAGTCGAACTTGAAAACGGGCATCAGGTTCTGGCACACATTTCCGGCAAGATGCGAATGCACTTTATCAAGATCCTTCCAGGAGACAAAGTGACGGTCGAACTTTCGCCCTACGATCTGACCCGTGGACGCATTACCTATCGTTCCAAATAGGGGTTGCATAGGCGCCCCAAGGTGGACGAGTGGGACCGATATCCAAAGCCGTGTCTGATATCTCTTCGATGATAGCCGGTGAGGATGGTAACAGATAGACCAGGGAGACAAAAATGAAGGTAAGAGCATCGGCAAAAAAAATTTGCAACAAATGCAAAATCATCAAGAGGAAAGGCGTTGTTCGCATCATCTGCGAAAATAAGCGGCATAAACAACGGCAGGGATAAATAGGAGGATCAGCCTTGGCACGAATCGCGGGCGTAGACTTACCGAGACGAAAACGTATTGATATCGGTCTGACTTATATTTACGGCATTGGCCGGACGTCATCAGTGCGTATTCTTGAAAAACTGAACATCGATGCGGGCACCAAAACCGATGATCTCACCGACGGTCAGATCAACGATATCCGGCGGGTGATTGACAGCGAATACAAGGTGGAAGGTGAACTGCGGACCGAAGTCTCTATGAACATTAAGCGCCTCATGGACTTGGGTTGTTACCGTGGTCTACGCCACCGCAGAGGCTTACCGTGTCACGGACAGCGGACCAGCACCAATGCCAGAACCCGTAAAGGTCCCAAGCGCACAGCGGTAAAGAAAAAGGGCGGTCCGAAAAAGTAATTCTCTAAAAAGACAGGTGCATGAGCATGCCTAGAAAAACGCGTACCAAGAAAAAAGAGAAAAAGAATATCGCCAATGGCGTTGTTCACATTCGTTCTACCTTCAACAATACCATCGTCACTATCACCGATACGGCCGGCAATGTGATTTCATGGTCCAGTGCGGGGGTGCAGGGCTTCAAGGGATCCCGCAAGAGCACGCCTTTTGCGGCCCAGGTAACGGCCGAAGACGCCGCTAAAAAAGCCGCCGAGCACGGCATGCGCAGCGTCGAAGTCTATGTCAAGGGACCCGGCGCCGGACGGGAGTCCGCTCTGCGGGCGCTGCAGGCCACCGGATTCAAAGTGACCCTCATCAAGGACGTGACGCCGGTCCCGCATAATGGCTGTCGGCCCCCCAAGCGACGGAGAGTATAATCAAGACCCCGATTCGATACCGGATACCGTTCGCTTATGGCACAGCCGCGCTGACGGCAAGAGCGCTACGATGCGATGGATGATCGATAATCAAGGAGGATAAGTTGGCCAGATATACCGGTTCGGTCTGCAGAATTTGCCGAAGAGAAAATATGAAGCTATTCCTGAAAGGGGATCGCTGCTACTCAGATAAATGCGCCTTCGATCGCCGCAGCTACGCACCCGGCGAACACGGCCAGCGACGCAGAGGAAAGCCATCCGACTACGGCATTCAGCTTCGGGAAAAGCAGAAAGTTAAGCGCATGTACGGTCTTTCGGAAAAGCAGTTTCATCTGTTTTTCGAACGCGCCGACGCCCAGAAAGGCATTACCGGCGCCAATCTTTTAAGCCTGCTTGAACGCCGTATGGACAATGTCGTCTACCGCCTGGGTTTTACCAACTCGCGCAATCAGGGGCGCCACTTCGTTCGTCACAACCATTTCACCGTCAACGGCAAAAAAATGAATATCCCTTCGTATATGACCAAGCCCGGGGATGTTATCGAAGTGTCCGAGAAAAGCCGCAAAGTGCAGATGATCGCCGATGCCTTGGACGCTGTGGTGAGAAGGGGTGTCCCTCCGTGGTTGGAACTGGAGAAAGACCATTTTAAAGGAACTGTTAGAAGTCTTCCGGAACGCGAAGATTTGACGATGCCGATCCAGGAACAGCTCATCGTCGAGTTGTACTCTAAATAATTGTACCTCTGCAATTAAATAGGCCGACGTTAGCGTTCTTACCACCAAAAGCCACCCTTAACCGGCTTTCTGGAGAAAAAGCATGTCGATGAATGAATTAAAGTACATGAACTGGCGGGATATGATCCAACCGGACAAACTTCAGGCCGATACCACACCGACCTATGGAAAGTTTGTCTGTGAGCCCTTGGAGAGAGGTTTCGGCATCACGCTGGGGAATTCTCTACGCCGAATCATTCTATCCTCTCTTTACGGCGGCGCCATCACGGCGGTTCGCTTTGACACCGTCATGCACGAATTCAGTGTGGTTCCCGGCGTGCTCGAAGACGTTTCCGAAATTATCCTCAACCTTAAAGAGGTCCGTCTGAAAACCGACAGTGCCGATACCCGTATGCTGCGTCTGGAGAAAGCGGGCGAAGGCCCTGTCACTGCCGGCGATATCGTCAGTGAGGACGGCCGCGTTACGATTCTCAATCCAGAGCAGCACATCTGCAGCCTCTCTTCCGAAGGGAAGATTCAGATGGAGCTCACCGTGAATGTGGGCACCGGCTATGCACTGTCGGAGGCCAACAAAGACGAAGATGCCCCCATTGGCACCATTCCCATTGATGCCGTATTTTCCCCCATCAAACGGGTGAACTATGTGGTCGGCAATGCCCGTGTCGGACAGCGAACCGACTACGACAAGCTTACCCTTGAGATATGGAGTGACGGCAGTGTGGCCCCTGAGGACGCACTCGCTTACGGCGCCAAGATTTTTAAGGAGCAGCTGAACGTCTTCATTAACTTCGATGAGGAGCAGGAGCCCGAAGTGGACAGCGGATCCAGCGAGGAGAAGGATTCGCAGTATAACGAACACCTTTTCAGGAGCGTCGACGAACTGGAATTGTCGGTTCGCAGCGCCAATTGCCTCAAGAACGCTGAAATTCATAAAATTTACCAGCTGGTCCAGAGAACCGAGGCTGAAATGCTGAAAACCAAGAATTTCGGACGCAAATCTCTGAACGAAATCAAGGAAGTGCTTGCCGAGATGGGCCTTACTCTGGGGATGAAGCTGGAAGGCCTGGTCGTCCCGGAGGAAGACGTAGAGGAAGGAGAGTAAGAGGTCCCATGAGACATCGTATATCAGGAGTGAAACTCAACCGCACCAGCAGCCACCGGGACGCCATGTTCCGCAACATGGTCACCTCGCTTTTCAAGTACGAGCGCATCCGTACCACAGACGCTAAGGCCAAAGAGCTGCGTCGCTGGGCCGATCATCTGGTGACGCTCGCAAAGCGGGGAGACCTGCATGCCCGCCGGCAGGCCATGGCCATTGTTCGCGAGAAAGCAGTGGTTCATAAGCTATTTGAGGATGTCCAGGAGAAGTTTGGCAAACGCAAGGGGGGATACACCCGCGTGATCAAACTCGGCTATCGTCCTGGAGACGCCGCGAAACTCGCCATGATTGAACTCGTGCAAGAGGAAACGGCAGCAAAGAAAAAGAAAGCCGCCCCCAAACCCAAGACTGCTTCGGCACCTGCACCGACCGCTGCACCAGAGGAAGCTGAAAGTGCCGCTGAAGCTGAAGGTACCGTTGAAGCGGAAGATACTGCCCAGGCCTCAGCCGAAGATGCGGTCGCAACTGATTCGACCGCAATTGATGCGGCTTCCGAGGAGGTTTCCGAGGCGGCAGCCGAGGCGGGAGGTGCCGCGGTAGAGGAGGCGCCTGCGGAGAAAACGAATCCGGAAGAAGCGGCGGCGAAAGATACCATCACCGCTGCAGACGAAGCCACCACCGATACAGATAACGCCTCCGATGAAGCGACGGAGCCCGATAAAAAAGAGGAGTAGCC
>Ga0316593_10000121_pt1 | contig 10496 bp, 7 predicted proteins | sample S5NA_3_FD_204564 | JGI IMG/M metagenome (GOLD analysis project Ga0316593, IMG submission 204564) | Metatranscriptome of rhizosphere microbial communities from salt marsh grasses in Alabama, United States - S5-7_160517rA (Metagenome... | ecosystem: Host-associated > Plants > Roots > Rhizosphere ... | reverse complement strand
GCCACCCATCGGCCGTCTCGAAGCGGTCCGGCCATAATACGTGAACTGTGCCGGTGCCGAAAGGTGCACCGCTGGCGTAGCGCGGCAACCCTCATCCGATCGGAGCCCAATGCATGGAATTCAACGTCAAGAGCGGTAACCCCGAGAAGCAGCGCAGCGCCTGCGTGGTCGTGGGCGTTTTCGAGCCGCGCCGGCTGTCGGCGGCGGCGGAACAGCTGGACGAGGCCAGCGACGGCTTCATCTCCGCGCTGATTCGACGCGGCGACATGGAGGGGAAACCCGGTCAGACGTTGATGCTTTACCACGTGCCCAACGCCCTGTGCGACCGGGTGCTGCTGGTGGGCTGCGGCAAGGAGCGCGATTTCAACCTGCGCCAATACCGCAAGATCATCGCCGCCGCCACCCGCGCGCTCAACGAAGGCGGCGCCATGGAGGCGACGTTCTATCTCACCGAACTACCCATCAAGGGCCGTGACAGCCGCTGGAAGGTCACCCAGGCGGTCCTGGCCGCCGAAGACGCCCTGTACCGGTTCGATCAGCTCAAGAGCAAAAAGGCCGATCCGCGCCGCCCGTTGCGCAAGCTCACCCTGAGCGTGCCCAGCCGGCGTGAGCTGGCCGATGCCGAAGAAGGCATACGTGTGGGCCAGGCCATGGCCAACGGCGTTGCCCTGGCCAAGGACCTGGGCAACCTGCCGGGCAACATCTGCACACCGACCTATCTGGCCGATCAGGCCCGCGCTCTGGGCAAACAGTTCAAGCGCGTCAAGGTCCAGGTGCTGGAACGCGAAGACATGGAAAAGCTGGGGATGGGTGCGCTGTTGTCGGTATCGCGCGGCAGCCGCCAGCCGCCCAAGCTGATCGTCATGGAATACCGTGGCGGCGCCAAGGGCGACGCCCCCGTCGCCCTGGTGGGCAAGGGCCTGACCTTCGACGCCGGCGGCATCTCCATCAAGCCGGCCCAGGCCATGGACGAGATGAAGTACGACATGTGCGGCGGCGCCTCCGTGCTGGGCACGGTGCGTGCCTGTGCCGAACTCGGCCTTCCCCTCAACGTGGTGGGCGTGGTGCCCAGCTCCGAAAATCTGCCCGACGGCGACGCCAACAAACCCGGCGACGTGGTCACCAGCATGTCCGGCCAGACCATCGAGGTATTGAACACCGATGCCGAGGGCCGTCTGATCCTGTGTGATGCACTGACTTATACCGAGCGCTTCGAGCCCGCCGCCGTGGTGGATCTGGCCACGCTCACCGGCGCCTGCGTCATCGCCCTGGGACGCCATCCTCACGGCCTGTTCAGCAACAACAAACCGCTCACCCACGAACTGCTCAGCGCCGGCCGCGACGTCGGCGATCCCGCCTGGGAAATGCCGCTGTGGGACGAGTATCAGGAACAGCTCGACAGCAACTTCGCCGACATGGCCAACATCGGCGGGCGCGAGGGCGGCGCCATCACCGCTGCCTGCTTCCTGTCCCGCTACACCAAGAAATTCCGCTGGGCGCACCTGGACATCGCCGGCACCGCCTGGCTCTCGGGCAAGGAGAAAGGCAGCACCGGCCGGCCCGTGCCCCTGCTCACCCAGTTTTTGATGGACCGGGTCAAGGACAAGACTTGAGCGTGACGCGCGTCGACTTCTACATTCTGGCTCAAACCAACGCCGGCAACCGCGACCTGGTGGCATGTCGGCTGGTGGAGAAGGCCTACAAGCTGGGCAGGAAAGTCTACATCCACACGGATTCGCCGGAGCAGGCGCAACGCCTCGACGACCTGCTGTGGACCTTTCGGCCGGGCAGCTTCGTGCCCCACGCCCAGCATCCCGCGAGCAGCGCCGACGGCGAGGTGGCCGTGCTGATTGGCCACGACACCCCGCCGGAACACGACAGTGACGTGTTGATCAATCTCAGCGCCGCCGTGCCCGCCTTCTTCAGCCGCTTCGAGCGGGTTGCCGAACTGGTCGACCAGAGCGAGGAACACAAGAGCCTCGCCCGCGAGCACTTCCGCTTCTACCGCGACCGCGGCTACGATCTGCACACCCACAACCTGTAAACGGCCATGGCATCCGACACCCAACGACCGGACGACGACCTCGACGACACCGGCATTCCGGTCCTCGAGGACGTGGTCGTCCCGGGCATCGAATCGGCACCCGAAGCGGCAGAGGCCGCACAGGACGAACTGCTCGAGGGCCACACCGACGAGCCGCTGGCTGAAACGATCGAAATCACCGCCGTTCCAGAGGATATGGAAGCGTTTCCCGAACCGGCGACGGTGGACGTCCAGGCCCTCGCCGCCACCGTCGAGCACATTGCCGTGGAGATGCGTGCCGAGCTGGAACGCAAATTTCGCGGTGTCGTCGCCCTGGCGGTGGAAGAGGCCCTGGCCCGCAGCCTGCGCCAGTACGAGGAGCACGTGCGCTTGAGCATCCTCAGCCACCTGCTGGAACACATGCCCGAAATTCTTGCCGCGGCGTCTCACGACCACGAACACAGCGAGTAAATCCCGCCCCAACCGCCGGCGCGGCTCCGGTATAATGGCCGGCTTGCGGCGGCGCCTAGGGCCGCGCCCTATCCCACAACCCCTGCGAAGAAGTCCAAGTGATGGAGAAATCCTACAACCCCCACAGCATCGAGCAGCGCTGGTACCAGACCTGGGAAGACCGGGGCTATTTCGCCCCCACCGGCGAGGGCACGGCCTACTGCATCATGATTCCGCCGCCCAACGTCACCGGAAGCCTGCACATGGGCCACGCCTTCCAGGACACCATCATGGATGCGCTGACCCGCTACCATCGCATGCGCGGGGAAAACACCCTGTGGCAGGCCGGCAGCGACCACGCCGGCATCGCCACGCAGATGGTGGTGGAACGCCAGCTGGCCGCCGCCGGCCAGACCCGCCACGACCTGGGCCGCGAGGCGTTCCTGGACAAGGTGTGGGAGTGGAAGGGCCAGTCCGGCGGCAACATCACCCGCCAGCTGCGGCGCATGGGCGCGTCCCTGGACTGGTCACGGGAACGCTTCACCATGGACGAGGGTCTGTCCGAGGCGGTGAAGGAAGTGTTCGTGCGCCTGCACGAGGAAGGCCTCATCTACCGCGGCAAGCGGCTGGTGAACTGGGACCCGGTGCTGCACACGGCGGTGTCCGACCTGGAGGTGATCTCCCAGGAAGAAGCCGGCTTCCTGTGGCACATCCGCTACCCGTTGGCCGACGGGTCCGGCCACCTGGTGGTGGCCACCACCCGCCCGGAAACCCTGCTGGGCGATGCCGCCGTGGCGGTGCATCCCGGTGACGAGCGCTACCAGCACCTCATCGGCCAGAGCGTGGAGCTGCCGCTGACCGCCCGACGCATTCCCATCGTCGCCGACGACTATGTGGATCCGGAGTTCGGCACCGGCTGCGTGAAAATCACCCCGGCTCACGACTTCAACGACTACGGTGTGTGGCAGCGCCACCGCGACGAAAGCGCCATCGCCGCGCTGCCCAACGGCGGGCTGATCAACATCTTCACCATCGACGCCGCCATCGTCGGCGACGGCGACGACAACGCGGAGCTGATCCCCGCCGATCTGCGCGGCCTGGACCGCTACGAGGCGCGCAAGGTGATGCTCGAGGAATTGGGCGCCCAGGGCCTGCTGGAGAAGACCGATGACCACAAGTTGATGGTGCCCCGCGGCGACCGCTCCGGCGCCGTCATCGAGCCCTTCCTCACCGACCAGTGGTACGTGAAGGTCGCCCCCCTGGCCGAGCCGGCCATCAAGGCGGTGGAAAACGGCGACATCCGCTTCGTGCCCGACAACTGGAAGAACACCTATTACGAGTGGATGCGCAACATCCAGGACTGGTGCATCTCGCGACAGATCTGGTGGGGTCACCGTATCCCCGCCTGGTACGACGACAAGGGCGACGTGTACGTGGGCCGTTCCGAGGCGGAAGTGCGCGAGAAACACAAGCTGGGCGCCGAGGTGAGACTATCTCAGGACGAGGACGTGCTGGACACCTGGTTCTCCTCCGCCCTGTGGCCGTTCTCCACCCTGGGCTGGCCGCAGCGCACGCCGCAACTCGAAACGTTCTATCCCACCAGCGTGCTGGTCACCGGCTTCGACATCATCTTCTTCTGGGTCGCCCGCATGATCATGATGGGCCTGAAGTTCATGGGTGACGTGCCGTTCCGCGAGGTCTACATCCACGGTCTGGTGCGCGACGCCCACGGTCAGAAGATGTCCAAGTCCAAGGGCAACGTGCTCGACCCCATCGACCTCATCGACGGCATCGACCTCGACGCTCTGGTGGCCAAGCGCACCACCGGACTGATGCAGCCGCAGATGGCCAAGAAGATCGAAAAGGCCACGCGCAAGGAATTCCCCGACGGCATCCCCGCCTTCGGCACCGATGCCCTGCGCTTCACCTTCGCCGCCCTGGCCTCCACGGGCCGCGACATCAACTTCGACCTGAACCGCATCGAGGGCTACCGCAACTTCTGCAACAAGCTGTGGAACGCTGCACGCTACGTGCTCATGAACACCGAAGAGCACGACTGCGGCCAGCACGGCGGCGAGTTCGAGCTGAGCATGGCCGATCGCTGGATCATCTCCCGGCTGCAGCGCACCGAACAGACCGTGATCGAAGCCATCGACGGCTACCGCCTCGACTTGGCCGCCCAGGCCATCTACGCCTTCGTCTGGGACGAGTACTGCGACTGGTACCTGGAACTGTCCAAGCCCGTGCTCACGGCCGAGGATAGCTCCGAAGCCGCCCGGCGCGGCACCCGCCGCACCCTCGTGCGGGTGCTGGAGACCGTACTGCGCCTGGCCCATCCCATCATGCCCTTCATCACCGAGGAGATCTGGCAGCGGGTCGCACCCCTGGCCGGGCGCGAGGGCGAGACCGTCATGCGTGCCCGCTACCCCGAGCCGGACGCGGCCCGCATCGACCCGGAGGCCGAAGCCGAAATGGCTTGGGTGATGGCATTCATCCTCGGCGTGCGCCGCATCCGCAGCGGCATGAACATCGAGCCGCGCCGCGCCCTGCCGGTCTTGCTGGACGGCGGCAGCGAACGCGACCGTGAATGGCTGGAGGCCAACCTGCGCTACATCGAAACCCTGGCGCGCACGCAGACCGTCCGTTGGCTGGCAGCGGACGAGATCGCACCGGAATCGGCCACCGCCCTGCTCGGCGACATGAAAGTGCTCATCCCCATGGCAGGACTGATCGACAAGGATGCGGAAATCGCCCGCCTGAGTAAGGAAATTGAGCGCCTGGGCCGTGACCGGCAGCGGGCCGAAGCCAAACTCACCAATTCCAGCTTCGTGGACAAGGCACCGGCGGCGGTGGTGGACAAGGAGCGCGCCAAGCTGACGGAACTGGCGGGGGCGCTGGAACAACTTCAGTCACAACTTCAAAGAATTCAGTTGCTTTGATCGCCAGCATCCCGGGCGGGCTCGGCCAAATTGGCGGTGGCATTTTGTCCGGCGGCGGTGTATTTACACTCTAAAGACAGGCGCGGGCCGCAAATAGTTGAGAATTATACTTAGTTTTCACGCGTGGAGGCCTACAGCTTGGAGTGCGCCGGTCGATACTCCATCATATAGGGTATGCAGCACCATCCGTCGCGCGCCTGGCTGACAAGGAGGAGTCATTTCGCGGCATCGGCAGCGCTTGGCACAGGATCCCCGGTACATGGCCACCATTGCGATCATCGACGACCAGTCCATCAGCCGCAAGCTGCTGGAGAAACTGGTCGGCACCCTGAAACAGGACAGCCGCACCGTGACGTTCGCCGATCCGGTGGAAGCGCTGCGCTGGCTGGAACAGAATCCCGTGGATCTGGTACTGACGGACTACAAGATGCCGAACATGAACGGCATCGAGTTCATCCGGCAGTTTCGCGACATCCCGTTCTGCTCCGACATCCCCCTGGTGGTGGTGACCTGCATCGAGGATCGCGAGATCCGCTACCAAGCGCTGGAGGCGGGCGCCACGGATTTTCTGACCAAACCGGTGGATCATCTGGAATGCCGGGCCCGCTGCCGCAATCTGCTCATGCTGCAAAAACAGCAGCAGATCATCAAGGACCGGGCCAAGTGGCTGGAACAACGGGTTGCCGACGCCACCCATGAGATCCGCCAACGGGAACAGGAAACCCTGCTGCGACTGGCGAAGGCAGGCGAGTACCGCGACGAGGAAACCGGTAACCACGTCATTCGCATGTCGCGGTACTCGCGCCTCATCGCTGAAGGCCTGGGACTGCCGCAGGACGAATGCCGTGTCATCGAAATTGCCGCGCCCATGCACGATATCGGCAAGATCGGCATTCCCGACGCCATCCTGCTCAAGCCCGGCAAACATACGCCGGAAGAATTCGAGATCATGAAGCAGCACACGCTCATCGGCTATGAGATTCTCAAGGACAGTCCGTCGAAGTATCTGCAGATGGGCGCGGTGATCGCGCTTGGACACCATGAGAAGTTCGATGGACAAGGCTATCCATATGGAAGGCGCGGTGACACGATCCCCCTGCCGGCACGCATCGTCGCCATCGCCGATGTCTTCGATGCGCTCACCTCGGTGCGCCCATACAAGCCGGCCTGGCCGGCACAGGACGCACTGAAATACATCCGCAATCAGCGCGGACAGCATTTCGATCCAAGCTGCGTCGATTCGTTTCTCAGCCAGACCGGCAAGGTCATGGACGTCTACCACGGCCTGCGGGACATACCGATCACGCAGACCAGGTGAAAATCGGCACATGGACAAGACCGACACACAGGGCAAAACACCAAACTCTCTCCTCGCACGCCTGCAGAAGGCGCGCGAGTGTCCGGGACGTGAATTCGAGCAATCGATCCTACGTCTGCTGATCGGCTCCGTCGTCTATGTCTATATTCTGACCACCCACTGGAACACTTCGGAAACCAGTTTCGGCGGATTGCTCGCCTTCTGCACGGCCTTCCTGCTGACCGCACTGGCAATTACGGCGGCCATCGTCTTCCACCCCCAAAAATCCGTCGCCCGCCGCCTTGTCGGCATGGGCACGGACACGGTGGCCATCTCCACCGCCATGTACCTGATCGGCGAATCCGGCGCGCTGCTCTATCCTCTATACCTATGGGTCACCTTCGGCAACGGTTTCCGCTTCGGTGTGCCGTACCTCTATGCCTGCAGCGCCCTGAGTCTGTTTGGCTACAGCCTGGTGGTACTGAACACCCCGTTCTGGGCAGACCGGCCCACCCTGGGCGCCGGTCTGGTGGCAGCGCTGATCGTGCTGCCTCTGTACGTGTCGACCCTGCTCAAGCGGCTCAATGCCGCCGTGCATCGCGCCGAAGAAGCCAGCCGAGCCAAGAGCCAGTTCCTGGCCAACATGACGCACGAACTGCGCACGCCACTCAATGGCATTATCGGCATGAGCGACCTGCTCAAGGAAACAACGCTCAATCACGAACAGCGCGAGTACGCCGACACGATCAACTACTCGGTTTACACGCTGCTGTCGCTGATCGAAAACATTCTCGACATATCCAAGATCGAAGCCGGAAAACTCGTTATCGAGGAAACCGACTTCGACCTGCACAGCCTGCTCAACGGCACCACGCGACTGCTGCGAACCCAGGCGACGGAAAAGAACCTGCAACTGAACCTGCACGTCTCGCCTCAAGCACCGTTCCTGCTGCACGGCGACCCGCACCACTTGCGTCAGGTGCTGATCAACCTGATCGGCAATGCGGTGAAGTTCACGGATCACGGACATATCGACGTCCGTGTCGGGCTGATCGAAGACTCCCACGAACGCACCAAGCTGCGATTCGAGGTGATCGACACGGGCGTCGGCATTCCGGAGGCCGTACTTCCCCGCATCTTCGACAGCTTCACCCAGGCCGACGCCTCAACCACGCGCCGCTTTGGCGGCACCGGCCTCGGGACCACCATCTCCAAGCAATTGGTGGAACTCATGGGCGGGGAAATCGGCGTCGACAGCGTCGCTGGCGAGGGCAGCAATTTCTGGTTCCAGCTGGAATTCGAAAAGCAGCCTCAGCGCATCGAACCGATCAAGCACCTGGAACATGCGCGCGTGCTACTGGTCTCCAATGACGACGCCAACCGCCGGGTCCTGCAGGACTACCTGGCGGGCTGGGGCGTGCAAACCGTCACCGTCGCCACTGCAAGCGAGGCCTTTGGGCGCTTGGACGAGATGCTCAAGCGCAACACCCCCTACCACGCGGTAGTGATCAACAAACCGCTGATCGATATCGACGCACTTCAATTTGCCCAGGCCCTGCGCACTAAATCCATGCTCGGCGGGCTCTCGCTGATGCTGGTTGCCGGGCACGTGGAGCAGGAAACGGCGGCGCGTCTGATGGACGCCGGCTTCGCGTGCATCCTGGAACCGCCGGTCGACAAGACGCTGTTGTTCAACGCCCTCCACGCGGCCCCCATGATGGAGAGCCACGCCGACGAACAGGTCGTGCGTCTCGACGAACGCTACGCCCGTCAGAAGCGCCAGCGCCGCCTTCGCCTCCTGGTCGCCGAGGACAACCCGACCAACCAGAAGGTCATCGCCCGCGTATTGGAACGCGCCGGCCATCAGACCGACCTGGTCAACAACGGGGAAGAGGCGCTCGACATGCTGGAGCGCGAGAGTTACGACTTGGTCATCGTCGACATGCAGATGCCCATCATGGGCGGAATCCAAACCGCCAAACTCTACCGCTTCATGCATCCCGACAACGCCCGGCTGCCGTTCGTGGTACTGACCGCAAACGCAACCACGGAAGCCATGAAGGAATGTGAAGAGGCCGGCATCGACGCCTATCTCACCAAGCCGGTGGAAACGCGCAAGTTGCTGGACGTGGTGAATTCTCTATGTGAGGAGAGCGAAGCCCGACCGGCCCACCGGGAGCCCGTGCGGCCGGTGCCCGTACAGTCGACCCCGGAACCCGAGGAGGAGCATCCGGTGCTCAATGCCACGAGCCTGGAGGACCTCGAAGAGCTGGGCTATGGCAGCGATTTCCTTGCGGATCTCATTCAGGGCTTCATCAAGGACGGCAACGGCCTGCTGGAGGACATGCAGACCGCCTACGCCAAGGCCGATATCGCCAGCCTGCGCAACATCATCCACGCGCTAAAAGGCAATGCCGGCAGCGTCGGCGCCATCCGCTTGTACAAGGCCTGTTACGAAACCGAGCGCCTCACCCGCGACGAGTTCCGCGCCAAGGGCGCCTGGGTGTTGCAAAGCGTGCAGGACGAGTTCGGCCGCGCCTGCGCGGCCCTGATGGACTACCTCAAGCGGATCCAGAACAAGGCGAGCCACTGACCCGCCGCCGCGGCGCGCACCCCCGAACGCGCCGTCACTCCCAGAACCCCTCTCGACATCCTCAGGCGACGTGTTGCGCCGCCGCACGCTGCTCCGAACCCAGTTCCATACGGCGATTCTGAGCCCGCACCAAACGCTCAATCATACGCAGATCCTTGGCTTCCAGACGCAGTGCCGCCTCAACCCACACCATGGCGATTTCAATCAGTTCCTCGTAGCGGATTGGGCTGTGGATCTGACGCACAGTCTGCATGGCCATGTAGCCGTTGCGCTGCCGACTATGTTTCTTGATATATTCGCGTACCGCCTTTTCCCCCTCGCCCTTCTCCGCCAGCATGTCCACCACACCCAGTTCATAGAGCTCCTCGGCTGAATAGATATTGCCGCTGAGAATCATCTTCTCGGCGCGCACCGGGTCGAGGCGGCGGGCCAGCAAATTGTAGGCGCCCATGCCCGGGAACAGGTTGAACAGAATCTCCGGCAACCCCATCTCGCTGCCCCGTTCAGCCACCAGGACCGAACTGGACAGTGCCGCCTCGAACCCTCCACCCAGAGCACTGCCCTGCACCAGGGCAATGGTGGTCACGGGAGAATCCAGGTTGACCGCATTGGCATGCAGCACGTCGATGCAGGACCGCGCGTAGCGCTCCAGACCGTCTCGGTCATGGCTGGTGATCAAGCGCGTGAACAGATCGAGGTCTCCACCCAGATTGAATACCCCGGGCACGTCGGACGCGGCCACGAAATAGTGTATGGGCGTCTCGCCGCCTTCAGCGCCGGCGCGAACCTCCTCTGCGACACTGCGCTGAAAGTGGCGCAACTCGCTCAGAAGGGCCGGTGTAAAACAGGGGCGCGGACTGGAGTGCATACGCAGCCACACCGCTCGGGTCTCGGGATCGTAGCTGGTGTCCATCTGCTGGTAGTGTCCGAACGCTTCACTCACTATTGCTGTGCTCATTGTCGTCACCTCTGTACTGTCAACGCGAAGGATGATGGATCCGTAAACCTGCTTGTGGAGCCAGTGTGCGAGCCGGACAACCGGGCGCCGTGACCCGACTCACACTTCCCGCACCAGCCCCGACGGCAGATCCACAGGAATAGTTGAATGAAAGCCTAAACGGCTCCCGCAATCAACGCGAAGGATGATGGATCCGTAAACCTGCTTGTGGAGCCAGTGTGCGAGCCGGACAACCG
>Ga0316593_10000120_pt1 | contig 10499 bp, 5 predicted proteins | sample S5NA_3_FD_204564 | JGI IMG/M metagenome (GOLD analysis project Ga0316593, IMG submission 204564) | Metatranscriptome of rhizosphere microbial communities from salt marsh grasses in Alabama, United States - S5-7_160517rA (Metagenome... | ecosystem: Host-associated > Plants > Roots > Rhizosphere ... | reverse complement strand
GTGATAACCGCGCTGAAGTCGCCCACCGTCGTGGGTTTGCTCGACAACCGGCAAAAGAGCTGCTCCGTCCCGACACAGGCCAGGACCGTCACCAAAATCAGCGTCAGGGCGCTGATCCCGAACTGATAGACGGCATACGCACACACAGGAAGCAACGAGTAGACCACGTTGCGCATGATCTGGTCTACGCTCGGGGTGTGGCGTACGTGGGGCGAGGTGCGTACCTCGATGATGGGTGCCTTATCTGACATGGGTCTAGGCCGCTTCTCTTGCTTTGTTCTCTCGATTGATAGCCTTGGCGATGCGAAAATACTGGACCAGAGGAATCGCCGACGGACACACGTAGGTACAGCACCCACACTCGAAGCAATCGTTAAGGTGGAAATCCTTCTCCATCGTCTCGTACTGGCGCTTCGCCGCAAGCATTCCAAGCTCCGAGGGGTTCAGGTGAATCGGACAGGCTTGCACGCACTTCGCACATTTGATGCAGGGCCAGACCTGCTTCGGAACATGGGCTTTCTTTTCCTCCTCGGTAAGCACCAAAACCCCTGACACACCCTTGGTGACCGGCACGTCGAGAGAGGCCACCGAAACGCCCATCATGGGGCCACCCAGGATCAGTTGCCTGGCATCTCCTTCGAATCCGATCTGCTCCAGCACGAAGCGCAATGGAGTGCCCAAAGCCACCAAATAGTTGCCGGGCTGGTCGATACCTGGGCCGGCGATCGTAACGACGCGCTCGATCAGGCCCCGCCCGTGCGGTAGCAGCGCTCCGAGCTGGGCAAGCGTGGCCACGTTGTAGACACTCACTCCGACCGACGAAGGATATCCGCCGCTCGGCACTTCCCGGTCGAGCAGGGCCTTGATCATCATCTTCTCCGCTCCCTGGGGATACTTGGTCTTCATAACCCCGACGGTCACGGTACCGTCCTCGGGGCAGGCCTCCCGAAGCGAGGCGATGGCGTCTGGCTTGTTGTCCTCGATACCGATGATGGCCTTGTCGGCACCTACCGCCTTCATGGCAATCCGAATCCCGGCGAAGAGATCCATGGAGTACTCGAGCATGACCCGGTGATCGGTCGTGAGGTAAGGCTCACACTCGCAACCGTTCACCATCACGGTGTCGACTTTCTGACCCTCGGGCACGGTCATCTTAACGTGCGTGGGGAAGCTTGCACCGCCCAGGCCCACCATACCCGTGTCCTGAACCGCCTTGACGATCGCCTCCGGCTCCATGTTGCCGACATCCTGCGGCCTGTCGTACAGGACATCCTGGCTGGCACCCGCGTGCAGCTTCAGTACGATCGCCTTCGCCTTCGGTCCCCGTGACGTAGGCATCAGCCCGATCTTCTTTATGACACCGGTGGCGGGGGCGTGCAAGGGAACGGACATGAATCCGTCCGCTCGGGCAATGGGCTCTCCCCGCACCACCTCCTGGCCCTCGTGCACGATGGGTACGGACGGCGTACCAAAATGCTGTGACAACGGGAGGATCATCTCCGGAGCGAAACGCAACCGGCGGATCGTCTTCTCGCCCGTTACCTCCTTGTACTCCGGAGGATGAATGCCGTGGGAAAATGTTGCCTTCCCCCAGCCAATAAGCTGCATCAGATCCATAACACTATTATCTCGCTCACCTAGGTGCCCATCGAGGCAAATCTCAAGCTGGTTCTATCAAAACCGCCAAGGCGCCGCCGTAAACGACCGAAGCTTCTACAACCAGCTGATGTTTGTTTGGGGCGCCTTGGCGATTCAGCTTCACCCCTGATGGCCTACTGGTACTTTTCGGCCCGCTTGATGAGCTTGTCGAGTCCCTTCTCGTTCGGGTCCGCGGGCGTTCCAGGATGAATGCAATCCGCAGGGCACTTCTCGGCCGAGCGGACGATATCCTTGAAAGATCCACCCTTGGGATCGATCACAACGGCCTTCATATCCGCGTTGTACTGGAAGATCTTCGGGTTGATGTTGATACACTCGTCGCAGGTGGTGCACAGAGGCGCCTCTACCCAAGCGGGCTCGAAACCTTCTGCCGCCGCCGGCGCTGTTGCTTCGCCCGCCGCAGCGGGTGCCGCTCCTCCGGCTAGATCAAGCGCCGGTGCGGCACCACTGCCACCCAACATGGAATAAAGGCTGGCCGCCAGCTTCCCGGCTGTTTCGGAGCGCACCTGGTTGGCGATCGCTTCCGGATCCACCTTGCCCAGCTCACCAGCAAGCCCTTTGAGCGTCCGCCAGTTGCCGAGCCGCTCCTCCGTGGACGCCACCATCTCGGCAGAGCAGATGACGCGTATCAGATGGTTCTTCTTGTCCACTCCCCACACGAAGGGATACATGCCTTCCCGGTCTTCCTCGGACATCTCCAAGAACTCGGCGATGGGTACCATGTTCTCGTTCCAGGTATCCCGCGGAGCCATGCGGAAGTGCTTGCGGAACCGACCCTCGGTGAGCGCAAAGTCGGCGAAGGTCATGGGCAGTTCCATCGACTCCTTGTTTCCTTCCTCGTCCTCGTACTCCAGCCTATAGCTGGGCCAGTCCTCATCAAGGGCCGGATTGCCCTCCAGCGACAGGCATTCCTCCCATGTCTCGCCAGCGTCCGGATCGAACACCATCAGCGGATAGGCCCGGGACTCCACCGCGATCTTGCTCTGCTTCTCCGAAGCATCGTCCGGCACGGCGTGCTCCGGCTGGCACACGGCGTAGATGTTCCACAGGGCAGGGCGCCGGGAATTGAGCCCGTCGATGTAGCTCTCGATAAGATGGGTGTAGTGGCTGATGGAGCCGTTGACCGTAAAGGTCGTGCGGTGGGCCATGCTGATCAAGGCGATTTCCTTGCGGATCTCTTCCTTGCCGCGCCAGGCGGACCCGTACGGGGCCATGTCGGAGACCTGACCAATGAAGCCCGACGTACAGGCCTGACCGCCGGTGTTGGAGTAGACCTGGGTGTCGACCACGAACACCTTGATGGGCATGCCCGAAGCAAGCGCCCGGGAGAGGTTCTGGAAGCCGATGTCATACATGGCCCCATCGCCGCCCACCGCCACCACCGGTGGACATAACCGCCATTCCTCATCGGTGAACTCGTCCCACTTGAAGTAGGCCAGCTCCTTTTCCATCTCATCGATATCATGCTTGCCGCCAAGCTCCATTTCCGCCATGCGGATGGCCTTGAAGCCTTCGGCCATCTTCGCCATATGCCCCTCGAAAATACCCATGGAGACCGATGGTGCATCCTGGAACAGGTGGCTGGTCCAAGGAAAGGGGTAGGGGTTGTATGGGAAGGTGGACCCGTACACGGACGTGCAGCCAGTTGCATTGACGAAGCCCAGATCGGCACGGCCGCGCTTGCTGGTCCCCTCCGTATAGCGCCACTTCAAGGTCTTGAGGCTGCCCAGCAGCTGGGTAGCCCACGAGAGCCATCCGGCATCGATTGGCGTACCAGCTTTGCCGCGGCTAAGCGATCCTGCAAGGCTCGAAAGCGTCAGGTTGAGATCCTTGTGCTCTTGGATGGCCTTTTCCACCGCTGTCACGTTGGCGACATCCATGGTATCGGCGAGCTTCAACTTGATATGGGTCTCCAGGCGTTGAATCAGGTCGTCGATCTTCTCCAGATGCTTCTTCACGCGCGGCTGCAAGAGCGCCGTCACGGTAGCCGTCAGCAGATGCAGGGAGGTCTTCTCTCCACAGCCGTTGCAGGCGCCGTCGCCCGAGTCCATGGACCAATAGGTCTTCTTGTCCAGCAGCATGGTCTCCAGCGCACCGATCTTCTCGTCCAAGTCGTCGATACGGATATACTCGGGCGGCGTTGTCGGCAAATCCAGCCAGTAGGCCCAATCGTCCCGCAACGTCTGGATCGCCTCCGGCGTCTGCTTCACGATCACCAGCGCGTCGTCGTCGCAAACCTCGACGCACTCCATACAACCCTTACAGGTGTAGGGGTTGATAGTGATGGAGAAAAGCCCACCGCTGCCTTTGGCCTGCTTCTCCTTGTTCTGGTAGTAGGGTGGCACCAGGGAGAACTTGAAGTCCCCCATGGACTCCTTGAGCCAGTCGAATTCCTGCTGAAGCTGAGGCCTTTCCCCTGCGCCCAGATCGGAATCCGCGATCGTTGCGGCGATGGCCTTGTCGAGCAGCGGACGAACGTCGATATTCGGACCCTCGGCGGTCTCCGCCGCCTCGCGCAGCTTCTTCTCGGTAGTGCGGACCGCCTTACGCAGGTGTTTTACCTGGCGACCCTTGCCTTCGATCCGCTTGATCGTGGTCTCGAAGACGTCGCCGACCGAGCTTACGAGACCCGGTATGGCGCTATCGGGGCAAATTGCAAAGCAATCGCTGCAGGCCGTGCACTTCTCGGGCAGCCAGACCGGATACTCGAACCGGATCATGGTCATGTCCCGGTACACGCCGGTGCTGGCGGGGATCATGCTCAAGGCATTGAAGGGATCGGCCAGATTCTGCTCGCCTTTACCGGTCAGGTAGAAGTTGCCGGTCCGCTCCCAGAATGCATGGACGTCCGTCTTCGGATCATCACCAGCCGGTAGGCGCTTGAGCATAATGGGCATGGAGTGCTCTTTGCGCACGACGCCACCCTCGGCAGCCGTGAGCACGCTTTTCTGCGTGATCTCGGTGATCTCGTCGAAGCCACGGCGAATGACCCGCAGATTGTCCTCGACCACGCGGGCGCCCTTGCCGCCGAACTTCTCCTGCAGCTGATCACGGATGGCCTGGAACAACTTCTCTTCGGTGAAGCCTGCAACCGACATAACCGGGGAAGCGGCGAAGAAGGCCCCCTGGAAAGCAGCGCCCTGCATGCGGATCTGCAACTCCAGGTCAGTCGCCTCGGCGCGGGCGATCTTGAATCCATCCAAGTAAAAGATCCGGATCTCGTTGTCGATGATGAACTTCTGCGACTGCGGGGGGATGGTCTTCCAGACCGCCTCGGGGGTATCCAACTCGCTCTGAATGATGAACACGCCGTCCTTCTTCAAACCGGACAGCGGGTTCGAGTGTCCGAACACATTGGGATCGGGCGAGAGGACGGCGTCCACATAGTGGTATTCGCAGTTCATCCGAATGACTTCCGGTGCCGCCGACAGGTAATAGGTGGTCGGCTGGCCTTTCTTCTCCGAGCCGTATTTCGGATTCGCCTTGACCTCGTAGCCGAGGAGGTCGAACAGGGTCATGGCCAGGTTCTTGCCCGTGGTGATGGCACCCCAGCCGCCCACGGAATGCATACGGACGGTAATGGCGCCATCCGGGAGGAGGTTTGGATTTTCGCTGCCGCGAATCGCGTAGTCCTTCACACCCGGATACATATCCAGGATGTTCTGCTGGTGGATCTCCTCCTTGGGCGTAAATGCCTTGTCCCGGATGAAGTCGACGGAGAGGTAGAAGAATTTCTTCTTCTTGCCGTCCGGGAGCATGTTCTCGATCGTTCCGATCAAGGCTTCCGGCTGAAGGTCGCGGCTGCCGAGACCGTAAGCCCCCGAATACATGGGCGATACGTCGTTTTGCGGCTTGCTGAAGACCGGATAATCGGGATGGGGAATTTCTTCCTTCTTTCCGGCAAGCCCATTCTCGACGCACTTGGCGATGGCCGCTCGGGTCTCGCGCATGAGCGGCAGATCCACGGCCAGAGGCTGGTCTGTGCGCTCCAGTACGGCTACCCCTTTGCGTCCGCGTACGATCTCGCTGAGCAGCGCGCCAGGGAAGGGACGCCACATGATGACGTTCACCACGCCCACCTTGAGCTTGCGCGTCTCGCGCAGGTAGTCCGCGACTGCCTCCGCCTCCTGCACCATGCTGCCCATGCCGACGATCAGGTAGTCGGCGTCGTCGGTGCGGTAACCGAGGATTCGGTTGTAACGACGCCCGGTGAGCTCGTAGTACTCGTCCATGCACTGGTCGGCGATGGCCGGGATGTGCTCGAAGAAGTAGGGACGCTGAGCGACCACGGCCTGCATGTAGCCGTCCTGATTTTGCACGGCGCCGGAGATGGCGGGGTTGTCGACATCCCACACCAGCGGTATGCGGCGCCGCTTCGGGCCGAACAACATCCGCTGCGCCGGTGTCGGGCAATCGATTATGTCGTCGGGCCGACCGAGATATTCGGCGATAAGCTCCCGCTCCGGGATATCCACGGACTCGATCACGTGGGTGGTGAGGAAACCATCCTGTCCCACGGCTCCGGGTGTGAGGGCGAGCTCGGCGATCTTGTGGGAGATGACGTTCAGGTCCGCCGCCTGCTGGGGACTCTTGCCCAACACCTGGAAGAAACCCACGTCGTCGATTGCGAAGTAATCGTCATGGGCGGCATGTACGTTGAGAGTGGTCTTGGTGATGGCACGGCAGCCGATGTTCAAGATATAGGGGAGCCGCTTGCCTACCGCTCCGTACAAGGACTCGTGCATGTAGACAATGCCCTGGCCGGAGGAGAAGTTGGTCGAGCGCAGGCCCGACATGGCCATACCGGCGGTCACGCTGGCGGCGGCATGCTCGCCCTCGGGCTCGATGAAGATCAGCGGCCGACCAGAAATGTTGATGTGACCCTTCGCGGTCTCTTCCGCCCAGTACTCGCCCATCTGGGTGGACGGAGTAATCGGATAGGCACCGGCAGCATCGCTTGACTCCCGCTCGCACATGATCACGGCGCCGTTGCCGTCGATGGACATGCGGATACCAGGATATTTGAATTGTTTGTCCTGTTGCTTCTTCATCATGACCAAAACTCTCTCGTTACCCGTTAGCTGTAGACTGCCGTCGAAATGGAGGACCTTCAGGGTCCCTGGCCCTCCCGCTAAATTACTTGGATTCCGACACCGTTGCTCCCTCGGCTCATCGCCTCGACCTCATCCTCGAGGCAGGGGCTCCATCCGGAGGATCTTCTTGGCGCCGCCGCCTTTGGTGGTCTTTTGGTCCTCTATCCAGACGATGGCGCCGGTGGGACATCGCTCAATCGCCACCTTGGATGCGAGCTCGTTCTTGGAATAGTCGACAACCGCCAAATTGTCTTTGATCTCGATCAGCCCCTCCGGGGCATCGACCGAACAGCGCGCACAACCGGTACAGGCGACCTCGCAGTCGTGCTCCGCTTCGTCACCCTCGGAAAGGCTCTTGCACGCAACCCACAGCTTGTGGGTCACGGGGTGGATCTCGAAGAGGTCCTTGGGGCAGACCTCGACACAATCGTCGCAGGCGACGCACTTGTCCTCGCTGACGACGGGGAGACCATACTTATTCATGTGGATAGCGTCGAACTCGCACACGTCCGCGCAGTCGCCCAGTCCCAGACAACCCCAGGTACAGCCCTTGCCGCCCCCCGAAGCTACGGCCGCTGCGCGACAGGATTTCAGGCCCGAGTACTCCGCGCGGAAATAAGCCACATGCGCGCCGCCGGCACAGGCCAGCCGCGCAACCCGCTTGATTTGCTCCCCCAGATCAACACCCAGGAAATTGGCGATGACCTGGTTCATGTCTTTCGAGTTCGGCGTGCAGCGACTCGGATCGGTGCCACCTCTTACCAGGGCCTCGGCGAAAGGCCGACAGCCGGGCTCTCCACAAGCACCGCAATTGGCATGGGGGAGCATCTCCTCGACTTCGTCGATGCGAGGATCTTCGTAGACGTACAACTTCCGGCTCGCGACCGCCAGGACGCCTGCCAAAATAACGCCCAGGACCAACATGAATCCTGCGGCGGTAGCGATAGCCACGGGTGTCACCTGTTCAAACTCCTGTCTAGCCGATTAGCAGCGCCGGTAGGTAGCTTCTTGTCGACGACCACGACCATCGAGGCGCAAAGCGGAAGCCAACGGAGATAGGAAGGCGACAGCGACGATGGTTGCCATTCGTGACGGAGACCTCGGCGGGCGGTTATACAAACGAAAACTGCGTACCGCGGCGGTACGGTCCCTCCCCGGCGTTCGCGGCTCTCTCCGGCCCGAATCTCTGGATCTCTAGCGTTGTAGAGAAGAATATCCGTATCTACCGATGGAGGTGATCATGAAGCTTACTATATCGCCGTCTATTGAACCTCCTAATAACATCAATCAAGAGTATTAGGGTTCTCAGGATGGAGACGTGCTCAGAGCATGGAGCGAAATTAAGCGTTGCATGCCGTGCCGGATCTTCGTTCACCTTCAAGGTATGCCACGAGGCGCACAGCCGGACTCTGTAGCCGTTTCGGATAGGTTGGCGGTGAGATAGCAGCCTGTCTTTGATCTGGATATCCGAAAAATCAGCCGCGCCACATGAATTGGCAGAAAAATGTGACTGCCGCCGACCTCCCCGGTGCAATATGCAGGTTAGCGTCGGACCTCGATATCGTTGGCCTCGAGGTGCTCCTTGACGGCCGAAATGAGGACTTCCCCACGATGAAAGATGCCGGCGGCCAATGCGGCCTCGACGCTCGTTGCCTCGAAAATCTCTGCGAAATGCTCCACCCTCCCAGCCCCGCTGGAAGCAATGACCGGGATGCTCACGGCCCCGCTGACCGCCGCGACCAGCTCGAGATCGAAACCGGCACCAGTGCCGTCGCGATCGATGGAATTGAGCAGGATCTCACCGGCCCCCAGTTCCTCGCACGCGCGCGCCAACTCCACCGCATCGACGTCCCGACCCTCGCGGCCACCCTTGACAGTGCATTGGAACCAGCAGTACTTCTCACCGTGCGGACCGGGGACATCCGTCGGCACCGTATGGTGGCGGGTCTCAGTCGGCGAGGCCACGTATTCGCGGCGCGGATCGATGGAAATGACGACCGCCTGATTCCCGTAGACGCGGGCAATCTGCTCGATTGAGTTGTCACCGCTCGCGTACCCTCGCTGCAGATACTGCTCCACGGTCGTTACGGCATCGCTGCCGATCGAGACCTTGTCGGCGCCGGAGCGGAAGTAGGCGGAAGCCACGTCGAGTGCCGAGTAATGGCGGCCGTCGGCGTCCGTAAATGCGCGAATTCCGCCGCCGATGGTCAGGGGCACGAACACCTTCTCGGAGGTGCGCTCCAACACCTCGAGCATGGGCTGATCCTGCAGGGGAAAGTCGCGAAAGGCGGTGATGTTGAGGAAGGTGATCTCGTCCGCACCCTCCTCGTAATACCGCCTGGCCAAGTCCACCGGCTTACCGAGATTGCGAACCTGGCCTTCCTCGCGCACGTCGTATTGGTCGCCTTTGGTGACCACCAGGTCACCGGCGTCGTTGGCACGAACATCCAGGCAGGCGATGATGCGCTTGGCCAGGCTCGTCTTCTTCGGACCTTGGTACCCTTCGACGCCGATCTCGGGGGGGCTGTTCGACAAAAACCGATCCAGCAGGCGCAGCCCGGCCTCGCCGCTCTTCTCCGGGTGAAACTGAACGGCTGCGACCTCGCCCTTCTGGACCGCGCTGAGAAACTCCCCTCCGTAATCCGTGCGGGCCAGAGCCCAGTCCCTGCCGGCAGACTCCGGAACGGCCCGGTAAGAGTGGACGAAGTAGAGCTTCTCTCCAGCGTACCCGGCAAGCAGGGGAGAGCTCCGCTCCGGGCGAACCCCATTCCAGCCCATGTGGGGGACGGATAGACTGCCTTGCTCAAAACGGCGGATGATGCCCGGAATGAGCCCTAGGCCCGCGACATCAGGCGATTCCTCGCTGCCCTCGAACAGACATTGCAGCCCAATGCAAATGCCGAGAAAGGGCCGGCCCGTGAGCAGATACTCCTTCAGTGGCTCCACATATCCAAGGGCATGCAGACGCTGCATCGCAGCACCGAAGCTCCCCACACCGGGGAAGATCAGGCGCTCGGCCTTGAGAATATCCTCGGGCCGCGAGATGTCGGTAAGCCGGTAGCCGAGCTTATGGATGGCGTTGCGCAGGCTGCGCACGTTGCCGGCACCGTAGTCCAGGAGTGAGATCATGTGTCTTCGAAATCCAATGATAGGGCGTTGATACAGTAGCGCAGTCCCGTCGGCTCGGGACCATCCTCGAAGACATGACCCAGGTGGGAGCCGCAGCGCTCGCAATGGACCTCCACACGGCGCATACCGAGGCTCGAATCCAGCTCCGTACCTATGGCATCACCGGCTACCGGCTGCCAGAAGCTCGGCCAGCCGCTGCCCGAGTCGTACTTGGTCTCGGAGCTGAAGAGCGCTTCGCCACAGCAGACGCAGCGGTAGATTCCCTTACCCTTGTGGTCATGGTAACGGCCGGTGAAGGGCCGCTCCGTGCCCTTGCGCCGGCATACCTGGTACTGTTCGGGCGACAGTTGCTCGCGCCACTCGGCGTCTGTCTTGTCGATCTTATTGCTCATTTCCCGGCTCCCGCGGCCCTGATAGAGTGTGATTCGGTGTGCAGTGCATCCAGGTCCAAGTATACTCGTGCAGTCTCCCTCGCGAGGCTAGAAAGAAAATGAGCCTCGAGCCCTTGGGCCATCCCGGCCGGGGCGAAAACCGTTACATAGATCGCTGTCTGCGCCGGTTTCCGCGCCTTGAAGGCGAACAAAAATCCGGCGCAATCGGCAATAGATCATTTTCCGG
>Ga0316593_10000118_pt1 | contig 10546 bp, 8 predicted proteins | sample S5NA_3_FD_204564 | JGI IMG/M metagenome (GOLD analysis project Ga0316593, IMG submission 204564) | Metatranscriptome of rhizosphere microbial communities from salt marsh grasses in Alabama, United States - S5-7_160517rA (Metagenome... | ecosystem: Host-associated > Plants > Roots > Rhizosphere ... | reverse complement strand
TTTTCTGCTCCAGGGCGGTGACTGCGCCGAAAGTTTTTCGGAATTCCATGCCGACAATATCCGGATCAGGATCATCTGAAACGTGTCGAAGAGGAGCTGAGACGCTATCCTCCGCTGGTATTCGCCGGCGAAGCGCGCAACCTGAGAGCACAGCTTGCGCAGGCGACGGAAGGGAAGGCTTTTCTGCTCCAGGGCGGTGACTGCGCCGAAAGTTTTTCGGAATTCCATGCCGACAATATCCGCGATACCTTCAAGGTGATGCTGCAGATGGCGGTCGTGATGAGCTTTGCCAGCGGCCTCCCGGTGATCAAGGTCGGCCGGATGGGCGGTCAGTTCGCCAAGCCGCGCTCTTCCGACACGGAGACGATCGGCGGCGTCACGCTGCCGAGCTACCGCGGCGACATCATCAACAGCATCGAATTTACCGAAGCCGCACGCGTGCCGGACCCGGAACGCATGATTCAGGCCTACAACCAGGCGGCACCGACACTGAATCTGCTCCGCGCTTTTGCTTCCGGCGGCATGGCGGACCTGCACCAGGTCCACAAATGGAACCTCGATTTCGTCCAGCAGACTGAAATGGCGGAGAAATACGAAGAGTTCGCGGCGCAGATCGAGCAGTCCCTGCGTTTCATGGAGGCGTGCGGCGTGACGTCGCAGACCTACCGGACGCTGCGCGAAACGGATTACTTTACCTCCCATGAAGCGCTGCTGCTCAATTACGAAGAAGCGTTCACGCGCAAGGACTCCATCACGGGCGACTGGTACGACGTCTCCTCGCACCTGCTCTGGATCGGCGACCGTACCCGCCAGGTCGAAGGTGCGCACGTCGAGTTCCTCCGCGGCGTCAAAAACCCGCTGGCATTCAAGGCGGGACCTTCGATGACGACGGAAGATCTGCTCAAGCTCTGCGATATCCTCAACCCGCAGAACGAAGCGGGCCGCATCAACGTCATCGTGCGCATGGGATCGGGCAGGGTCGGCGATCATCTGCCGGAACTGATCCGTGCGATTGAACGCGAGGGCAAAAAGGTCCTCTGGAGCTGCGACCCGATGCACGGCAACATCATTAAGTCCGGCAACGGCTACAAAACACGCCGCGTCGACGATATCCTGACGGAGATGAAGGAGTTCTTCCAGGTCCACAAGTCCGAAGGGACTTACGGCGGCGGCGTGCACCTCGAGATGACGGGCAAAAACGTCACCGAGTGTCTCGGCGGTGCGTTCCATGTCACCGAAGAGGACCTCAACAGCCGTTACCACACCCACTGCGATCCGCGCCTCAACGCAGACCAGTCGCTCGAACTGGCATTCATGATTGCGGATACGCTCAAAGAAGCACGCAAGTAAACGCTGCCACACTTCGGCCGGTTCCGGCCGTTGCTTCCACTTGTTTTTTTGATTTTTTTAGACGTAAGAAGAGAGGAGATTCCCCGTGGGGGGATCGGTTCAGATGCCGAGGGCGTTCAGAGCCTTGATCAGTTCGTCGGGGCGGTTGGACCACTGGATAGCGTCTTTTTTGGAGACGATTTTCTTGCGCACGAGATCGAACAGTTCCTGCGTCTGCGTTACCATGCCCGTTTCCTGCTGGTTGAGCTGCATCTGGGAATAGAGCTGATGTACTTTGTCCTCGCGGATAAGGTTGGCGATCGCCGGAATATTGATCATCAGCTCCTGGGCGGCGACACGTCCGCCGCCGAGCCGCGGCAGCAGCGCCTGCGAGATGACGGCGATGATAGATGTGGAGAGCTGTGCGCGGATCTGCGGCTGTTCGTCACCGGCGAAAACGTCGATGATACGGTTGATCGTTTGCGGCGCGGAGTTGGTGTGCAGCGTCGCGAAGACGAGGTGACCCGTTTCCGCGGCGGTCAATGCGGCGGCGATCGTCTCCTTGTCCCGCATCTCCCCGACGAGGATGACGTCCGGGTCCTCACGCATCGCGTATTTGAGTGCATTGGCGAAGCTCCGCGTGTCGGTCCCGACGTTACGGTGGGAAAAGAGGCACTTCTTGTTCTGGTGAACGAATTCCACCGGGTCCTCGATACTGATGACATGGCGGTTTTCGTTTTCGTTGATCTCGTTGAGCATGGCAGCCAGCGTCGTCGACTTACCGCTTCCCGTCGGTCCGGTGACCAGGATGAGACCTTTTTCCCGTTTGACCAGTGTCTTGAAGATCGGTTTGGCATTCAGATCGTCCAGGCTGGGAATCTCGATGGGAATGATACGGAATGCACAAGCGATGTCCCCCATCGTTTTATAGTAGTTTGCCCGAAAACGTCCGACTTCCGGCAGCAGAATCGCAAAGTCGATCTCGCTGTGCTCTTCAAACTCTTTTTTCTGCTTCTCGGTCAGCAGCGAATAGGACATGTCCTCGATCATTTTACCGTCGAGGACGGGGAGGTTCAGAGCGACAAGACGTCCGTCGATCCGGATCTGAGGTTCGGAACGCGAGACGAGATGCAGGTCCGAAGCGTTGTAGGCGACAACACTCTTTAGCAGTTTTCGAATATCCAGTGGCTGACTCATGAGAGAAATTCTCCTTCATACAGAGATTGATTGAAACCGATTATAACATGATTTTCTTTTTCTACAACGGGTCTTTTGATCAGCATATTTTCCTTGCAGAGCCATGTGCGTCTGCCGTCATCATCAAGGTTCAGCTCTTTGAGTTTCAGGGTACGGTAGGTTGTCCCGCGGGTGTTGAAAAGCTGTTGCATCCCGGCACCCTTTGCGAGCCATCGGTCGACCGTCGTGCAGCCGGCAGGCTCGCTCTTGAAGTCCACGAAATCGTACGCGATGCCGTTGGCCCTGAAAAACGCCAGCGCTTTTTTGACCGAATCGCAGTTTTTGATGCCGTAGACGGTGATCATTCGATAATCTTGGGGACGACGAAAAAGTGCGCTTCGCTGTGCGGGGCGTGTGCGAGAATGTCGTCGTTGACCGCCGTGTCGCAGGCGGGGAGGTCTTCACGCAGACGCGTCGCATTCGCTGTCATCGCGAAGGTTTCGGGAACCTCCGTCGTGTCAAGTTCGGCGAGGTTGTCGACGAATGAGAGGATCTCGCTCAATTGGCCCATCATCTCTTGGCGGTGCGCGTCGTCGATTCTGAGCATGGAAAGTTTTTCAAGACGGCTTAAAAGGGCGTCATCGATTTTCATGGGTTTCCTTACGATGTTCACCTGACGTTACCGAAGATACAAGTATAATCTGTTCAGGTGTGCTGGATTTGATAGGTTTATTTTAGCTTAATGCAACTTAGTCTTGTCCGAACAAACCTGACCGATACCGGCTCCGCCGGATACGGGAGAGATGACGTAGCGAATCGTTTTATTACATTTCGGAATGAATATTGCCTAAATTGCAATCACTTTGTAATCTTTATTGCATACAATTTGTAGTAGAATCCAAAAAACGAGGTGTGTGATGATTAAAACGAAACAAAACGGTAAAAAAGTTTGGGTGACGTTTTCCGTCGCTCCTGAAGCAGGGATGAACGAGGTCGCATTGTGCGGTGCGTGGAGCGACTGGGATCACGAACCGATGAAACAGAAGAAAAACGGGGAATTTTACCTGACAAAAGTACTGCCGGCCGGAACGACGTACGAATTCGGCTATAAGATCAACGGGACCGAGTGGGTGCATGATAACGAATGCCAGACGGTCCTTTCGCCGTTCGGAACCCACAACGCCGTTTTGGAGCTTTGAATGCCGTTTGAACTTTGACGCTTTTTTTTCAGGGACGACGCTATCGCCTTACCGGTCGTTAAACGGAAAGGCAATCGTTTATTTATTTATCAGGAGAGCGAATGAAAGCTGTTGTCATGGCAGGGGGATTCGGGACCAGAATACAGCCGTTGACCAATTCACGTCCAAAACCGATGCTGCCCATCATCAACCGCCCGATGATGGAACATACTATGATGACTTTGAAAGAGTTGGGCATTACGGAGTTCATCGTCCTGCTTTATTTCAAACCGGAAGTCATCAAAGACTATTTCAAAGACGGAAGCGATCTGGGCATAAAGATCACCTATGTTCTGCCCGATGACGATTACGGGACGGCGGGCGCCGTCAAGCTGGCCGAAGAGTACATCGGCGACGACAACTTCATCATTATCAGCGGCGACCTCGTCACCGATTTCGATTTTCAGAAGATCTTCGACTATCACAGGCAGAAGCAGTCCAAACTGACGATCACGCTGACCTCCGTCGACAATCCGCTGGAGTTCGGTGTCGTGATCGCCAATGAAGACGGACGCATCGAAAAGTTCCTGGAGAAGCCGAGCTGGGGCGAGGTTTTCAGCGATACGATCAATACGGGTATCTACGTCATCGAACCGGAGATCCTCTCCTACATTCCCAGACACGAGAATTTCGACTTCGCAAAGGATCTCTTCCCGCTGCTGATGCGCGAAGGGGTGCCTTTGATGGCGGGGCACGCCGAGGGGTACTGGCGCGATGTCGGCAATCCGGAAAGCTACCGCGACGTCTACGACGATATCCTGTCGGGAAGGGTGTCCGTCAAAATGCCGCCGGTGCAGCAGGCCTATCCGGACGGGGTGCTTTTCAGCAATACTCCTTACAAACTCGACGACAGCGTCGAGGTGATCGGAACGGTCGTATTGGGCAAAAACGTCTCCATCGGCAAAGGGACGAAACTGAACAACGTCGTGATCGGGGACAACTGCGATATCGGCAGAGAAGGCAAAATCCGCAATACCGTCATGTGGGAGAACGTCACGGTCGGCAAACGGGCGCTCTTCGACGGCTGCGTGATCTGCAACGGCAACGTCATCGGGAAGAACGTCACGGCAAAAGCCGGGCTGATTCTTGCCGAAGAGTGCGAAATAGGCCAGCTGGTCACGGTCGAAAAAGATGTCACTATCTGGCCGCACAAAGTCATCGAAGATGCGGCGATCGTCAGCCGGAGCGTCATTCTCGGCAGCCGCTACAAGAACTCCATATTCGAGAACGGCTACGTCGTCGGTAAATCCAACGTCGAACTCTCCTGCGAAATGGCGACCAAGCTGGCCGAAGCTTTCGGGGCGCAGCTCCCGATCGGTTCCACCGTCGTCATGGCCCGCGACTATAACAAAGGTTCCAGGATGCTCAAGCGCGCGTTTGTCGGCGGGCTGCTATCTTCCGGGGTCAACGTCAAGGATTACAACGGCATTCCGTCCTCCCTGCTGCGCTGCAGCCTCGCCCTGGACGACAATGCCGCGGCAGGCGTCTATTTCCGCCAGCAGATCGACGATCCCACGAGCACGGTCATCACCTTTTACAATCAAGAAGCGCTCCGCATCAACAGCGAAGTGGCCAAGAAGGTCGAAAAGGCGTTTTTCAAAGAGACGTTCCGCCGGGTCGATTTTTCGCAGATCGGCCAGATTTTCGAATCAGACCACGAGCGGGAGTATTCCGCCTACAAGGAGCAGATCAAGTCCCTGTTCGATCTGCATGTGTTCAGACGCAGCGGCTACCGCATCGCCGTCGATCTGATGCACGGCATGGCCTACGACGTGTTCCCGGATATCCTGCGCGATCTCGGCATTGACAATATCATCTTCAACGCCTACGAAGACGAACAGCGTCTCGCCAACATCAACACGCTCGTCAAGCGTTCCACGGAGGACATGAGCGCCGTCGTCAGGTCGATGGGACTGGACGCGGGATTCATGGTCTATCCCTACGGCCAGCGCCTGGACATGATGTGTGACGACGGGGTCGTCTTCAACAAGCAGACGGCGCTGTACGTCGTCCTCTCCCTGCTCAACATGGAGGCCAGAAGCCGCGGTGAAAAGATGCGTGTCTTTCTCCCGACATGGGCGGCGGATATCGTCTATTTCGATGCGCTTGAAATTGAACGGGGGCAGTATGCCAATTTCAAGTCCGAGGAGATGAAGCGGTACAACCTGGTTGCGACCGGGGAGGGCAACTTCGCGTTCACCGCGTTTGCCACGCACCGCGACAGCATGTTCGCGACCCTGAAAATCCTGGAAATGCTGATCCGGTACGACGTGAAGTTGTCCGAGCTTATCGCATCACTGCCGAAGTTCTACTATCATACAACGCAGGCCTCCTGTTCGCAGTCGCTCAAGGGCAAGATGATGCGCCGTTTCCTCGAAGACGCCAAAGGCAAAGAAGCCTCCACCCTCGACGGCGTGAAGATCTGGCTCGATACCAACGACTGGATCCTGATGATTCCGGATCAGTACAGTGACAATCTGAACCTTTACATCCAGGCGGAAACCGATGAAAAAGGGGAAGCGATTTTGAAAGAATATACTGCCAAGATCGCGGAGTGGGCGAAAGCATAATGAACGGTTCCGCCCTTAACCTCGCGTTCGTCTGGCATATGCACCAGCCCGATTACCGCGACAGCAGAGGCGTGATGACGATGCCGTGGGTCTTTTTGCACGGGATCAAGGACTATTACGAGATGCCGTGGCTGCTCAGCCGCCACAAAGGTGTGAAGGCGACCTTCAATATTACGCCGCCGCTCATCGAGCAGCTGAGTCTCTATGCCGATCCGCTTGAAAACGACGCTTTCCTTGCGCTGTGGGTAAAACCAACGGAACAGCTGTCATCCGACGAACGCGCATGGATGATCAAAATGTGCACGTCGACGCAGTATGACACGATGGTACGGCCGCTGAAGCGCTATGAAACGCTCTACCATATGGAGTCGTACAATGACGCGGAGCTGCTGGACCTGCAGGTGCTTTTCATGCTGGCATGGTGCGGGAACTATCTGCGGCAGAACAACAGCGTCGTTCAAACGCTCTTGCGGCAGGGGAAGGGGTATCGGCAGGCCGATAAAGCGTCACTGCTGGAAACACTGACATCGTTTGTGGCGACGATTCTCCCTTTTTACGCCGATCTGCAGAAAAAAGGGGTGATCTCGCTGTCGACGACGCCCTACAATCATCCCATTCTGCCGCTGCTCATCGATGTCAATAACGCGAAAAAGGCCAATGCCCACACGACGCTTCCGGACAACCCGGTCTCGCTCGAAGCGGATGCGGTTGAACAGGTCCGGCGTTCGATCGCCCTCTACAAAGCGACGTTCCATACGGCGCCGACGGGGTTCTGGCCCGCGGAAGGCGCGGTCGACGAACGCAGCATCGCCATTTACAAGAAGAGCGGCCTGAAGTGGATCGCCACCGACGAGGCGATCCTCTTCCGTTCGCTCGGAAGCGATGACCGCTCCAGCCTCTACCGTTCCTACCGGTTCGACGGGGTTACCATCGGATTCCGCGACCACGGCCTGAGCGATCTTATCGGGTTTACCTACCGCTTCAAGGCCGGAGAGGATGCAGCTGCGCATTTCATGCGTTCGGTGGGCGGGATCGCTTCGGGTGAAGAGGAGAAGACTGTTTTTGTCATCCTCGACGGGGAGAATGCCTGGGAATTCTTCGACAACAATGCGTACGATTTTTTCACGGCCCTCTATTCCAAGCTGGCGGCGGACAATGCATGTCGTACCGTCACGATGGACGAAGTGGCGCAACAGGAAGGGCAGCAGGTCCTGCCCCGGGTCGCCCCGGGAAGCTGGATCCACGGCAACTTCGATACGTGGAGCGGCCATCCGGAGAAAAACCGCGCCTGGGAGCTGATCTACCAGACGCGGCGCGACGTCGACAATTTTCCGGGCAAGATCGCTCCCGATGCCGAAGAGAAGGTCCGTTTCCATTTCCTGGCCGCGGAGTGCAGCGACTGGTTCTGGTGGTACGGCGACGACCACGTCACCGATTTCGCCGAGGAGTTCGACGCGCTGTTCCGGGAGCATCTCATCACCATTTACCGGACGCTGAATATGCAGCCGCCCTCCGACTTGTTCGAACCGATCATTTCGCACAAAAGGGCCGAGGCGTTCCTGACCCATCCGCAGTCCGCGATCACGCCGCGGATCGACGGCATCGACAGTTCGTTTTTTGAATGGCTCGGCTGCGGCACGGTAGACGAAAGCAAGACCTATTCCACGATGGACAGGGTGCGGGGGCCGGTAGAAAGGATCCTTTACGGGCATGACGACAAACGGATCTATCTGGCATTCGAAGGGAAAACTTCCGCGTACGGCAGCAAGGGCAACACGCTGCTTGTCACGATCGAAGAAAACGGCAGCCGCCTCGTCTTTCCGATGGACCGCAACAAGCACGATGCATTGACGGAGTTCGCCCACGGCGAGCGGCTGGAGCTTTCGCTCTCGCGCGAACTTTTCAAGGGCCTGGATGCGATTCATCTGCGTTTCGAGATCGCCAACGGAGACAATATCATTCAGACCTTCCCTGGGTACGGATCGCTGCTGGTCAATATGGCGGAAACGTATGCAGAGCACTGGTTTGTATAGAAAGGGGAATCCGATGCGAATACCAAAGATAAACGGGAGGACCGATGTCTGAGATCCGCTACGACCGGTTGCATGACTGTCATGTCATCATCGCGCCCGAACGGTTGCACCGTCCCGACTGTCAGCCGGCAAAAGGCCGTGCCGTGCATCATGTACAGGGATGCCCTTTCTGCGAAGGCAACGAGTCGCTGACGCCGCCGGAAATCTTCGCTATCAGGGACGCGGACAGCTTCGCCAACGAACGGGGCTGGAAAACGCGGGTTGTCCCCAACCTCTACAAGGCAGTACAGATCGAAACGCCGCATCGCCACCATTTCGGACTGTTCGAGTATCATGAGGGATTCGGGGCGCACGAAGTGATCATCGATACGCCCGAACACCGCACGTCGATGGTGCAATGGAGCGAAGAGGAGGCCGTCAACTGGCTTCGGACCCTCAAAGCGCGGATCAATGACCTGCGACGCGACCGGCGCATCGCCTATATCTCGCTCTTCAAGAACGAAGGCACCGATGCGGGGGCTACCCAGCCGCATGCCCATACCCAGCTCATCGGTCTGCCGATCGTGCCCAAAATGCAGCGCGAGTTCTATGCCCATGCCGCAAAACATTTCCACGCACACGGCAAAGCGCTGATCGCGACAATGCTGGAGCACGAGCAGAGCGTCGGTGAACGCATTATCGCGTCGCGCGGCGACTTTACGGCGTTCTGTCCCTTTGCCAGCGCCTATCCGTTCGAGGTGATCATCGCGGCAACATCGCTCCGGGGGCACATCGACATGCTCGAGGATTCCCATTTCGCCGCCCTGGCACCGTTGCTGCTGCAGACGCTGAGCGCGCTGGAGCGGCAACTGGGGTGCTTTGCGTTCAACATGGAGATTTCCACGCCGCCGCTGCATGAAACCCAGGAGAAAACGCCTTCGGAACACACGGGAGAGATCTGCCGGTTTATGATCCGCATCATGCCCCGCATCTACCGTCACGGCGGGTTCGAACTCTCCACGCATACGATTATCAACCCTGTCGCGCCCGAACAGGCGGCGAAACTGCTTCGTGACGGCATCAATGCCTGAAAACCGCGTGCTTTTTGCGGCGAGCGAGGTGTATCCTTTCGCCAAGACCGGCGGCCTTGCCGACGTGGGATACAGCCTTCCTCGCGCACTCTCGGCGCGTTTCGACGTCACGGTCGTGATGCCCCTGTACCGATCGGTGGACCGCGAAGCCTTCGGCATCGTCAGCCGCTCGGAACGCTTCAAAGTGACGCTGGGCGGAGAACGACATAGCGTATCGCTCTACGGATGCAGATACGAAGGGACGGAATATCTGTTCGTCTATACGCCGGTGCTGTGCGACCGCGACCATCTTTACGGCCCGCCGGGCGAAGGGTATGCGGACAATGCCGTGCGTTTCGGTCTTTTCAGCCATGCCGTCGTCCGTATCGCCGGGCAGCTCGATTGCGGGATCGTCCATCTCAACGACTGGCAGACGGCGCTGGCGGCCCTGCTGATCGCCGAGAATGATGCCCTCAGGGCCAAAACGGTCTACACGATCCACAATCTGGCCTTCCAGGGCGTTTTCGAGAAAAAGGAAGCCGACAGACTCGGCATCGCCCGCCGCCACTTTACGCTCGAGGGCGTCGAGTTTTACGGCAAGCTCAACCTGATGAAGGCGGGCATCGGCTTCGCGGACGCCGTGACCGCGGTCAGCCCCACCTATGCGCAGGAGATCCTTAGCCCCGAGTTCGGCTGCGGGCTCGAGGGGTTTCTGCGCAGGCACCGCGCCAAACTTACGGGCATCGCGAACGGGATCGATACGGCCCACTTTTCGCCTTCGACCGACCGTGCGCTCGTCCGGACCTACAAGACTCCCGAAGGCAAGGCCTTCAACAAAGAACGGTTTTTGCAGGAGACGGGATTGCAGGGGGCGCAGAAACCGCTGTTTATCTTCATCGGACGTTTTGCATGGCAGAAGGGGATGGACATGCTCATTGAAGCTCTGCCGTACATGGCGGACCGCGACTGCAATATCGCAATTATCGGCGAAGGCGAGCCGCGCTACCGCAAGGCGGTCGAGCGTGCAGCGGAACGCAGGAAGAACGTTTTTCTTTTCTTCGGCTACGACGAAGCGTTCGCACACCGGATGTACGCGGCGGCGGATTTCCTGCTGATGCCGTCGATCTTCGAACCCTGCGGACTCAACCAGA
>Ga0316593_10000117_pt1 | contig 10568 bp, 8 predicted proteins | sample S5NA_3_FD_204564 | JGI IMG/M metagenome (GOLD analysis project Ga0316593, IMG submission 204564) | Metatranscriptome of rhizosphere microbial communities from salt marsh grasses in Alabama, United States - S5-7_160517rA (Metagenome... | ecosystem: Host-associated > Plants > Roots > Rhizosphere ... | reverse complement strand
TCTGTGTCGAGGTCGAAGATACCGCCGGCGGGATCGACGAAGCGATCATCGACGAAATATTCAAACCCAATTTCACCACGAAGGGCGAAGACAAGGGGACGGGAATCGGTCTTTATATGAGCACGCAGATCGCGCAGAAGATGCAGGGGCATCTTTTTGTCGAAAATACCGCTAAAGGGGCGCTTTTCACGCTGAAGCTCCCGCTCCCGTGACCCGGTGACTCTGCCGCGCAAACTTGCGCCAACCTAAACACCCCGTTCCAATCCGCCCCGCATGTTCCGGCCCTGCTTCAGTTTTGCTATAATTGCGCCACGATTTCTGGCAGGAGATCGATAATTTACAGTTCAAGGAGGAGCAGATGAAAAATGCTCACAGCGGTAAATACCGCCCGTACCCCAAGATTGATTTGCCAAACAGACAATGGCCGGACAACACCATCGACCACGCACCGATCTGGTGCAGCGTCGACCTGCGCGACGGGAACCAAGCGCTGGTGACTCCGATGAATCTTGACCAAAAACTTGAACTCTTCGACCTCCTGCTCAAACTCGGCTTCAAGCACATTGAGGTCGGATTCCCCTCGGCGTCCAAGGTCGAATTCGACTTTCTGCGCACGCTGGTGGAGAAGAACCTGATCCCGGCGGATATCACGATCCAGGTGCTGGTCCAGGCGCGAGAACACCTGATTGAGCGGACTTTCGAAGCGCTTGCGGGCGTGAAAAAGGCGATCGTACACCTGTACAACTCCACCTCGACGGCCCAGCGCAAGATCGTGTTCAAAAAAGAGCAGGACGAGATCATCGCCCTCGCGCTTGAAGGCGTCGACATGGTCAAAACACGCGCGGAAGCGTTCGACGGCGAGATCATGCTGGAGTACTCTCCGGAGAGTTTTACCGGGACCGAGCTGGATTTCGCCGCGCGCATCTGCAATGCGGTGACGGCACGCTGGGGCGTCTGCGCCGAACGTCCGGTGATCATCAATCTTCCCGCGACGGTGGAGATGGCGACGCCGAACCTGTATGCCGACCAGATCGAGTGGATGAGCCGCCATCTCGACAACCGCGAGCACGTTCTGATCTCGACGCATACGCACAACGACCGCGGGACATCCGTTGCGGCGACCGAACTGGCACTTTTGGCCGGAGCGGACCGTGTCGAGGGGACCTTGCTGAGCAATGGAGAACGTACGGGCAACGTCGACATCATCACCCTTGCGCTCAACATGTATACGCAGGGAGTGGACCCGAAACTGGATTTCAGCGATGTCAACACGGTCGTCGACATTGTCGAACGCTGTACCGACATTGAAACGCATGTACGCCATCCCTACGTGGGAGAGCTGGTCTACACGGCCTTCTCGGGTTCGCACCAGGATGCCATCAACAAGGGGCTGGCATACCAGCGCGCCAAACACGAGGCATTCTGGGAAGTGCCCTACCTGCCGATTGACCCGGCGGACGTCGGGCGGACGTACGAGAGTATCATCCGCATCAATTCGCAGTCGGGCAAAGGCGGGGTCGCATACATTCTGGAGGACAAGTTCGGCTATCAGCTGCCCAAAAAGATGCATCCCGAAATCGGGCGTATCGTCCAGGGCATCACGGATGCCGAGGGACGCGAACTCTCAGCGGATGAGATCCTGGGCATTTTCGAAAAAACCTATTTCGAGACACCGGAATACATCGAGTTCATCGATATGGCCGTCAACTCCGAAACGTCCAAAAGCGGGATCGTCACCTGCCGTCTGACCTACAGGTACGACGGCAGGGAAATCACCAGTTCGGGACAGGGAAACGGCCCCATCGATGCCTGCCGCAAGGCCCTCGCCAACGAGTTCCCCCACCCGTTCGTGCTGCGGTCATACGCCGAACACTCCTGCGGCGAACAGTCCTCGGCGAACGCGGTCGCCTATATCGAGATCGAAACGGAGGATTTCGGATCGTTTTTCGGCGTCGGCCGCGACAACGATATCACCATCGCCGGCGTCAAGGCGATGTTCAGCGCCCTGAACCGGGCCTATTCATCGCAATAGAACGCGATACGGAGCAAAGCCCCGTATCGCTACGCTCGCCGCTGTGGCTCTAAAGCACACCGTTGCTTTCGGCAACGCCGTAGTCATAACATGGCATAGTGAAAGAGGGATACTGTTCGCGTCAGCGATGTTTCCTGTGAGCCCCCGCCGATGAGGCGTATGCAGTTTATGTGTTCATAGAACGACGGTTCAGAAGCTGATACCCGCTGCGATTTCCGGGTAGCCGCGCGAACTGTCGTCGCCGTTGGCGATCGAATACCACTCCTGCACCCATCCCGCGGAGACGTACCCGTTCCCCTTTTCGTAAGCGATGCCCGCCCTCGCGCCGAACGTGTCGTAGTCACTGTAACCGCCGCTGATAAAGGTATGACGGTAAAATCCCCCTGCGTAGGGTCTGATCTGTGTCCGGAGCGGCACATAGTACGTTACGGGAAGGTCGATCTCGTTCATGGTCGGGTAGCCGCCGAACCATCCCCGGTAACCGATCCCGACGGCGAGGCCGTTGGCGGCAAAATAGCCGGCACCGACGCCGACGATCGTATACGTGGTGTCAAAACCGGTACCGCTGCCCACGGTCACGGCGACATTCTTCGTCCCGGCGTCAAAAACGCCCGCGTTGAGCAGCGATGCCGCCACTCCCAGTCCCAAAACCGTTTTTTTCATTTTCATTCCCTCTCTTGCCGCCGAAACGGCATGGCCTTAAAAGAGCAGTCCCCCGTCGGCTTCGGAAGACATTTTCTCCGTCGGAGCCGGCGACGATTTCGTAAAGCATTCGATCCGCCCCTCCCGCTCGACCTCGACGACACCCTCCGGTTTGACGAACTTGCGCGGCACCTGGGGATAGAGTTTGATCAATGCCGTATTGAATTCCCGGAATGCCGGACCCGCGGCCCTGCCCCCCGTCTCGCTGCGCCGCATGGGTGTGTTGTCGTCGTTGCCGAACCAGACGACCGTCTCGACGCTCGGAGAATAGCCCGCAAACCACGCGTCGATGGAATTGTTCGTCGTCCCCGTTTTGCCGGCGACCTCGAGGCCGCGCACCCTCGCCGCGCGGCCGGTTCCCCGCAAGACGACGTCACGGAGTATCGACGTCATCAGATAGACCTGCTGGGGCGACGTGATGCGTTTGCGCTTCGGTTCCGCCTGATAGAGGATACCCCGCTTCTCGATCGTTTCGATCAGATAGGGTTCGGTCTGTATGCCGCCGGCGGCAAAGGAGCTGTAGTAACCCGCCAGTTCAAGGGGGGAGAGCGTAATGCTCCCCAGTGCCAGGGAGAGGTCATGCGGGAGTTGTTCGAAACCGTAGCGCGACAGCTCTTTGAGCATCCTCGAAAGCCCGATATCGGTCACGAGGTTGATCGTCGCCAGGTTGCGCGAATGTACCAGCGCTTCTCGCAAAGTGATCAGCCCTTTGTAATCGCGTTCGTAGTTTTTCGGCCGCCATTTCTTTTCGCTTCCTTCGGTCTCGTAATAGGTCCGGGCGATGTCGACGAGCTCCGTCGCCCCCGAATACCCCAGGTCGAGCGCCGCCTGATAGATGAAGGGCTTGAACGCTGATCCCGGCTGCCGTTTGGCCTGCGTGGCCCGGTTGAAAGCGCTTTTGCCGTAATCCACCCCGCCGACCAGCGCCAAGATCTCTCCGCTGCGGGGATCGAGGCTCACCAGTGCGCCGTTGAGCTGTTCGGTCAGGCTCGCATTGGCGTCTTTCGCCGTTGCTGCCCGATCGACGATACCGTCATAGGCGTGCCGAAGGGCTTTGATGCCGGCCTCCTGCAGCCGCATGTCGATTGTCGTCCTGAGCGTGTATCCTCCCGTCCGGATATCCGGATAGAGCGCGGCCGCGCGCCGCAGCACCTCATCCACGACGTAGGGCGCGCGGTTCTGCGTCAGGGTCTCGTCATAGACCGCGGGACGTTCCTGCATGGCGGCATCGCACGTTTTCCGGTCGATCCAGCCGAGCGTATACATACGCGAAAGAACCCGGTTCGCCCGTCCGAGAGAGAGCTCGTAATTGCGGGTCGGCGCATAGAAGGAGGGGGCTTTCGGCAGGCCGACCAGAATGGCGATCTCCTTGAGCGACAGGCGGTTCAGAGGTTTGTGAAAATATCCCTGTGCCGCGGTCTTGATCCCGTAATAGCCGTGCCCGAGATAGATCGCGTTGAGGTAGCGCTCGAGAATCTCCTCTTTGCTCAGTTCGGTTTCGAGCTTGATCGAAAAGATCAGCTCCTTGAGCTTGCGCGAAAACTTTTTTTCCCGTGTCAGCAGCGTGTTTTTGACGAGCTGCTGCGTGATGGTACTCGCACCTTCCACCAGCTTGCCGGCTTTGATGTCTTTGATAACCGCGCGGAAAATCGCATCGACGTTGACGCCGTAATGCTCGAAGTACGTCGTATCTTCTATCGCCAGCAGTGCCTCGATGACCTGCGGGGGGATCTCATCGAACGTCGCATAGGTCCGGTTCTGCTTATCGAAAATATTGGCGATCTTCTCGCCGCTGCGGTCATAGATATAAGTGGTCAGCGCCGGGCGGTAACGGATCAGTTTCTGCGTTTCATGGCCGTACCGGGCGACGAAATAGCCGACGAACAGCACCATCCCCGCCGCCACGGCAAAAAATGACCACCAGAAAAACTTTTTCACGTTCTGTACTCCCTGTTGGCAAAGCTGGCATCGATGAGCATCCGGGTATATTCCTGTTCGGGAGACGCCATGACATGCCGCATCTCTCCCCGCTCGACGACGACGCCTTCCCGGATGACGCAGACGTCGTCACACAGGGCGCGGGCGGAGACGATATCGTGCGTCACAAAGAGCATACTGAAGCCGATCGAGGCCTGCAGCGCTTTGAGCAGCGCGATAATCAGGCGCCGCGTCTCCGGGTCCAGCGCCGTCGTCGGTTCGTCAAGCAGCAGGAGTTTCGGGGCGTGCGACAAGGCGATGGCTATGACCACCCGCTGCAGCTGACCGCCGGAAAGCTCGGGCGGATAACGCCGCAGCAGGGCTTCGTCCAGACCGACTTGTTCGAGCAGACCGACCGCATCGCCCGGTGTCACCCCTTCGAAATGCGCTCCGATAGTCGTGAGCGGCGAAAGTGCCGTGAAAGGATTCTGCGGCACAAATGCCACCGTTTCGCCGCGTATCAGCCCGTAGGGGGCTTCCGCCTTCAGTTCGCATGCCATTGACGGAGGGAGCATCCCGAGCAGCGCCTTGAGCGTCAGGCTCTTCCCGCTGCCGCTCTGGCCGACCAGCGCCAGGGCACTTCCGATCTCAAAGGCGATGTCTACCAACGTTCTTCCGGCACAGTCGATCCTCAGGCGCTTTATATGAATCATATGGCTCATTGTAGCGTGTGCGCGATAATCTGGCAACCGCGCCGCAGTACATCCTCGCCGACGCCCAGACGCCCGATCAGCCGGATAATGGCACGTTCGACCGTCGGCTGGCGTATCGCGCCGACGAGCATTTTTTCTCCCAGCAGCGCGGACTGGATCCGCATCACGGTCCGGTTGTCGCCGACCGGTACCGCCGCGATCAGTCCGTCCGCTTCGATCCCGAGCGTTTCGCGGATGATCGTCCGGCGGGAAGCGATCTCGCGCCGAAGCATCTGCGCATGTGTCAGGATATACGCCAGCGCTTCGTGCGCCAGCGCCGTATCAAAGAGCGAGGGAGCCGTGGCGTAGATCACCGGCTTGGCACGGTTGACGAAATAGTCGACGATATGTCCGGACGCAAGCACGTAGGCGCCGAAACTGCCGTAGGCCTTGCCCAGCGTCCCCATTTTCAGATGGTTGGGGCGCGGCGTGATCCCATAGAGGTCGAAAACGCCGAGCAGCCGACTGCCCACGACGCCGCTGCTGTGCGCTTCGTCGACGATCAGCAGCGCATCGTAACGGTCGGCGGCCGCGAAGATCTCCGGCGCCATCAAGTCGCCGTCCATCGAGTAGATCCCTTCCGCGGCGACAATGCGGCGCTTCGCCTGCGATGCGGCGAGAGCGCGTTCGAGATCGCGTACATCGTTGTGGGCGAAAAGCGTCACCTTTCCCTCGACGAGCCGGGAGGCGAGGATCCCGCTCGCATGATACTTTTCATCCAGGAACAGTTCATCGCCGCGGCGCACGAGCGCTTCGATCATGGCGATGTTTGCGTTGAAACCGCTGCCCATGACGATGCCCGCCTCGAATCGGTTGGCTTCGCAGAGGGCGCGTTCAAAGTCGCGGTGGATCGGATGGTAGCCGTTGACAAGCATCGACGCTTTCGGCGCATGGACCCGCTCCCGCCCTACCCGTGAGACGGCGGCATCGAAGAGTTCGCGCTTCTCGGCCAGACCGAGATAATCGTTGGAGGCCAGGTCGATGATGTCGTCTTCGAATATCCGGCGTTCGCGGTAGCGTCCGGCACGTTTCAGCGCGGCGAGTTCATTTTCATAGTAGTTCATGGCTGCTTCGGCAGGCTTTTGATGAAGGCTTTGATCGCATCGATGCGCGACTGGTCCGAAGGATGGGTCGAGAGGAATTCCGGCGGCGCTTTTCCTTCGCTTTTCGCTTTCATCTTTTCCCAGAAACGCACCGCCTCATTGGGATCATACCCCGCCTTCCACATCAGGTAGACCCCGATCTGGTCCGCCTCGTGCTCGTGTTTGCGGCTGTAGGGCAGCAGCACGCCCACCTGGGTGCCGATACCGTAAGCCTGCTGGTACAGCCCCTGATACTGGGCCGGAATCTCCAGCGCCACGGCGAGAATCTGCGCGCCCGCCTGGCTGACCATCTGCATCGACATCCGTTCGGCTCCGTGGCGCGCCAGCGCGTGTGCGATCTCATGCCCCATGACCGTTGCGATCTGGTCGTCATTCTCCATCAGGGCCAGTATGCCCGTGTAGAAAAATACCTTGCCGCCGGGGAGGCAGAAAGCGTTGACGTCATCGGACTCGATGACATTGAACTCCCATGCGAAATCGTCCCGTCCGCTGACCGCGGCGATCCTGTCACCGATTTGGCGGATGCGTCCGACCTGCACCGCATCGGTAGAGAGTTTCGCGCTCTGTTTCAATTTCTCCGACTCGCTCAGCCCCAGCGCCGTCTCCTGCTCGTTAGAGATCAGGATCAGCTGCGATCTCCCGGTGACCGGGGTTTTGGCGCAGCCCGCGATCCACCAGGCCGCAAGCAGGAGCAGCAGCACTCTCATGGACGATCCAGAAAGGGGGTCAGCACTTCGACGCTCAGCCCCATCGCCGTGCTCTCGCACCCGCGCACCGTTTCGATGTAGGGCTTGCAAAACCCCTCCACCATGCATGCCCCCGCCTTGCCGCGCCATGCTCCCGAATCCAGATAGCGTTCAAGGGCTTCGGGATCGAACGGCGCGAACCGGTAGTCTGTCGAAGAGATATCGATCAGTTTCAGGCGTGGGGAGTGGTAGATCATGCAGGTGATAATGGACGTGACGTTGCCGCTTTGCGTCATCAGGATATTGCGCGCCTCGTCCGCGCAGCGCGCCTTGCGCAGGATCTGCCCCTGCGACGTCACGACGGAATCCGCGACGAGCAGCGGATGTTCTTCGATGCCGAAGGCCCGCATTCCCGCCTCGTATTTGCCCACTGTCGCCTGGTAGACGAAGTTTTTCGGTGACGCGGCGACGATCCGCTCCTCATCGTAATCCAGGGGCGTCTGGATGAAATCGATGCCGGCACTGCGCAGCAAAAGCGCCCGGCTTTGCGACGCGGAGGCGAGACGGAGAGGGGCTGTCATGACGCTTACGCGTGCGAGTAACGCAGCGTGACCCCGAGGTAGATGGCGATGACGCCGAGCGCGATATTGACCGGAACCATGTATTTTCCGATCAGCTCCAGCAGCGGCCTGGCCCCTGCGAAATCGCCGGCATCGATCCGCTTCTGGGCCTTGTTGCGGCGAAGGATCATGGCGCCGAGGTTAAGGGCCATCAGCAGCCAGATCGCTTCCTTGACGTGCACGAGCTGGTACGTGGCGAAGGCCGCGTCGTCGATGACGTTGCCGTTCGCATCCACCGCCGCGGCGCGGAAGCCCCAGCCGATCGCCATCAGGACGGCCGTCACGATCAGCAGAATGACAAAGGGCGTGACGATGGCGAACAGCCGTTTGAGCGCCTGCGCCGACCGTGCAAGGCGCACCGGCGGTTCCAGTTCCATAAAGGATTGGTGCGCCGCGAACCGCATCGCGATCATCCCTCCGACCCAGACGACGGCGCTGAGGACGTGGACAAAGACGATCAGGGTGCTGTATTCCCAGAAAAAGGCGACCATTGCGTCTTTCATGCTTCAAGCTCCTTCGCGATGTACGCTTTGGCGGCGTCCAGCGCCTCGGGCAGTTTCGAGGCGTCCTTGCCTCCGGCCTGGGCGAAGTCGGGACGTCCGCCCCCGCCGCCGCCGAGAATCGGCGCGATCTGCTTGATCCACTCGCCCGCCTTGGCCGGTGCGTTCTTGATGCCGGCGGCGATCATCACCTTGTCGCCCTTGACCTGGAAGAGCATCGCCGCGACACTTTCATTCATATTCTTTAGCTCGTCGATGCGGCTTTTGACATCCCCGCTCTTGATCTCCTCGACGAAGACGCTGACCCCGCCGATCTTTTCGGCGCTCAGGGACTCTTTCGCGGCGTTCTGTGCATCCTGGAGTTCTGTTTTCAGCGCGGCGATCTGCTCCTTGAGACGCTCGATACCGGCGAGAACGTCGCGGTTTTTCACCGCCGCTTCCGTCTCGCCGATCAGATGGCGCTGCTGCTTGAAGAAGTCATAGGCCGCCTTCGAGCAGACCGCCTCGATGCGGCGCACGCCCGCGCTGACCCCGCTCTCTTTCGTGATGATGAACATCCCGATCTCGTTGGTGCTTTCGACGTGCGTCCCGCCGCAGAACTCGATGGAAGCGTCGCCGAAACGCACGACGCGGACACGGTCGCCGTACTTCTCGCCGAACTGCGCTTTCGCGCCGCTCTGCTTGGCCGATTCGATGTCCATCTCCTCGGTCAGGTTCGCGAGCCCGCGCTGTACGACGAAGTTGACGCGCTCCTCGACGGCCGCGATCTCCGCTGCGGTCATCGCTTTGGGGTGGGAGAAGTCGAAACGCAGGCGGTCCGCCTCGACAAGGGAACCCGCTTGGGAGATATGCTCGCCCAGCTCTTCATAAAGGGCCGCGTGCAGCAGGTGCGTCGCAGAGTGGTGGCGCGCGATCTCGAGGCGTGCCTCGTCCACGACGGCACGGACAGTGTCGCCGACGTTGATCGTCGCCGTCGTGCGTATCCTGGAGAGGTTCAGACCGAAGAACTTCTTCGTCTCCAGGACATCCGCGACCCCTTCCAGGATGCCGGTGTCACCCGTCTGTCCGCCGCTCTCGGCATAGAACGGCGTGCGGTCGAGCAACACCCATCCCTCGTGGCGCGCGTGCAGGCTCTCTTCGCGGCCGAAACCGTCGCTCAGCAGCGCCAGGACCTTCGCCTCGCCTTCCATACGGCCGTAGCCGACGAAGGCGTTTTCGCCGAACTGTTCGAGCAGGGCTTTGAAATCCCCTTCGACATGGGCATCGCCGCTGCCCTTCCAGGCGGCCTTCGCGCGTTTGCGCTGTTCGTCCATCAGACGTTCGAAGGTCTCCGTGTCGAGACCGAGCCCCTTCTCGCGCAGCATGTCCTCGGTGAGGTCGAGCGGGAAGCCGAAGGTATCATAAAGCTTGAATGCCGTCTCACCGCTGAACACCGCTTTTGTCTTATTGAGTTCTGCGTTAAAGAGGGCGATCCCGTCCTCGATCGTCTTGAAGAAACGCTCCTCTTCGAGCATGATCTGCTCCCGGACGACGGGAGCCTTTTCGGCTAGGTAGGGGTACTGCCGCCCCATCAGCTCCACGACCGTGTCGACGATCTCGTGCATGAACGGCTTTTCGAAACCCAGCAGGTAGCCGTGGCGCACCGCCCGGCGCAGGATGCGGCGCAGGACGTAGCCGCGCCCTTCGTTGGAGAAGTTTGTCCCCTGCGACAGCAGGAATGTGACGGTGCGGATATGGTCGGCGACCACGCGGTAGCTCGCGCCGCTCTCGTAGACGTACGGTTTGCCGATCAGCGTCTCGACCTTCCGGATGATCGGCATGAAGAGCGAGGAGTCGTAGTTGCTGAACACGCCCTCTTTGACGGCGACAACGCGCTCGAGCCCCATGCCGGTGTCGATGGAGGGCTTGGGCAGGGGGTTCAGGTTCCCTTTGGCATCGCGCTCGTACTGCATGAAAACGAGGTTCCAGATCTCCAGGAAGCGATCGCCGTCGCCGCCCATGTAGTCCTCCGGGCCGCTGAAGTGCTCCGCCCCCTGGTCGACGAAGATCTCCGAACAGGGGCCGCAGGGGCCGGTGTCGCCCATCTGCCAGAAGTTGTCCTTGTCGCCCAGGCGCATGATGCGGTCCGAGGGAATGTGTTTCTTCCAGATCGCCTCGGCCTCGTCGTCGCTCTCGTGGACGGTGACCCACAGTTTTTCCACCGGCAGTTCGAGCACTTCGGTCACGAACTCCCACGCGTAGGCGATGGCCTCCTCT
>Ga0316593_10000116_pt1 | contig 10593 bp, 7 predicted proteins | sample S5NA_3_FD_204564 | JGI IMG/M metagenome (GOLD analysis project Ga0316593, IMG submission 204564) | Metatranscriptome of rhizosphere microbial communities from salt marsh grasses in Alabama, United States - S5-7_160517rA (Metagenome... | ecosystem: Host-associated > Plants > Roots > Rhizosphere ... | reverse complement strand
GTCCTACCCTCGTCTTTCGAGCACGAGCACGAGCACGAGCACGTTTACGTAACGGTTTTCACAAGGCAGAAGACGGGCGAAAAGACAAGTGAGGTGGGTATATTTTTCGCCGTGAGTTGCCCTATCCCCCTATCGATCCTCCTCTTCCTGCCCTTCCTTCAATGGACGGCGCTCGATATCGGCCCGGCTCTCCAGCTCCGCTAATAAATCCTCATAATAGGCACGACCAATGTCCTGGGTCAGACTCTTGCGGGTCCGGTCTCGTGTCTTCTCATCCATGCTTTCTAGAGAGCCATCCACCACTTCCGACAGGATCACCGTGGCTGCATCCCCACCGGTGAGCGACAGACTGCCGTAGCTCTTGCCGTCTTGCCCGGGACGCGGCAGGCTGAACGCAAGATCACGGATTTCCGCCGGCACCTGCACCGCGTCGCGCCTAACCAGCCCGAGCTCCGTGACCTGGTAGTCGCCGGCGGCCGCTGACAGGTCCTTACCAGCGCTCAGGGCGTCCGCGATCGCGGCAGCCTTGGCAGCCGCCGCATCCGCCGCTTTTTTGTCACGTAGGATGCCGGCAATCTCGTCACGAACCTCGTCCAGGGGCTTAACGCTTGCTTCCCGATGTTCCAGCACGCGCAGCACGATTGCCTGCAGCCGGTCGCGCTCGGGCTCGATGAGGTCGCTGTTGTTGCCTCCCCCGAGGACCTCGTCGCTGAATGCGGCGGCAATCACCTTGGGGTGGGCAAGAATGCCCTCGCCCCCGGAGCGGTCGATCCAGCCGCTGGTTTGAAGCGGAAGGCCAAGGGCCTCGGCCGCCGGCTCCAGGCTATCCGGCGACTCATAGCTCAGGTTGGCCAAACGCTCGGCCCGATCGAAGTACCTAGCTTCTTTATCGCGCTCTTGCAGCTCGGCAATCAGCCTGTCGCGGACCGCTTCGAACGACTCGGTCACCGATGGCTCTATCTCCGTGACCTCGATCAGGTGGTAGCCGAACCGGGTGCGCACAACCTTACTGAGCTGGCCCGCCTCCAGAGCAAAGGCAACCTGATCGAAGGCCGGATCCATCAGCCCTCGCTCAATCAGCCCCAGATCTCCGCCCTGCGCGGCCGATCCCGGGTCCTGGGACAGCTCCTTTGCCACGGCGGCAAAGTCCTCACCGGCCGCAATCCGGTCGCGGATTTCCTCGATGCTCGCCTTTGCTGCGTTTTGAGCTGCTTCGTCGGCCGCGGGGTCGAGGGCGATCAGGATGTGGCGCACACGTCGCCGTTCAGGCTGGGTAAAGCGGTCCATCTCCGCTTGGTAGAGCTCGCGCAGCTCCTCCTCGCCTGGCGCAACACTCGAGTCGATCGAGGCGGCGTCCAACACGAGGTACTGAACCCTAACCTGCTCTGGAATCTGGAACCGCGATCCGTTTGACTTGTAATAGGCGGATATTTGCTCGTCGGAGATGGGACCGTCGTCCAGGAAATCGGACATGGGCACACGGACATAGCTGAGGCGACGCTGTTGTCGATCTAACCGAACGGCCTCGCCGAGCTCATTGTCCGACAGGATTTCCGTGGCAACGATGGCCCGAAAAAGCTGGTTACGGACGATACGCTGGCGCAAACGCTCCTCGTATTGCACCGGGGACATCCCTTGCAGCTCGAGCATATGCCGGTAGGCCGACTTGTCGAAGCCCCCGTTCTTCTGAAATACGGGATCGCTCTGGATGACGCTGCGCAGCTCCTGATCCGAGGCACGCAGCCCAAGGGCCTGGGAGGTTTGCAGCAGGACTCTGTCCTGGATCATCCCGTCGAGCACCTCCGCCCGCATGGCCTTGTCGTCGAACAACTCCGGACGGTAAGCGGCACCGAGCTGCTCGCGCAGCCGCGCCCTGACATCCCGGTAGCGATAATCGAGCTCGCTTCGGGTAATCTCGGTACCGTTTACGGTGGCGACCACTGGCTCGGCACCGACCCCCAGATAAGACTGTATGCCCCAGAGGGCAAAGGGGATGCTGATTAGAATCACGATCACCCAGGCGATCCAACCCTGGGCGCGCTCTCGAATCGTCTGCAGCATGGCGTTTACCGAACAATCGTCTGATTTCTATGGACAGTGGTCACTAACAGTCTATCGGCATCGGGATGACCCCTCAGCCGGCCCTTCCATCTTCCAGGAATACCCAAGAACCGCCCCAAACGAAAACGGGGTATCCTACAGGATACCCCGCTTTGACTTGTTCTCGGCTCGATCATGGTTGGCGGAGTGGACGGGACTCGAACCCGCGACCCCCGGCGTGACAGGCCGGTATTCTAACCAACTGAACTACCACTCCTGATGCTTTGGTGCTCGGAATCCGTGCGCTCTCGGATACGCCTGCCCTGGGCTCGCTTGGTGGGTGCTGCAGGGCTCGAACCTGCGACTCTCGCCTTGTAAGGGCGATGCTCTCCCGGCTGAGCTAAGCACCCCAAAAGACGATGGATTATTTTACTGCGTCCTTCAATGCCTTTCCAGCCTTGAACGAGGGTGTCTTGGATGCTGCGATGTCGATTTCCTGTCCGGTCTGAGGATTGCGCCCCTTTCGTGCTTCCCGCTTCTTTATCGAAAATGTGCCGAACCCGATGACCGACACCGACTCCCCACGTTTTAATGCAACGGCGATGGCATCCATCAAACCATCCAGAGCCCTCCCCGCTGCCGATTTGGAAATGTCTGCCGCATCCGCCATCGCCTCGATAAGATCCGACTTGTTCATTATCTCCCCCTCTGTTTTACAAACGCTTTCCGGATACACCATGGGATTTGGCACGAATCTATTCAGTCCTTGAAATGTCTCTTTGCTCCCCCGACGGTTTATAGCGATCGCACCCATGGCTGTCAAGAAAGGCGGTCGAAAAGACAAGCAAGATGCGATACTTATTTCGTGACAGGCCCTTAGGATCCTTGAAGGCACGAAATCTCCGCAGATGAGTCAAGTTTTTACAGCGCAGCATTTTTCTGCCTGCTCGAAATCGGGATCGGAATCGAAACACTCCCCGAGAAATTCGATAGCGATAGCGATTTCGATACCGATAACGCCTGCCACGATCACGACTCGTCGGTCTGAGGCAAAGCCTCGCTAATGGTGAGTCCGTACGCCTGCCCCCTTTTTCTTGTCGACTTTCGATGGAGAAACGCCCTCTTTCGCTTCGAGTGATTCCTCCTCCGGTTTTGCTTCCTTTATCTCGGGACGCTCGCTCAAGGCCACATCCAGCACTTCGTCGATCCAACGTACCGGTCGAATATTGAGGTTCTGTTTGATGTTTCTCGGAATCTCCGTGAGGTCACGCTCGTTCTCGCGCGGGATGACCACCGTATCTATCCCGCCACGATGGGCGGCCAGCAGCTTCTCTTTCAACCCACCGATCGGTAGCACCTCCCCACGCAGTGTGATCTCTCCGGTCATGGCGACATTCGAGCGAACAGGAACCTTTGTCAGGGCGGATACCAAGGCAGTGCACATGGCCACGCCTGCGCTGGGGCCGTCCTTGGGGGTCGCCCCCTCGGGGACATGAATATGCGCGTCGAGCTTCTGATGAAAATCCGGATCTATCCCCAGCGCCTCGGCACGGCTGCGCACAACCGTCATGGCCGCCTGGATAGACTCTTGCATCACGTCTCCGAGCTGGCCCGTGTAGGTGAACTTGCCCTTGCCAGGCACCAGCGCGGATTCGATTCGCAGCAGCTCGCCTCCAACCTCTGTCCAGGCCAGGCCCGTGACCTGACCCACCTGATCGAACTCGTCCGCCCGCCCAAACCGGAACCTTTGTACTCCCAGATACTTCTCAAGGGACCTCGGGGTTACGATGACGGAGGTCGTGCGCTTCTTGAGCAGCACGTCCTTCACGACCTTGCGACAAATCTTGGAGATCTCCCGCTCCAGATTGCGCACCCCCGCCTCCCGCGTATAGTGGCGGATGATATCCCGTACCGTGCCCTCTCGAATGAGAATCTCCCCTTCCTCGAGGCCGTTGTTCTTCATCTGCTTGGGGATCAGATACCGCTCGGCGATCGCAACCTTCTCGTCCTCGGTGTAGCCAGAGAGGCGGATCACTTCCATGCGGTCCAAGAGGGCAGGCGGGATGTTCAAGGTATTCGCCGTGGCCACGAACATCACTTCGGAGAGGTCGAAATCCACCTCCAGGTAGTGATCGTTGAAGGTGTGGTTCTGCTCCGGGTCCAACACTTCGAGCAAAGCCGATGCCGGATCGCCTCGAAAGTCCATGGCCATCTTATCGATCTCGTCCAAGAGGAAAAAGGCGTTACGCGATCCCGCCCGTGACAGATTCTGGATGATCTTTCCGGGCAGGGCACCGATGTAGGTGCGGCGATGGCCGCGAATTTCCGCCTCGTCGCGCATGCCGCCGAGGGACATGCGCACGAACTTGCGGTTGGTTGCCCGTGCGATCGACTGCCCCAGTGAGGTCTTGCCGACGCCGGGGGGACCTACGAGACAAAGGATCGGTCCCTTGAGCTTTCGCACGCGCTGCTGCACGGCCAAGTACTCCAGGATACGCTCCTTGACCTTCTCCAACCCGTAGTGATCCGCCTCCAATACCTCTTCGGCGACCTTGATGTCGTTGCGAATGCGGCTGCGCTTCTTCCAGGGCACGTTGACCAGCGTGTCGACATAATTGCGAACGACCGTGGCCTCTGCGGACATGGGCGACATGAGCTTGAGCTTGTTGAGCTCGGCGAGGGCCTTGGTCTTCACCTCCTTGGGCATGCCTGCCTCTTCGATCCGTTTACCCAGATCCTCGATCTCGTTGGGCACCTCGTCCATCTCTCCCAGCTCCTTCTGGATTGCTTTCATCTGCTCGTTGAGATAGTACTCGCGCTGATTCTTCTCCATCTGCCGCTTCACCCGGCCGCGGATACGCTTCTCCATCTGCAGGATGTCGTTCTCCGATTCCATGAGGCCCATCAGGTGCTCGAGCCTAGCCTGCACGTTGACCATCTCGAGGACGCGCTGTTTCTCGTCCAGCTTTAGAGACATGTGCGCTGCCATGGCATCTGCCAGCCGACCGGCATCGTCGATGCTCGACAGGGACGTCAGCACCTCGGGCGGCACCTTTTTGTTGAGCTTGACATACTGGTCGAATAAGGAGACGGCAGAGCGCATCAGGACTTCCTGCTCCCGATCGTCCGCCTCGATGAGCTCCACCATGGGAAGGATATTGGCAGAGAAGGTATCGTCGCTGGTGACGAAAGAATCGATCTGGGCGCGCTGGCTACCCTCCACGAGCACTTTGACCGTGCCGTCCGGAAGCTTGAGCAACTGCAGGATGTTGGCCAGGGTCCCCACGCCGTGCAGATCCTTGACCCCTGGGTCGTCGACTTCGGCGCTCTTCTGGGCCACTAGAAGGATATGCTTTTCGCTCGCCATCGCGCTATCGAGGGCCTTGATGGACTTTTCGCGGCCGACGAAGAGTGGGATAACCATGTGGGGATAGACGACCACATCGCGCAGCGGCAAAACGGGCACTTCCTGGGTAGAGTCCTTGCTGGCAGTGCTGGGTATATCTTTCAGGGCCATGGAAAATCCGGTGCTCAGTTGATGTCTGGTCTTTGGCACGCCTGCGGCAAGATTGCGCCTCCGCTCCCGATTGCACTGGGATCAACAGACCGGACAGAAATGGTTTTTTGCTTGCAATGAGGAACACGTTTGGGCGGCGAGAGGCGTCTTCAATGCCCTCCACACAGGTTGCGCTTACCTGACCACGACCGAGCGCGTGCCTGATGGCCGCGCAATCTGGTGCGAAATGCCCGATCAATCGAACGCGGCGAGCTGCTTTTCTACTCCGTCGTAAATAACGAAGGGTTCGTTCTCGCCAGACACGACCGAACCGTCGACGACAACCCTGCTGACGTTGTCCGTGGACGGAAGGTCGTACATGATGTCGAGAAGGACTTGCTCCATGATGGTGCGCAGACCGCGGGCGCCAGTCTTGCGATCCATCGCCTTGCGTGCGATAGCAACCAAGGCGTCTTCGCGCAACTCCAGCTCGCACCCTTCCATTTCGAAAAGACGCGCGTATTGCTTGGTCAGGGCGTTCTTGGGCTCCGTAAGGATGCGCACCAACGCCTCCTCGTCCAGCTCACCGAGCGTTGCGATGACTGGAAGACGGCCCACAAACTCCGGTATGAGACCGTAGCGAATGAGGTCCTCCGGCTCGACTTCGCGCAACAGCTCACCGACCTTCTTGTCGTCGCCCTCGCTGTACACCTCCGCGACGAAGCCGATCCCGCCCCTTCTCGAGCGATTGCGGATCACCTTCTCGAGACCGGCAAAGGCGCCACCGACGATAAACAGGATGTTGGCTGTGTTGACCTGCAAAAATTCCTGCTGCGGATGCTTGCGCCCACCTTGGGGCGGCACGGAGGCGATCGTACCCTCGATCAGCTTCAGAAGGGCCTGCTGCACACCTTCGCCGGAGACGTCTCTCGTGATCGAGGGGTTGTCCGACTTTCGGGAAATCTTGTCGATCTCGTCGATATAAACGATGCCCGTCTGGGCCTTCTCCACATCGTACTCGCACTTCTGCAGCAGCTTCTGGATGATGTTCTCGACATCTTCACCCACATAGCCCGCCTCGGTCAGGGTGGTGGCATCGGCGATGGTAAAAGGTACGTTCAGCAGCCGGGCCATCGTCTCCGCAAGCAGCGTCTTGCCAGAACCGGTAGGACCGATAAGCAGAATGTTGCTCTTCGCGATCTCAATGTCTTCCTTGGCCTCGCTGGCCTCGAGCCGTTTGTAGTGGTTGTATACCGCAACCGAAAGAACTTTCTTGGCCTGATCCTGGCCAATGACATACTGATTCAGTATGCTGTTTATTTCGCGTGGTTTTGGCAGCTTGCTTGCCGCTTCCCCGATCCCCTCTTGCATCTCCTCACGGATGATATCGTTGCATAGCTCGACGCACTCGTCGCAGATAAAAACCGACGGGCCCGCGATCAGCTTCCTGACCTCATGCTGACTCTTTCCGCAGAACGAACAGTAGAGCAGTTTGGAATCGTCTCCCCTGCTGTGGTTGTTGCCACTCATGAACAGCGTTCTCCGGAAAATCTGATAGTTTGAGCGAACGCGCAGTACGTCCTTTGGGTGTCTGCTCAGGGATCCCGGTAAACATCCCATCGACGCAAACCGGGGGTGTTCAGCGGGAGCTTAGCCGAATCCAGATATCCTTCAGAAGCTTCCACGGCAGCCTTCTTCTCACTGACCATTGAGCTCCGTCTTCGCAGCTTGATCCAATCATAACCGATAATCGTTGGCAGGGATATGGCAAGACGATTGATCCCGCGCTGCAGGCGGAAAATTCATCCGCCTTCTGCATTACATCCGCCAAATTCCCGAGCCTGGCAGACCTCGGCGGTCGGCAACCGCTCCAACCGACTATTTCGTCGCGCCACTGCCCGCCTGCCGCTCTTCCAGCACTTTGTCGACGAGCCCATATTCGACGGCGGCCTCGCCCCCCATGAATCGATCCCGCTCCGTGTCCTCCGCAACCTTCTCGACCGGTTGACCCGTGTGTCGGGACAGTATGTGGTTGAGCCGGTCACGGATGTGCAATATCTCGCGGGCGTGAATGTCCACGTCCGTCGCCTGACCCTGAAAGCCGCCCAAGGGCTGATGGATCATCATGCGCGAGTGCGGCAGGCAAAAGCGCTTTCCGGCGGCCCCCCCAGCCAGCAGTAGTGCGCCCATGCTTGCAGCCTGGCCGATACACATGGTGCTCACGTCAGGGCGGATGAACCGCATGGTGTCGTAAATGGCCAGTCCTGCAGTCACCGAGCCGCCGGGGGAGTTGATATACAGGTGAATGTCCTTGTCCGGATTCTCCGACTCTAAGAACAAGAGTTGGGCGACCACCAGGTTCGACATATAGTCCTCGACCGGCCCGACGAGGAAAATGACCCGCTCCTTAAGCAGGCGCGAGTAAATATCGAAGGATCGCTCTCCGCGCGCCGTCTGCTCGATGACGATAGGGACCAATCCGAGATTCTTCGGCTCCCAATCGCTGTTGTCGGAAATCGTGCTCATAATTTGAAGTCAATCACACCTCTGTTTCACGATTCAAGAACACCCGGTGCTGAGCCTATCTGACCGATGGAAGCGCACTCAGCTCTTCAAAAGTGGCTGCCTCATCCACAACCGTCACTTGGCTCAGAACCCAATCGACCACCTGATTCTCCAGTGTAACGCCCTTCACTGGGGCCAAACGCTCCTCGTCGGCATAGTAATAGCGGATGACCTGCTGCGGTTGTTCGTAGGTGGAGGCCATCTCTTCCACCGCCTCGCGCACCCTCTCCAAATCCACCTTGATGTCGTTGGCCCTGACCACCTCGGTGAGAATCAGGCTCAAGGCGACGCGCCGGCGTGCCTGCTCGCGAAGCAGGTCCTCGGAGAGCTCGAGGTTACCGCCCTCGGCTTGTTGGCGCATCTGCTGCTTGAGCTTCCCGATCTCCCGCTCGACAAGCACATTCGGAAGCTCGACTTGGTTCGCTTCAAGCAGCAGATCCATGGCCTGATTCTTGACTCTGGCATCGATCCGTTCCTTCATCGCGCGCTCCATATCCTGTCGCACATCCAAGCGGAACCGGTCCAGGTCACCGTCCGCGAAACCGAAGCCTTTCGCAAAATCGGCATCCACTTCCGGAACCACCGGCTCAGCGACCTCGCGGACGCTGACATCGAACACGACCGGCTTCCCCTTGAGATGCTCCGCAGGATAGGAGCCAGGATATTGCAGCTCCAGGCGCCGCTCGTCCCCCGCCCGCGTGCCCTCGAGGCCCTCCTCGAAGCCAGGGATCATGCGCCCGAGGCCGAGCTCGATCGTCATATCGTTTGCGGAGCCGCCCTCGAAGGGCTCCCCGTTCCGGGTCTCGGTAAAGGAGATGCGCAGGCGGTCACCCGGCCGGGCCGGACGCTCCACCGGTCTCCAGGTCTTACGCTGATCGCGCAATCGTGTAAGCATGGCATCCAGATCCGCATCTGTCACCTCCGCTACCGGTCGTTTGATGGTCTTGCCCTCCAGGGCACTGAGCTCGAGCTCAGGCAATACCTCGAAAACCGCGGTGAAGGCGTAACGCCTAGCGGACTCGTCGAGTTGAGGCTCGATCCGCGGATCCCCCACCGAGTGCAGCCCTTCCTGGGCGAGCGCCTGAGCGTAACTCTCCTTCATGAGATCACCGAAAACCTCTTGGCGGATCTGCCCCCCGTAACGCTGGCGCAGTATCTTTATCGGCACCTTGCCCGGGCGGAATCCCGCCATCTTGGTGGAACGGGCAAGCTCGCGCAGGCGCGTCTCCACCACGGCGTCGATACGCTCGGGCTCCAGCTCGACGGTCATCCGCCGCTCGGGCCCTTCGCCGCGTTCCACTGTCACTTGCATGATCTCTCTACTCTATATCTAAGCAACGAGTGAAAAATCCGTCATGGAGCTACGTATATTAGCTTCCTGGCTCCAACCGTTTCAATTCGCTGTATCTTTGGCTGTATCTTTGGCGGCAGTGCGCTATGCGCAACTTTCATCGTAAGGTTGGCAATCGACTCCCCGCTCCAGCTCACCCTGCCGCCGCAGCTCCCGCTTGAGGATCTTGCCCGCTGCGTTTCGAGGCAGGGATTCGCGCAGAGCGAAGCGACGTGGGACCTGGTGGCGGCCCAGGTGCTCCTTGCACCAGTCCCGCAACCGGGCGGAGTCCGCCTTCACCCCGGGCCGGGGAACGATAAAGGCAACCGGGATTTCGCCGTGGAGCCGGTGGGGCTCGCCGATAACCGCCGCCTCGCAGATGTCCGGATGCCGATGAAGCACCTCCTCGACCATGCGCGGATAGACATTCATTCCGTTGACGATAATCAGATCCTTGATACGGTCTGTCAGAAAGAAATAACCGTCCGCGTCTCGATAACCCAGATCGCCGGTGCGAAACCAGTCGCCGAAGAAGCCTTCCTCCGTCTGTCCCGGAAGGCCCCAGTAGCCTCGCATGACGTTTGGCCCGCGGACGCAGACCTCGCCGAGATCCCCGTCAGCGAGCCAGGTACCGTCCGGTCCGGCGATGCGCATCTCGACCCCGGGAACGGGAATGCCTACCGAGCCCGGCTTGCGGGGACCAGAGAGCGGGTTTACACAGGTCACGGGCGAGCACTCCGTGGGGCCGTCTCCCTCCAGGATCGGGATGCCGAAACGCTCCTCGAAGGATGCCATCAGGGCTTGCGGCATGGCGGCCCCCCCGGACACGCAGAAACGCACGGTTGCCCATTGGCTCCGAGCGTCATCGTCCAGTCGCAGCAGCAGACCGTACATGCTGGGCACACCCAAAAAGACGGTGGCTCCATGCGCGGCTATGGCTCCGCTCACCAGCTTGGGATCGAATCGCTCCACAATCACCAGCGCCAATCCGTGGAGCAGAGGCGTGAGCATACCCACGGTTGCCGCGAAGGCATGAAACATCGGCAACACGACTAGGACGCGGTCGCGACCGGGCTCCAGGTCCATCGCCTGAACGATGCTCGCCGCGTTCGCAGTCAGGTTGCCGTGACTCAGCATGGCACCCTTGGGCCGACCGGTAGTG
>Ga0316593_10000115_pt1 | contig 10599 bp, 12 predicted proteins | sample S5NA_3_FD_204564 | JGI IMG/M metagenome (GOLD analysis project Ga0316593, IMG submission 204564) | Metatranscriptome of rhizosphere microbial communities from salt marsh grasses in Alabama, United States - S5-7_160517rA (Metagenome... | ecosystem: Host-associated > Plants > Roots > Rhizosphere ... | reverse complement strand
TGGCTGTCAATGAGACTGAGCACAGGGCAGTGCCGGTCGCGAGGAGGTTTAGGCCCGGATGGGCGAACGTCAAATTGACCATGAACTGGTTACCCGCGTGCAGCGAGGAGACAAAAAGGCATTCGATCTGTTGGTACTCAAATACCAGCAGAAAATAGCCAATTTGGTATCCCGTTATATCCGGGATCCACATGAGGTCATGGATGTCACACAGGAGGCCTTTATCAAGGCCTATCGGGCCATACCGAACTTTCGCGGTGAAAGTGCGTTCTATACCTGGTTGTATCGAATTGCGATCAACACCGCGAAAAACTATCTCGTCGCCATGGGGCGCCGTCCCCCGACCGACGATTTAGAGGCTGAGACCGCTGAACAGATGGATGCAGGCGCCCGTTTGAAAGAGACGGGTACACCGGAAAACCATATTTTGAGTGAAGAGATTTCGGCGACCGTGCAACAGGCCATTGACAATCTGCCCGAGGACCTGCGCACCGCCATTATCCTTCGAGAGTTGGAAGGTATGAGTTACGAAGAGATCGCCAGTGCCATGTCCTGTCCGGTGGGAACCGTGCGTTCCCGTATCTTTCGGGCGCGCGAGGCGATTGACAAGAGTCTTAGACCACTACTGAATCCTTAGGCCCATAAATCATGACCGAACAACAACGCGAACGCCTTTCCGCACTAATTGATGCACAACTTGATCATCAAGAAATATCTAATGAAATCATCAGGTTGGTTGGGAAAAACGGGGCTCGAGAAGAGTGGTGTCGCTACCATCTCATTGGTGACGCGATTCGCCAGGAGTTAGGTCCCATGGTCGATTCCCGTCTGGCCGAGCGGATCAGTAAACGCCTGGAACAGGAACCTGTGGTTCTTGCTCCTGCGGCACTGCCACGCAAGACAGGCAGCTGGCAAAAACCGGCAGCTGGTATCGCCATTGCCGCTTCGGTGGCCATCATGGCGGTGACCCTCACACCCCAGTTCATCAATCCGCCGTCGGCAAGTCGCAGCGGCGAGATAGCAGCCAGCGACATCCAGCCGGCCAAGTACATCTATGAGGCGGAGGACGGTACCCGCTGGGATATGCTGCAGAAACCCAAAGTGGAATCACGCTTGAACAACTACCTGGTGAACCATCAGGAGTTCGCACCGGCAGGCAATATGAAGGGAATCATGCCCTATGCCGCGTTTGTCAGCTATGACGGTGGCAAGTAACGGTTCCACTCATTCATGGTACGCCCAACCAAGATCGACATGAAGGGTCCCTTGACCTCCTGCCTGACCCTACTTGCCCTGGTAATCACCCTGAACGCGCAGGCCGGCAGTGATCAGAGTGCGAAGCAATGGCTGGAACGGATGATCCAGGCCGTGCACAACCTGGATTATCAGGGGACATTCATTCACCTGCACGACAATCAGCTGGAGACGATGCAGATCGTGCATGCCTTCAAGGATGGCAAGCTTCAGGAACGCCTCATCTCACTCAATGGGGCGCCCCGTGAGGTGATCCGGGATCATACCTCGGTAACCTGTGTGATGCCGGACTCCGAACAGGTCTCGGTGGATAAGCGACCCCTCAGCGGTAAATTTCTTACCCTGTTGCCGGAGGAACTCAATCAACTCGATACCTATTACCTATTCAAGATGCTGGGCAAGGGGCGGGTTGCCGGGCGTCATGCGAAGGTGGTCGCGATTATCCCCAAGGACGGTTATCGCTACGGATACCGCTTTTTTGTAGACGAACAGAGCGCGCTTCCATTGAAGGCGGATCTGATGAACGAACGGGGCAAGGCGGTCGAACAGACCATGTTCACCCACCTGGATGTAGGGGTCGCCGATATCAAGGAGCTTCAGGATGAATTGTTGGGTGAACAGCGCCCGGTTGAAATCAAATCACTCGATGACGCTTCCGTACCTGTGTCGCATACTGTCGAGGCAACCTGGGAGTTTGACAAACTACCCAAGGGATTCTATGTCAATAACCGCAATATGATACCCGATCCGGGCAGCGACAAGATGATCGAACAGTATGTGCTGAGCGATGGTCTGGCCTCCCTGTCGGTTTTCATCGAATCCCCCGATCAGGACGAGGCCTTGAAAGGAGTGTCCCGGCTCGGGGCGATCAATGCCTGGGGGGGTGAAGTGGAGGGTTATCAGGTCACCGCAGTGGGTGAAGTACCCGCCATCACCCTGTTGGATGTAGTCGATGACATGCGACGAAAACGCTGAAGATGATCGAAGAGTCTGCCAGGGTGATTACCTGTGAAGAGGGCTTCGCCATCGTTGAGACCCAGGTTAAGGCTGCCTGTGGTGGCTGTAAGGCTCAGTCAGGCTGCAGTACCTCCATCCTTGCCGGGTTGTTCAAGCGTCGGCATAACCGACTCAAGGTGCTGAACCCCATCCAGGCCTTACCAGGGCAAAGGGTCATCATCGGTCTGCCGGAACAGTCCCTGGTGTCGATCTCCCTGATCGCCTACCTGCTTCCCCTCTTCAGTATGCTGCTGGGTGCCATCGGGTTTCAGGAAGCGGCCGTCTATTGGCAGTGGCGTGGTGGGGAACTGGCCAGTATTATCGGCGGTTTATCGGGACTGACCCTCGGTTTGATGCTGTTGAGACGTTTTTCTCACCACCATGCCCAAGATCCATCCTATCAGGCGGTAATCCTGAGGCGGGCGAACGGGATCCAATTCAGCTAACCCCTGGCTTTCTGAAGCCCTCGTAATCAATGAACTTTACTATGAAATCATCCAATACAATCACGGTGTTCATGCTACTGCTGGTACTGGTGCTGAGTGCGCAGGCACGGGACCTGCCGGATTTCACCTTACTGGTGGAGCGTAACGTCCCTTCTGTGGTGAACATCAGTACCAAGCAGAATCCCGTCAACCAGCAGCTAAGGCGTTTCCATATCCCCGATCTGAAAGAGTTGCCGCAGGACAATGCCTTCGGCGATCTGTTGCGACGTTTCTTCGGTGAACATGGTTATCAGCTGCCGGACGATGATCTATTGGAGGAGCAGTCCCTGGGTTCCGGTTTCATCATTTCAAAGGATGGTTACATCCTGACCAACAACCATGTGGTGTCGGGCGCGGACGAGATCATTGTACGCATGACGGATCGTCGGGAATTTACCGCCGAATTGATCGGTACGGACGAGCGCAGCGATATCGCTCTGATCAAGATCGCGGCCGACGATCTGCCCGTGGTCACCATCGGCAGTGGTGATGCACTCAAGGTGGGTGAATGGGTCCTGGCGATCGGCTCGCCGTTTGGATTCGACCATTCGGTCACCGCGGGTATCGTCAGTGCCAAAGGCCGCAGTCTGCCCAGTGAGAATTATGTCCCCTTCATCCAGACCGATGTGGCGATCAACCCGGGAAACTCAGGTGGTCCCCTGTTCAATCTGGACGGCGAGGTAGTCGGGATCAATTCCCAGATCTATAGTCGATCCGGTGGTTTCATGGGGCTATCGTTTGCCATTCCCATCGAGGTCGCAATCGACGTAGCCAAGCAGTTGCAGACCAGTGGTAAGGTCAGCCGTGGCTGGCTTGGAGTCCTGATTCAGGATGTCACCGGGGAACTGGCGGAGAGTTTCAACCTGGATCGACCCCGCGGTGCCTTGATCGCCCGGGTGCTGCCCGAGAGTCCCGCGGAGAAGGCTGGCCTGCAGGTGGGAGACGTGATCCTTGCCTACAACGGTACCCTGTTGCGCAGTTCATCGGAGTTACCGCCACTGGTCGGGGCCAGTGATGTGGATCAGCCCGCTGAACTGTCGATCCTGCGTGCCGGCAGAGAGATCAAGCTCCAGGTGGGTATAGGTGAGCTGCCGCCGGAGGATGCGATCGCCCTCTCGGGTTCCCACCCCAAGCCACGGCTAGTGGATAACCGTCTTGGCATGGCGGTCTCCAAACTGACGACAGAACAGCGCCAGGAACTGGAAGTGCCTGCTGACAAGGGTGTGATCGTGGAGTCGGTGACAGGACAGCCCGCTCGCGAGGCCGGCATCCAGCAGGGTGATGTGATCCTGATGCTGAATAATCAGGAGATCGCCAGTGTGGCCCAATTCAATCAGTTGGTTCAGGATCTGCCTGCGGGTAAGACCGTCGCCCTGTTGGTGCACCGGACCACGGGTCCTATCTTTCTGGCCTTGCGCACCCCGGCGAAATGAGGCGCCTGCGTCTCTATCACCGACCGGGCTGTCATCTGTGTGAACAGATGCAGGAACAGCTGGAACCCTATCGGCGTAACGGGCGTCTGGACCTGGACCTGGTCGATGTGGATATGGTGGATACCGATCTGTCCTCCTATCTGGAGAGGATTCCGCTGCTGGAAACCCCCCAGGGCGAGTCTCTGTGTGAGTATTTTCTCGATGAAGATGCCCTGCTGAGCTATTTGGATGGCGGTTGATTTGATATGATCCGCCCCTTGATGTGGTCGAAGCGCCCCTTGATCGGGGCGTTTCTTTTGTCCACGCCTTGTTGACTAAATGGTGGTTATCGTCCGTTCCGAAAGTAATGACAGACTTACAACACATCCGAAATTTTTCAATTATCGCGCATATCGACCACGGCAAATCCACCATTGCCGATCGTTTCATCCAGATCTGCGGCGGCCTCACCGAACGGGAGATGGCGGAACAGGTGCTCGATTCCATGGAACTGGAGCGGGAGCGGGGCATTACCATCAAGGCCCAGAGCGTGACCCTGAACTACCTGGCGAAAAACGGCGAGACCTACCAGCTCAACTTCATCGACACCCCGGGGCATGTGGACTTCTCCTACGAGGTCTCACGTTCCCTGGCCGCCTGCGAAGGGGCCTTGCTGGTGGTGGACGCGGCCCAGGGTGTGGAGGCCCAGAGTGTGGCCAACTGTTATACCGCCATTGAACAGGGGCTCGAGGTGGTGCCGGTGTTGAACAAGATCGACCTGCCGTCCGCCGAGCCGGAACGGGTGATCAACGAGATCGAGGAGATCATCGGCATCGATGCCGGAGATGCGATCCATGTCAGCGCCAAGACCGGCCTGGGTATCAAAGAGTTGCTGGAGCAGTTGGTGGCGCGGATCCCACCGCCCCAGGGTGATCCGGAAGCGCCCCTGCAGGCCTTGATCATCGACTCCTGGTTCGACTCCTATGTGGGGGTCATCTCCCTGATCCGGGTCATGAACGGGACCATCCGACCCAAGGACAAGATCCAGATCATGTCCACCGGACGTACCTATCAGGCGGAAAAGGTCGGGGTGTTCAACCCGAAAATGATCAACAAGCCGGAACTGGGCAGCGGTGAGGTGGGCTTCGTCACCGCCGGCATCAAGGAGATCGACGGCGCCCCGGTGGGGGATACCATCACGCTGGAGAATCGCAAGGCGAGCAAGCCCCTGCCCGGTTTCGCCGAGATGATGCCGCGGGTCTTTTCCGGGCTCTATCCGGTGGTCTCCGACGACTACGAGGACCTGCGTGATGCCCTGCAGAAATTGCGTCTGAACGACGCCGCCCTGCATTACGAACCGGAGACCTCCCAGGCCCTGGGCTTCGGCTTTCGCTGCGGTTTTCTCGGTATGCTGCACATGGAGATCGTGCAGGAGCGGCTGGAACGGGAATACGACCTGGACCTGATCACCACCGCGCCCTCGGTCATCTACGAGGTGCTGAAGACCGACGACGAGGTGATCCGCATCGACAATCCCGCCAATCTGCCGGATGTGAGTCAGATCGTGGAGGTGCGCGAACCCATGCTCAACGCCACCATCCTGGTGCCGCAGGACTACCTGGGCAACGTGATCTCGCTGTGCATCGAGAAGCGGGGTGTACAGAAGAATCTGCAATACCTGGGCGGCCAGGTTCAGGTTGTATTCCAGTTGCCGATGAACGAGGTGGTGTTAGACTTCTTCGATCGACTCAAATCGGTCAGTCGGGGTTACGCCTCGTTTGAATATGAGTTCACCCATTTTCAGGCCGCCCCGCTGATCAAGTTGGATATTATGATCAATGGTGAGAAAGTGGATGCCCTCTCGTCAATCGTGCACCGCGACCAGGCCCAGACCCGGGGCAGGGATCTGACCTCGAAGATGAAGGAGATCATCCCGCGACAGATGTTCGAGGTCGCCATCCAGGCGGCGATCGGCAGCAAGATCATCGCGCGCACCACGGTCAAGGCCCTGCGCAAGAACGTCACGGCCAAATGTTACGGCGGCGATATCACTCGCAAACGCAAACTGCTGGAGAAGCAGAAGGCGGGCAAAAAGCGCATGAAGCAGGTTGGTAAGGTTGAGATCCCACAGGATGCCTTCCTTGCCGTACTCAAGGTGGGTAAGGATAATTAGTATCCCATTGGCAGTTGGTCCCTAGAAGGATAACGACATAATGAATTTTGATTTCCCAACATTTCTGGTAGCCGCCAGCGCATTGACCGGTGGTATCTGGTTGATAGATGCCTTGTTCTTCGCCTCCAAGCGGAAACAGCGGGCTGTCGCCGAAGCGCAGGGCGAGGCCCAGGTCAAGGTCAAGGAACCGGTGCTGGTGGAATATTCACGGTCCTTTTTTCCGGTGATCTTCGCAGTGCTTATCCTGCGCTCCTTTCTGGTGGAGCCGTTTCGCATTCCCTCCGGTTCCATGATGCCGACCCTGCTGGTGGGTGATTTCATTCTGGTCAACAAGTTCAGTTATGGCATCCGTCTGCCTGTACTGAACAAAAAGATCATCGAAGTGGGAGAGCCGCAGCGAGGTGACGTATTCGTGTTCCGCTATCCCAAGCAACCCTCGATCGACTACATCAAACGGGTGGTGGGGGTGCCGGGTGATACCATCAGCTATGTCAACAAGGTCCTCTATATCAACGGTGAACCCATGTCGCAGAGCCCTGAGGGTATCTATACCGGTGTGGGCAGCGGGGCCCAGATGACCGGGGCCTTGATCCAGCAGGAGGATCTTGACGGGGTCGAACACGATATCCTGGTGCATCCCCTGGCGCCCAATCTGGCGCCGGGTTGCAACGTCTTGCGCAATGGTCCTATCACCGTCCCCGAAGGGCATTATTTCGCCATGGGAGACAACCGTGACAACAGCAACGACAGCCGTTGCTGGGGTCTGGTGCCGGAACAGAATCTGGTGGGCAAGGCCTTCGGTATCTGGATGAACTGGGATTCCAATCTGGAGAGTTTTCCACCCATCGAGTGGGAACGCCTCGGCAACGGCATTCATTGATCCATGGCCAACTGCCGCTTCAAGGTTTAGCTTCCTGTAGATTAGGAGTAAGTCGCGATGAATTCCATGCCGCACAAACAGCAAGGCCTCACGCTGATCACCTGGCTGGTGATCTTCATGATGATTGGCTTCTTCATCTTGTTGGGTTTGAGGTTGGGGCCAATCTATCTGCAAAACTACACGGTCAAGAACATCATCACGGACCTGCAACAGGAGCCGCTGGTGAGTCGCAAACCGGTGGGGGAAATCCGTCAGATGTTGTTGAGTCGGTTTGACATCAACGGTATCAGAGATCTGAATCGAAAAAACATCAAGCTCAGCCGCTCGGGCGGTACGACCAAGATCGAGGTGGTCTATGAGACCCGACAACATGTCGTGGGGAATGTGGATGTCGTGGTGATGTTCAATGACTCCATCGAACTGACCGCCAATTGAGACCTTCGACCGACAATCTGTGCCGTGCCCTGGGCTATCGATTCTCTGATCCAGGCCTTTTGGAACAGGCCCTGACCCACCGCAGTGCCAGCGGTTTGAACAATGAACGGTTGGAGTTTCTCGGTGACTCGATCCTGGGATTCGCCATTGCCAGCGAGTTGTATAACCGTTTCCCGCAGGCCAGTGAGGGCCAATTGAGCCGCCTGCGTGCCAGTCTGGTCAAGCGTGATACCCTGGCCAAGCTGGCCCGGCAGTTTGCCCTTGGGGACTATCTCAATCTGGGTCCGGGGGAACTGCGCAGCGGCGGTCAGGCCCGGTCCTCGATCCTGGCGGACGCCCTGGAGGCAATCCTCGCGGCAATCCTTCTGGACAGTGACTATGCCACTACCCAGCGCGTGATCCTGGCCCTGTTCGGAGCCAGGTTGCAGACCCTTGATCTGGATGCGCACCAGAAGGACCCGAAGACCCGCCTGCAGGAACTGCTGCAGGCCAGAAAGATCGCCCTGCCCAGCTACGAGATCGTCGAGACCAGCGGTACCCCCCACGATCAGGTGTTCGTGGTGCGTTGTATGATCGATGAACTGGGGCTGGTCCAGCAGGGTATGGGCTCGAGCCGCCGACGCGCGGAGCAGGAGGCGGCAAGCTGCATGTTGCAAGAGTTGGAAGATGTCTGAACGGGTCAATCGCTGCGGCTATGCGGCCATCATCGGGCGCCCCAATGTGGGTAAATCGACCCTGCTCAATCGCATCATCGGGGTCAAGCTGGCGATCACCTCGCACAAGGCCCAGACCACCCGACACAGTATCCTGGGCATCAAGACCCTGGACGGGGGACAGGTGATCTATGTCGACACCCCGGGGATTCACGAGCGTGGCGAACAGGCCATGAACCGTTATCTAAACCGCACCGCCACCAGCGTGCTGGCGGACGTGGACGTGCTGATCTTCGTGGTCGAGGCCCTGCGCTGGACCCGCGAAGACGCCAAGGTGCTGAAGCTGTTGGAAGGCCGTTCCACTCCGGTGATCCTGGCGGTGAATAAGGTGGATCAGGTAAACCCGAAAGAACTCCTGTTGCCGTTTCTCGAGCAGATGGCGCAACGCTACAGCTTCGTCGAGGTGGTCCCGCTGTCGGCAAAGCAGGGCAGCAATATGGAGATACTGGAAGGACTGGTGTTGCAGAGCCTGCCGGAAGGGGAGAACTTCTTTCCGGAGGACCAACTGACCGATCGCCCGGAAAAGTTCTTCGCGGCTGAGATGCTGCGGGAACAGCTCACCCGCCGTTATGCCAAAGAGTTGCCCTATGCCTTGTCCGTGGAGATCGAAAGTTTCGAGGCCCAGCCCGGTCGTTATGCCATCGGTGCGGTAATCTGGGTGGAGAAACCTGGGCAGAAGGCGATCCTGATCGGCAAGGACGGTAAGGCCTTGAAGGCGGCTGCCAGTCAGGCGCGGCAGTCCATGGAGGCGTTCTTCGACTGCAAGGTCTATCTCAGTGTCTGGGTCAAGGTGAAGAAGAGCTGGTCCAGCGACGAATCGGCGCTGGTGCGGCTGGGCTATGGGGAGTAGCCAGTTACAACCCGCCTTCGTACTGCATCGCCGCGACTACCGCAACACCAGCCTGCTGCTGGAGTTGTTCACCCTGCACGACGGCCGCATACCGGCCATCGCCAAGGGTGCAAAATCGGCCCGAGGCGGGCGGGCGACGTTGCTGCAGCCGTTTCGCCCCCTGCTGGTCGGTCTGGCGGGTCGCGGGGAGATCCCCATTCTGGCCCAGGTCGAGGCCCAGGGACTGGCCTTCGAGCTGACCGGTCGGCTTCTCTATTGCGGCTTCTATCTCAATGAACTCCTCACCCGCCTGTTAGGCCGCCAGGACCCCCACCCGGATCTGTTCGCCCACTATCTGCAGGCCCTGGGTGCGGTGGCGGCAGGAGAGGAGCTGGATGCGAATCTGCGCTATTTCGAGGTCCAGTTGCTGCAGGCCCTGGGTTATGCGTTGTCTTTGCGTCATGACAGTGTATCGGGGGAGCCGATAAGACGCGAGAGCGTGTATGAATATATCCTGGAGCAGGGGCCGGTCGAGGTCGCGGTTCCAGCCGATGCCGCTCGACTAAGGGTGCATGGACGTACCCTGCTGGGTCTGCATAATAGGGAAGCGATGGATCAGGCAACCTTGGCCGAGTCCAAGGGCCTGATGCGACGAATCCTGGCCTTCTATCTGGGCGACAAGCCGCTGAAGAGCCGGGAGCTGTTTAGGGGATATAATCCCACCAATGGCAGTTGACCACTTCATTCTGAAAGTAATGTGCTGAATTCGAATTTTGGTTTACAACCGATAGGCAAGAAAAATGGGACAAAATGAGATACTGCTTGGCGTGAATATCGACCATGTGGCCAGCCTGCGCCAGGCCCGCGGCACCCGCTATGCGGAACCGATCCAGGCCGCGCTGGTAGCCGAACAGGCCGGGGCCGACGCCATCAGCCTGCACCTGCGGGAGGACCGCCGGCACATCCAGGATCGGGATGTACAGATGCTCTCGGAGATCCTGCAGACCCGCATGAATCTGAAGATGGGAACAACCGCCGAGATGGCGGTGATCGCCGGGCGTTTCCGCCCCCACGACTGCTGCCTGGTGTCGGAGAAGCGGGAGGAGTTGACCACCGAAGGGGGTCTGAATGTGGCCGACAATCAGGATTACCTGAAGGAGTATTGTGCAGAGCTGGCCGATGCGGGTATCCGGGTCTCCCTGTTCATCGATGCCGACCCCAAACAGCTGGAGGCGGCGGTGGCGGTGGGTGCACAGGTCGTGGAGATCCACACCGGGAACTACGCGGAGGCGCACAACGACCGCGCTCGCAGGACCGAATACGAGCGGATCGTCCGCGCGGTGGAGTACGGCAACGAGCTGGGGTTGCAGATCAATGCCGGCTATGGCCTGGATTATCATAATGTGCAGGCGATCGTGGGCA
>Ga0316593_10000114_pt1 | contig 10605 bp, 8 predicted proteins | sample S5NA_3_FD_204564 | JGI IMG/M metagenome (GOLD analysis project Ga0316593, IMG submission 204564) | Metatranscriptome of rhizosphere microbial communities from salt marsh grasses in Alabama, United States - S5-7_160517rA (Metagenome... | ecosystem: Host-associated > Plants > Roots > Rhizosphere ... | reverse complement strand
GTCGGTTCTGGCTTTCACGCTGCTGTTGGCCGCGGCGACTACCGCATCGGCTGACGTTTACAAGTACGTTGACGCCAAGGGCAATGTCTATTTCTCCGACGAGCCCCTGAAGGGAGAGAGCTTGAGACTGGAATGGAAGCGCACCGCAAAGCGGTTGGCATCCGAGAACAAGCAACATTCCCAGGCGCATGAGCGCCAGCGCTTGGCGGCAGCGCAGCTCGAGGGGCGTCTGGGGCGGTCGGGGGAGGGCGCTTATGCTGCGAGACCATCGGTCCAAGTGAGCGGATCGATGTCGGTGCGACGTGCGCGTTACCAGCAGCTAATCGAGTCTGCTGCTCGGCGCCACGGTTTAAGCCCCGAGCTGCTGCATGCGGTGATTCGGGCGGAATCAGCCTACAAGCCGGACGCCTTGTCGCATGCGGGGGCCTGCGGGCTGATGCAGCTCATGCCGGCAACCGCGGAGCGGTTCCGCGTACACGACATCTGGGATCCAGCTGCAAACATCGAAGGGGGCGCCAGGTATTTGCGGCTGCTGCTCGACATGTTCGATCACGATCTTCGCCTGGCCCTCGCCGCATACAACGCTGGGGAAAACGCCGTCAAACGTTACGGTAACCAGATTCCGCCCTACCGTGAGACACAGGGCTACGTTCGCAAGGTTTTGCAGCACCTCTGGGCGGAGCGTGCATCACGTAGCTCGTAACGGCAGCGGACATCAAGGCTGGAGCAGCCCGGGTAATGTCGCACACCCGGTTCTAAACGATCAGTCCTCGCCGATGACCCGATCGTCCCGGGGCGTCGCGAGCAGTCGCTCGGCCTCGCTTTGGTGCTGGGCGAAGATCATGCGGATATCGTCCTCCCCGGACGCCTCCTCCTGCCGCAACCGACGAACGAGGGCCTTGGCCTCTTGATAGCGTGTGTGCGTCTCGATCAGTGTCAGCTTTCGCTGTGGGGCGATCCGATAGACAAAATACGGCATGCCGATGCTCCCCTCCGCCGCCTCAGCGGCTAACGTCGTTCGATGAAAACAGCTCGCAGCGCGCTCAGGCAAAGCGCCTTTTATCACAGAATGCCCACGGTTTCGCAAGGTGTTTCACGCGTGCCGCGAGCCGCCTACGAGCCGGCGCGGCGATCCTAACACGCGGGTTGGTCAGGCCGGCTTCAAAAAATCTGGCTGTCGCTGCATAAAGACAACCTTGGAGAGGGTTTTCCGCCGCTATGGTAAGGTTGTAACGCGTCGGCGGGGTGACCTGGCACTGGGGAACGACTATCGGGCTGGGTCGCGTGCCGTCGTTGGCACCACTACAGACTGGCCTTCCTTGCCACCGAGTGGCGAGGTGTAGACGTGAGAACTCTATGATTACACCCGTTGGCTCCGACGAGCTAAAACCACTTTTTGTTTACGATCCTGACCGGCATCACGAGCTGATGCGCGAAGCCGAGGATCTGCCGTCGCTGTTGATCAGCTCTCAGGCCGCCGGCAATGCCGTCATGATGGGCGGTGGCTATTTCACGCCGCTGAGCGGCTTCATGTCGGTCGCCGACGCCGTCCAGGTCGCCGAGTCCATGCGCATGACTAGCGGCCAATTCTTCCCGGTGCCCATCCTATGCCTTGTGCCGGACGTCTCTGCCATCGGCTCGGCCCGGCGGATCGCGTTGCGCGACCCGAACATGGCCGATCACCCGGTGCTGGCGATCATGGATGTCGAGGCGATCGAGACGGTCACCGAGGAGCAGATGGCGGTGATGACAGAGCAGGTCTACGGCACGCTCGACCAGGATCATCCCGGCGTCGCCGCATTCAACGCCCAGGGGCGCGTCGCCTTGTCAGGCTCGATCGAAGTCCTCCATTTTTCCTACTTCCAGGACGATTTTCCAGACACCTTCCGCACCGCCGTCGAGATCCGCAACGAGATTTCAGAGCGTGGCTGGAAGCGTGTGGTGGCGTTCCAGACCAGAAATCCAATGCACCTGGCCCATGAGGAGCTGTGCCACATGGCGATGGACCGGCTGGAGTGCGACGGCCTGGTGATCCATATGCTGCTCGGGAAGCTGAAGCCGGGCGACATTCCTGCACCCGTTCGCGATGCGGCCATCCGCAAGATGGTCGAGCTCTACTTCAAGCCGAACAGCGCGATGGTGACTGGCTACGGCTTCGACATGCTCTATGCGGGGCCAAGAGAGGCTGTCCTGCACGCCTACTTCCGGCAGAATATGGGCGCCACGCACTTCATCATCGGCCGCGACCACGCCGGCGTCGGCGACTACTACGGCGCCTTCGATGCACAAACGATCTTCGACGAGCAAGTTCCCGAGGGGGCGTTGCAGATCGAGATCTTCAAGGCAGACCATACCGCCTATTCGAAGAAGCTGAACCGGGTGGTCATGATGCGCGAGGCACCTGATCACACGAAGGACGACTTCGTCCTGTTGTCGGGGACAAAGGTGCGAGAAATGCTCTCGAAGGGGATCGCCCCGCCGGCGGAATTCTCGCGACCAGAGGTGGCTCAGATCCTGATGGACTATTACCGCTCGCTGAGCTAGAGGGATAGCACCGAAGCAGCGAGCACTGCTTCGGCGGCGCACGGCCGCCCGACCGGGCGGGGGTTGCGGCTCGGATCAGTAGCTCAGGTCCGGGCTAGCACCGAGCGGACTATAGATAGTCGGGCGGGTGTGTGCCGGCGAGCTACTCAGGACGACGCCGGACAGGTCCGGATGCCGGTGGGCGATGCCATGGTAGCGGTCGAGCTTGCTGCCCGACGACGCCTACGACCGCGACGGCAGAACGCCGCGCGGGCTCCAGCGCATCATCGAGCTCAAACGTGAGCCGACCGCTGATGTTGGCGAGCTTAAGTCAGTGTTCGTGACTTCCATTTCTCTCGGAGCGTGAGCCTAGGACGCCGTTCATTGTGCGCGAGCGCAACCCCGAGGCGGCGACTGCCGGTGAGTCCGGAGCATGATGTTTGCGGACCGCTAAAACGATGCGTGCGGCATCGACTCGTTTGTCCGGCGCTCCCACCAAGCGCGGTAGGCATCGTCCGGTGCTACCACCTTCGCCTTCGCCGTGGTAATCCGGTTGCCGTCGAGGTCTTCGACCGTGACGTCGATTTCGACCAAGCCACCGCGAATACGGGTAACTTCCAGTACGACGACCAGCTCATCCAATGGACAGACGGGACGGCGGAGTCGTTCCGGGGTAAAGCTCAGACCTAGAGAGCCATCGCCAGGAAGCTCAGTGCCGAACAGCCCGGAGACCGTGCTCTGGATCAATCCACCAGGCACAATAATGTCCCGTGTTTCTGGAAACCGGAGCCGCGCCGCCTCAAGATCGTAATGGATCGCATTGCGGTCTCCAGTCAGCGCGCAGTACTGTGCGACCTGCTCGTGGCTAAAGCTCAAACGTGCGACGTGTCGAGCGCCGACCTCGATCATCTGCGCGGTAAGACATTGAGTAGCGATCATCGCGTGATCCCCTGGTGTCGAATGCCGGCCAACGGTATCCGCCATGGCAACGAGTTTCAAGGGGTTGACGAGGACCCTTGTCCCCACGGCCCGTCGACTGGGCCAACGCGGGACTTCTCAACGATGACCACAACGCAGTATGCTCGCGGTACCTCGCTTCCGCCCGTCCCCCACAGCAGCACCCTCACCCTCAGGTTGATGTCCGAAAAAGCCGCAGTCCCAACAAACTTTATCCGCCAGATCATCGAGCATGACCTCGCAGCGGGGAAGCACCAGCTGATTGCAACGCGCTTTCCGCCCGAGCCGAACGGATATCTGCACATTGGCCATGCCAAGTCCATCGTGTTGAACTTTGGCCTGGCGCAGGCCTTTGGCGGGACCTGTAATCTGCGTTTCGACGATACCAATCCGCACAAAGAGAATGCCGAGTTCGTCGCTGCAATCAAAGAGGACGTGCGCTGGCTGGGATACGACTGGGGCGAGCGCTGCTATTTCGCATCCGATTATTTCGATCAGCTCTACGGCTTCGCCGTGGAGCTCATCAAAAAGGGGCTGGCCTATGTCTGCGATCTGACACCGGAGGAGACCCGCACCTACCGTGGCACTCTCACCAGGCCTGGGCGGGACAGCCCCTATCGCGACCGCACGATCGACGAAAATCTTGACCTGTTTCGGAAGATGCGCGCGGGCGAATTTCCCAACGGGTCGCGAACACTGCGAGCTCGCATCGACATGGAGTCGCCAAACATCAACATGCGCGATCCCGTGCTGTACCGCATCCGCCATGGCGTGATCCATCATCAGACCGGAAGCGAGTGGTGCCTGTATCCGACCTACGACTACACGCATCCGATCTCCGACGCATTGGAGGGGATTACCCACTCTCTCTGCACCTTGGAGTTCGAGGACCACCGACCGCTTTACGACTGGTGCGTCGAGAACGTTTCCGTTCCGTCGCGACCCCGCCAGATCGAGTTCAGTCGACTGAACCTCGAATACACGCTAATGAGCAAGCGCCTGCTCACCCGGCTAGTCGACGAAGGCTTTGTCGAAGGCTGGGATGACCCGCGGATGCCCACCATTGCCGGGCTGCGTCGTCGTGGATTCACACCGGGTTCCATCCGCAGCTTTTGCGAGCGCATCGGTGTCACCAAGGCCGACAATCTCGTCGAAATGGGCATACTGGAGAGCGCGATACGTGACGACCTCGACCTCAGCGCACCACGAGCGATGGCCGTGCTGCACCCACTCAAGGTCGTTCTCACCAACCTGCCCCCGGATGCACCGGATACGGTCACCGCTCCCAATCACCCAAAAAACGAGCGCATGGGGACCAGGCAGGTCCCTTTCGGGTCCGACCTTTACATCGACCGGCATGATTTCGCCGAGGCGCCTCCGAAAGGGTTCAAGCGTCTTGCTCCAGGGCGGGAGGTGCGCCTCCGCAACGCCTACGTGATTCGCTGCGACGAGGCGATCTACGACGACGCTGGCGATCTCGTCGAGCTGCGCTGCTCTGTCGATCCCGAGACACTCGGAAAGAACCCACGAGGGCGGAAGGTCCAAGGCGTCATTCACTGGGTCTCGGCGTCGGCTGGGATTCGGGCAGAGATCAGATTATACGATCGCTTGTTGCTGCTACCACAGCCGGGCGCCGGGGAGACGGACCTGGAATCCGCCCTCAACCCGGACTCGCTTCGTACGCTAACGGGGTGTGTCGTCGAGCCATCTCTCGCTAACGCGATGCCCCTCAGCCGTTTCCAATTCGAGCGAGAAGGATATTTCGCGGTGGACATGGACTCCAGGCCGGACGCGCTCGTCTTCAATCGGACCGTAACCCTACGTGATACCTGGGCGAAGCAGTCGAGGTAATTGAAGCAGTCGAGACATCCCGCGCTTTTTTGCGCCGACCATCCCCGTCCAACGACCAAAAGCGCCAACTTCGAGCGATGTTAGCTCGGGCCCCGTCAACCAAGGCATGAATACAACGTCCCCCGCTGTTAGAGCCGAGCATCTGCCTCGTTGGGAACGCCAGCTTGGCGGGCTTACCGTCAAGACGCTTGCCGCGTTCAAGAGCAAAGAATGGATCAGCGAGCGCTTTCGCGGCGAAGCAGACCGGATTGCCGACTTGATGGAAGGCGTGGAGGAGAGGCTTGGGCGGCAGCGCATCAAGATCACTCGTCGCCCGGGGATGGAGCCGACCAGCCGGGACTGGTCCGTATTCATGACCATCGAGCATCTGGTGATCGTCAATCGTGGCATCACTGCCGTGGTACACGCGCTCTGCGCAGATCACAATCCCGGTGTAGAGATTCGGGTGGAAGACATACAGCCTCACCCGGATGCAGGACCCGAACAGCTGGAGGCGCTATCGCAATCGGTTGAGCGTTATCTCGATATCGTCAAACGCTTCGGCGATCTCGGTTGCCGCCAACAGTATCTGCACCCCTGGTTCGGTCCGCTACGAGCGTGTGAATGGCATGTGCTGGCTGCTCTGCATAATCGCTTACACCGGGGGCAGATACAGCGAATCTTGCGCAAATGCGCACATGCTTAGGCTCCACTCCAAGACCTTCGCCGTGAATCACGTAGCATAGTAGGCTGTGAGCCGCCTGAGCATGACCAGGCGCCGACGAAATCCACGGCCATCGCACAAGCACCAAAGAGAAGGACGGAGCGCCAACGGCTTGGTTATTACAGATGCGCCTTTACTGAAAGGCGGGCGAATCCTGCCCATGATCCGTCGCGTTCGTGGCAATTGCGAAGGCATCGTTTGTTATCGAGGTTATTACCTATGAGCAAAGCACCTATTCGCGAAGGAAGCTTGGAAGCGCCGACGCGCCACCCTCTCGAATGGATGTCGCCACACTTCTACGACAAGGACGCATTATTTGCCGAGCTAGAACGGGTGTTCGACATTTGCCACGGCTGTCGGCGCTGCGTCAGTCTTTGCGAGGCGTTTCCGACGCTGTTCGACTTGGTTGACGAGTCTGAGTCGATGGAGGTGGACGGTGTGGCCAAGGACGATTACTGGCGGGTCGTCGACCATTGCTACCTTTGTGACCTGTGCTACATGACGAAGTGTCCCTACGTTCCCCCGCATGAGTGGAACCTCGATTTCCCGCACTTGATGCTTCGCGCAAAGGCGGTGAAGTACAAGGAGGGAGGAACGAAGGCGCGGGACAAGTTGCTGACCAGTACGGATCTCGTCGGTAAGCTGGCGGGTATTCCCGTCGTGAACGGGATCGTCAACACGATGCTGGGCAACGACGTTGCACGCGGGGTTGTCGAGTCTGCACTTGGTGTTGACCGAAAGGCACGCGTACCGAAATATCACTCGGCGACGACGCGGAAGCGCCATAACGCGTTGATCGGGCAGCACCGAGATGGCATTCCGGCAGGCCCGACAACCGGCAAGGTCGCTCTATTCTCCACTTGCTATGGCAACTATAACGAGCCCGGCGTTAGCGATGATCTCATTGCCGTGCTCGAGCACAACGGTGTGCCCGTGACCCTGCCGACAAAAGAGCAGTGCTGCGGGATGCCGAAGCTGGAGCTGGGAGACCTCGACGCTGTCGCTAAGGCGAAGGAGGCAAACATCCCAGTCTTGAAGGCGCTGGTCGACGACGGATGGGACATCCTCGCGCCCGTACCCTCCTGCGTGCTGATGTTCAAGCAAGAGCTCCCGCTGATGTTCCCGGATGACGCCGATGTGCAGGCGGTGAAAGAGCGCATTTTTGACCCGTTTGAATACCTGATGCTGCGGCACAAGCATGGGGAGTTGAACACCGACTTCAAGCGGTCGCTCGGCAAGGTGGTTTATCAAGCGTCCTGTCACCAGCGCGTACAAAATGTCGGGGCAAAGACCAAGGATGCGTTGATGCTGGTACCCGGTACCACCGTCGAAGTCATCGAGCGCTGCTCGGGCCACGATGGAACCTACGCCGTGAAGAAGGAGTTCCGCGAGGCGTCCCTCAAGATCGTGCGCCCGGTGGCGAGTCGTGTTCAGAAGGCCAATGCCGACCATTTTGGCAGCGACTGCCCGATGGCCGGCGCACACATCGCCGACGCCGTTGGTGAGCCTGGCAAGCAGCAGCATCCCATCTCGCTGCTGCGACTCGCCTATGGTATCTGACCGTCGGCGGCCCGTTCCTACAAACCCGTCGAGAGCCAGCAGCTATGCATCCTTTGACACGCACTGATCTCTACAGCCTCGAGCAGTACGCCGAGGCGCGCCCGGATTTCCGCGCCCGCGTCATGCAGCACAAAATGCATCGGCGAATTGCCATTGGCGCGCACGCCGCCCTGTATTTCGAGGACCGGCTGACGATCCAGTATCAGGTGCAGGAGATGCTCCGCGTCGAGCGCATCTTCGAGCCTGCGGCAATCCAGGAGGAGCTGGACGCCTATAACCCACTGATTCCCGACGGCGCCAACTGGAAGGCGACCTTCATGATCGAGTACGAGGACATCAACGAGCGACGAGAGGCCCTCGCGCGGCTTGTCGGTATCGAGGATCGTGTCTGGGTGGCGGCAGCTGGCGAAGATCGCGTGTACGCGATCGCCGATGAAGATCTTGAGCGCACGACGGAAGACAAGACCTCGTCGGTGCATTTTCTCCGCTTTCAGCTGCCGGCGCAGACCGTAGCAGCCCTGAAAGCGGGCGCGGACCTGTCGATGGGCATCGATCACCCGGAGTACGGCTACCAGGTCACCGTGGCCGGTGAGGCTCGGGCCTCACTGCTCGCCGATCTGGACTGAGACGCCTCGGCGTCGACGAGTCGCTGGTCGGTGACGGATCGCCACCGTGGCTCGCCGACCTGCGGCGAAAAGGCGCGGCAACCACCACCCTTTCATCCTGGCCGGCTCGCTTCCATCGTAACGCCGTCGGGACGTCACGGTCTGGCTGGCGCGCCGATCCCCCGATCCGGCGATTGGTGGCGTCGTCATCGGGCCGAAAGACGGCTGCACGGTCCGCCATATGTCTCTATCATTAGGGGGAATTTTCCTGTCGTCGCGGGTCGGTCCGCCCAGCGGCGGTGTTTGTAGCAAAACGAGCAGATAAGCGTGTATCCCAGATACTTCGGTCTAAAGGAGCCGAGCTTCGCCATCACGCCGGATCCTCAGTATCTCTATCTGAGCCGGCAGCATCGCGAGGCGCTGGCCCACCTGCTCTATGGGGCTGGACAGGGTGGGGGGTTCGTCCTGTTGACCGGCGAGGTCGGTACTGGGAAGACCACGGTCTGCCGGGCCTTTTTGGAGCAGGTCCCAGACGATGTCGACGTCGCGCTGGTTCTGAACCCAGCGATGACAGCCGTCGAGCTCATGCATGCGATCTGCCACGAGTTCGGCGTCGATGTCCAGGAACAGGAGCCATCGGTCAAAATCCTCGTGGATCGGCTCAACACCTACCTGCTCGATGCCCATGGCCGTGGTCGGCACCCGGTGCTGATCATCGACGAGGCGCAGAATCTGCGCCCGAAGGTGCTCGAGCAGATACGGCTGTTGACCAATCTTGAGACGACTAAGCAGAAGCTCCTGCAGATCTTCCTGATCGGCCAGCCGGAGCTGCGCAAGCTGCTGTCAAGCGTTGACCTGCGCCAGCTCAACCAACGTGTCACCGCACGCTTTCACCTTCAGCCGCTGGGCCCCGCTGAGACCGCCGCCTACGTGGAGCATCGGATCGCCATCGCCGGCGTCGACCGACCGTTGTTCACGCGCGCGGCGCTGCGCCGGGTATATCGCTGCTCCGGCGGCGTCCCGCGGCTGATAAATCTGATCTGCGACCGCGCCCTACTCGGCACCGCCGCCAGTCGCCAGCTCCAGGTCACTCCAACCATCGTCAAGCGTGCCGCTCGCGAGGTTCGTGGCTCTGGCCAGCCAATCGTGACGGGTATCGGTCGAGCGCTCGCGATCGCCATGAGCCTGCTGCTGGCGATCGGGCTTGGTGTTTGGATAGGGGTCTCTGGACTCGCCAACGACGGCCTCGTATCGCTTCGCACGCTCGCTGGGATGCCCTGGTCAGGGCAGCAGCCAGCAGCCGTAGCCGCAGCCGTCCAGGACTCGCCGCCCTCAGCCTCTGCACCTTCGCCGGCGTTCACAAGTCCCGCGATGCCCACGATTGGCGCCGCATTGCTCCCCGACGACGCGCAGGACGCCGCGCCAGGAGAGCGCTCAAGTGATCGAGCCGACCCGGCGAGTGCGTCCGCGCCGCTAACGACGACTGATACCGAGCCCCTGGCGACGCCAGAGATCGTCGCCCCGCCCGACGGGATGGCGGAGGACCAGCAGATCACTGCGGCTGATCCGGCCGATCCGGACAGTCCAGCCGATCCAGCTGATCCGGACGATATCGAAGCGGCAACGAGTCAGACAGCCAGTGCTCCCAATGCTGCACCTTCGAGCCGGCCCCCGTCCCTGAGGCTGACGAAGAGCCAGGTCCCGTCGGACTTGGCCAACCTGGCAGACGCAGACCTGCCCGGGGTGCTGCTCAGCGAGCCGGCTGCCATCGCGGCCCTCGTCGCTGCCTGGGGTATGTCACCACCGGCGGGGGCGGACGTCAGCTGTCAATCGGTCCGCGGGCTCGACCTCGAATGCGAGCGCAACGACGGTCGCTGGAGCGAGCTCCGACTGTTCGACCGGCCAGTGGCGCTGCGCCTGAAATCGGCCGACGGTCGCAACGACGGCTATGTCGTCATATCCGCCCTCGACGAAGAGTTCGCGACCATCGACAACGGCAATGGCGCGGCCCGAGCAGCCATTGCCGCGCTGGACGAGCGTTGGTCAGGCGACTATCTGATGCTTTGGCGCCCGCCACGCCCCGGGGTTCGCTTTATCTCGCGAAAGAGCTTGGGAGAGGTCGTCCAATGGCTGCGAACGCAGCTCGCGCAGCTACCTGAAGCTGAGGTGACCAACACCGACTCACCCGTCTACGACGAAGCACTGGTGCGTGCCGTCCAGCGTTTCCAGCGCGGCCAAGGGCTTCGTCCCGACGGGATCGCCGGGCCCCGAACGCTGATCCTGCTCAACAACCTGGTGGCCGAATCCAGTCTCAACCGTTTCAGCCAATCGCCCTGAACGCCTGGCCTGCCAGCCGTTCGCCTCTGGCGAGCCGGAATATAGCGCCTGCCCTGGGCCTGCGATCTC
>Ga0316593_10000112_pt1 | contig 10648 bp, 5 predicted proteins | sample S5NA_3_FD_204564 | JGI IMG/M metagenome (GOLD analysis project Ga0316593, IMG submission 204564) | Metatranscriptome of rhizosphere microbial communities from salt marsh grasses in Alabama, United States - S5-7_160517rA (Metagenome... | ecosystem: Host-associated > Plants > Roots > Rhizosphere ... | reverse complement strand
GGCAGGGGCATATGCCCATGACGCTCCAGCACATCCACCGCCGGCGCGGCGGGGTCGAAGGCCAGCTCGAACAGATCGTCGTGCCGCCCCGACACCTCCACCACCGCGCCGCCCTCCAGGGTCAGGCGCATGCCGGGGCGCGGCGCCTTGCTGGCGCGCACGTGGGCCAGGACCCGCTGCGTATCCAGCACCCGCTCCACCAGCACCTCCACCTTGCCTCCGGTCTCCTTCCGGCCGAACAGGCGCGCGGGCAGCACGCGGGTATCGTTGAACACCAGCAGGTCGCCCCGGCGCAGCAGACCCGGAAAATCCGCGAACATGAGGTCGTTCAGATGGCCGGCGGCGGCGTCCACGTGCAGCAGACGGCTGGCACCCCGCTCAGCCGGCGGCTGCTGGGCGATCAGCTCGGAAGGGAGGTCATAGTGGAAGTCCTGGCGCCGCATGGCGCGGGATACTAGCAGTTAGCCCGCGCACCGCACCAGTCGATGCCGCGAGCAGACAACAATGCGTACCCGGCGACCAGTCACGACGACTCCCGAGGCGACGAGAACCTCACGCGTGTTGCCACGGGGCCGGAATCCCTTATACTTAGCGCCCTGTGTCGTGCCCCCACTTGCGGACGGCGACGACCGGTAGACAAGGCCGGGGTGGCGGAACTGGTAGACGCAGCGGATTCAAAATCCGCCGGTGGTAACACCATGAGAGTTCGAGTCTCTCCCTCGGCACCATTTCACCCTGCCCCTCCCCCTCGACGCACCGGACCGGCGCATTCGGGACCCTTCGAAGCCTCACGGCTGCACCGCGCGGGCGCATAATGGCCCTGCTGACACCGCGGCGCAATCCGAATAGGCTAGACTCGTGCGTGGCGCCAGGTGGTCAGGGTCATATCGACGCAGGCCATCGGGCTCAGGCCACGTCCGGGAACCAAACCGGGCCCGCAACTTGCATCCAAAACACTTAGTCAACACAAGACCTCTAATACTATGACCGGAACCTGTTATTCGCTGGAAGTCCAGCCGATCCTTCCCGAACGCCTGGCCCGCCTGAAGGAGCTGGCCAACGACCTGCTCTACAGCTGGGACCGTCAGGTCCGGGGCCTGTTCTATCGGCTCGACTCGGATTTGTGGGAGCGCTGCGGCCACAACCCCAAGGTGTTCCTGCGCCGGATCTCCCAGCAGCGTCTGGAAGAGGCCGCCAACGACCGTATCTTCCTGGAAGACTACAATCGCGCGTTGTCGGTCTACGACACCTACCACCAGGATCACATGCTCGAGGAGGTGCAGCGGCACCTGGACCCGGAACGGGACCTGGTGGCGTATTTCTGCGCCGAGTTCGGTTTTCACGAAAGCCTGCCCATCTATTCCGGCGGCCTGGGCATTCTCGCCGGCGACCACTGCAAGGCGGCGAGCGACCTGTATTTGCCGTTTGTCGCCGTGGGCCTGCTGTACCGCCAAGGCTATTTCACCCAGACCATCGACGGTTACGGCAATCAGGTGGCGCACTACCTGCCTACCAACTTCGCCGATCTTGTCATCGAGCCGGCCCTGGACGCCAACGGCAAGGAATTGCACGTCAGCGTGGACATGGCAGGGCGTTCGGTGGTGATCAAGGTCTGGCAGGCGAAGGCCGGCCACATCACCCTGTATCTCCTCGACACCGACCTGCCGGCGAACAGCGAACAGGACCGCTCCATCACCTATCAGCTCTACGGCGGTGACAGCAACACACGCATCCAGCAGGAAATCGTCCTGGGCATCGGCGGCGTGCGCGCCTTGCGCGCACTGGCGTTGGAGCCCACCGTGTGGCACGTGAACGAAGGCCATGCAGCCTTCCAGGTCCTGGAACGCTGCCGCGAGCACGTCAACCAGGGCCTGAACTTCGACAGCGCCCTCGAACTGGCCGCCTCGGGCACAGTGTTTACCACCCACACCCCGGTCGCCGCGGGCCATGACATCTTCGAGCACGACACCATGCAGGCCTATTTCCACGGTTTCATAAAGGAACTGGGGGTGCCCGAGGAACAGTTCATGGGGCTCGGTGCCGGCGCCGACCACCACGCGGGCTTCAACATGACCGCGCTGGCACTGCGCGGGTCACGCTTCCACAACGGCGTCAGCCGCATTCACGGGGGCGTCGCGTCCCATATGGAAAGCTATGTCTGGCCGGAAGTGCCGCCCGAGGAAAACCCCATCGGCTACGTCACCAATGGGGTGCACGTGCCGACCTTCCTCGCCCGCGAGTGGTCGAGCATGTTGGACATGCGCTTCGGCGGCGAATGGCGCAATGAACTGCTGAACGAGGAATACTGGGAGCGCATCAACGATATCCCCGACCACAGCTTCTGGAGCCTGCGCCAGTCGCTGAAATCGGAACTGATGGTCGATGCCCGCAAGCGGGTGATTCTGCAGCACCGACGCAACCGCAGCAGCGAGGCACAGATCGAGCGTCTGGTCCGCTATCTCAACCCGGACCGCTCCGACATACTCGTGGTGGGGTTCGCGCGCCGCTTCGCGACCTACAAACGCGCAACCCTGCTGTTCTCCGATCCCGACCGCCTCGCACGCCTGGTGAACAACCCCGATCGGCCGGTGATATTCCTGTTCGCGGGCAAGGCTCACCCCAACGACATGCCGGGCCAGCACCTGATCCAAGTCATCCATGAATTCTCCCGCCGCCCCGAGTTCGAGGGCAAAATCATCATGCTGGAGGGCTACGACCTGGCGCTCGGACGCAAGCTGGTCACCGGCGTGGACGTGTGGCTCAACAACCCCGAATACCCGTTGGAAGCCAGCGGCACCTCCGGGGAGAAGGCAGGCATCAACGGCGTACTCAACCTGAGCGTGCTGGACGGCTGGTGGGACGAAGGCTATTCCGGCGACAACGGCTGGGCCATCACGCCACACGGCCCCGAGCACGATGCCGCGTTCCGCAACCGCGAGGAATCGCGTGAACTGCTGGACATCCTGGAAAACGACGTCATTCCTATGTACTTCAAGCGCAATGGCCATGGCTACTCGGAAAGCTGGGTAAACATGTCCAAGACGTCCATGAGTACGCTGATGCCGCGCTTCAACTCCCAGCGCATGGTGATGGACTACGTACGCAAGTACTACGCCAACGCCGCGCGCCAGTGCGAGCGCTTGGCGGAAGACAGCGCCGCGCCCGCCCGCGCCGTCAGTGCGTGGAAGAAGCGTGTGCGCCAGCTTTGGCCCAAGGTGCGCATGCGGCGTCTGGACCAGACCCCCACCGCCATCAAGAGCGGAGACTCACTGCCGCTGCAGATTGCCGCGCAACTGGGAGAGCTGACTCCGGAGGACGTGACGGTGGAGTGCCTAGTGGGCACCGAGACAGAAAGCGGGGAGTTCATTCTGAACTCCACTCACCGCCTGGAGGCCACCGGCAAGAACAGCAACGGTGAAACCCTGTTCCGGCTCGACCTGGAACCCCCGCTCGCTGGGCTGCAGTACTACAAGCTGCGCATGTATCCCTACAACACGCTGCTCAGCCACCCGCTGGAAGTGGGATGCATGATTTGGCTGTAAGAAGGGACTGAAATCCGGATAGAACTGGAGCGCGACTGAGTGACGCGGATTCGTCGGGCCATCCTCGTGCACGAATCCCATGCCATGGCAGGCCACTCAGTCGCGGGCCGATCCGCCCGGCACTCAAGCCTGCTGATCGGGTAACCGCCCGTAGAGCTCCGCCAAACCTCGCAGCCGCTGGGTGAGTCCCGCCGGCACCTGGTCCCAGGAAAATGACCAGCGCCAGTTGTCTTCAGTGACTCCCGGGGTGTTCATCCGGTGCTCGCCATTCAATCCCAGCACGTCTTGCATGGGCACCACGGCAATACCCGCCACGGAAGCGTAGGCCGCCCGGATCAATGGCCAGGGCATGGCCTCGGAGGGCGAGCCCAGATATTCCTGCACGTGGGCGCGCAACTCGGCGCTCGCGCTTTCGAACCAACCCACGGTGGTATTGTTGTCGTGCGTACCGGTATAGACCACGAAATCCGGCGCGTGGTTGTGCGGCAGGTAGGGGTTGGCCGCCCCGCCCTCGAAAGCGAACTGCAAGACCTTCATACCCGGCAAGCCGTAGCGGTGACGCAAGGCATCCACCTCCGGCGTGATCAGCCCCAGGTCCTCGGCCACCAGCGGCAACGGCCCCAATTCGCGCTGTAGCGTATCGAACAACGCGTCACCCGGCGCCTTCACCCAGTGCCCACCAATGGCGTTTGGAGCGTCGGCGGGAATTTCCCAATAGGCCTCGAAACCGCGGAAATGGTCGATGCGCAGCACATCGAACAGACTGAGTTGGTGTTCGATGCGCCGCTGCCACCAATAGAAGCCGTCCTCGCGCATCCGCTCCCAACGGTAGTGGGGATTTCCCCAGTACTGGCCCGTGGCGGAGAAGTAGTCCGGCGGCACGCCGGCCACCGTCACCGCATGACCGTGATCGTCCAGGGTGAAGTATTCACGGCGCCCCCAAACCTCGGCGCTGTCGTGGGCCACGAAAATGGGCATGTCCCCGAACAGCAGCACGCCGCGGTCATTGGCATAGCGCTTCAGCGCCCGCCATTGGCGGTCAAACACGAATTGCTCGAAGGCGACTCGCTCGATGGGCGTTGCCAGGCGCACCCGTGCCTCGTGCAGCGCCTCGGCGTCACGGTCGCGCAGGGGCGCCGGCCAATCGAGCCAGGACACGCGGCCATGCTCGTCGCGTAGCGCCTGATAGAGACAATAGTCATCCAGCCAGAACGCCTGGTCGCGGCGGAACGACTCGAAGGCTTCGCGCTGTTCCTCGCTGGCCCGCTCGGCGAATCCCGCCAAGCCATCGCTGAGGGCACGCTGGATGCGAAATCCCGGCGCTTCGCCGGGCTGCGTCGGCTGTGCCTGCGCCAGCCAACCCTCCTCCACCAGACCAAGCAAATCGATCAGCAGCGGATTGCCCGCGAACACCGACAGACACTGATAGGGAGACAGGTCCGAGTGCGTGGGGCCCAGCGGGAGCATCTGCCACAGCGACATGCCGGCCCCGGCCAGGAAATCCACGAACCGATAGGCGTGGCGTCCAAACGCACCGCTGCCCCCCTCCTCCGGCAACGACGTAGGATGCAGCAACACGCCGGCCCGGCGCTGAGCCAGTACCTGTGCAGAGGCCGGGGGTATCGCGTGCGAATCGTTGGTCATATGTACCCTAGCCCTGTTTCATACCGGGACGCATCACCCCGCCGGCCGCGGGCGCACCACCGCCATGACTGAATGCCTGTGCCAGATAGGCGGGCGGTTTCTCACCCAGCACTTCGTAGAGCCGACTGAGTTGGGTACGGTACAAGGCGTCAAAGTCGCGCACCGAGTCCGCAGGATTCTCGTCCCCGAACCACCAGAACCAGTCCGATCCCTCGCAGATCGCCAGTTGGCGCTGCACCTGTTCCAGTCGCGCGCCGGTCAGATCGCCGCTGCTCAGGTGGCGGTCATAAACCCGCTTGGCCTCCACCAGCATGTCCCACGCCCGATTCTTATCCGGGTGACCTTCCCATGTGGTCAACGTCCCGTACACCCAACTGCCCGCGACCAGTCCTTCCAGCGGAGCAGGCACGGTGCCGGTGTCCAGGCATTCCGAGAAGGTCACCAGTTTCAGATGGGGATGATCGGACAACTTGCTGTACAGGGCATTGAGGAAGTAGTAGCCGTTGTCCGGGTAGTATTCCCAGGCATTCTCGCCGTCCAACACGATGGGGACCACCTCATTGTCGCGATCGCGGCAAATCAGCGCGATGTTTTCCAAATTGTGGACCAGATTGGCCACGGCATCGTCGGCGTGCCAGTCGGAATACCTGAAACCGATCGCATCCGACAAACCGTCGTCGCGGAAGAAGCAGGCTAGGCTCTGCTGCGGCAACCGGTAGGGCCGATGGATACAGCGGGCCTCCGGGTCATGGGGCCGGCCGCAGCGATCAAAGCTGTTATGCAACACCTGGCCGCCGGTCGCCGCCCAGCGAAAACCGGCCTCGTCGAGTAGTGTCAGAGTCTCACCGGACACGGCGCCCTCAGATGGCCAGCAGCCCTGAGGACGGCGCCCGAAGTGACGTTCGAACACCCGTAGCGCCTCGTCGATATGCCAGCGCGAACGGGCCTCACCGCCTGGATAGGACGGCGATTCCGGCAAGGCCATATCGGGCACCGCATCCCGACCGGCCTTCAGGTCGAGCAACAGAGGCACGATGGGATGCGCATAGGGCGTGACGGACAGTTCCACCCGACCGCGATCGGCTAGCGCCTTGTAGCGCGCCAGCACCCCGCCCAACAGCTCGCCGATCAGTGCCAGCAGGCGCCGGCGATCGTCGAGGGTGAAGCCGTGCGCCTTCTCCTGCATGGACTTCACCCAAACATTGTCACGGCGCACCGTCTCACCCAGCCATGCCAGGTGATACCACATCACCAGATCGGCGAGGAACTGATCGGAGACGTAATGCACATGCTCGGGGTGCTGTTCCAGCCACGTGGCCATTTCCGCCAGCCGCCGATAACCGTCGAAGCGCTCGATGATGCGCTCGCGGTTAGCGCGCAGACAGGCATGGATCAGGGCGCGGCGGGCCTCGGCCTCTTGCGGCAGCGGATCCGCCACCAACGCCTCCAGCACCGGGTCGGGGATCGGTTCATCATGATCCATGCGCCGCCGCACGCGCACGGCGTAGTCGTCGATCTGTTCCAGCAACGTGGGGGTAAAGTTGACCACCGCACGCGCCGCCCCCGCCTGCTCGAGATGAGCAGCCATGTCGACATAGTCCTTGATGGCATGCAGGTAGGTCCATGGCAGCCGGTACATGCCGCTGGCCGGGTCCAGATACTGCGGTTGATGCATATGCCAGCACAGCACCACCCGCAGGCGCTTGTCAACGGACATGGTGCGTTTCCTGACCCAGCATCTCCGGCGTCACCAGCACCACGCCTCCGGGGCTGACATAGTAGCGGCGCGCGTCCTCTTCCAGATCTTCCCCGATCACCAGACCATCGGGGATCTGGCATCCCTTCTCGATGATGGCGCGGCTGATGCGGCAGTGCTGGCCGATCTGCACCTCCGGCAGAATCACGGAATCGCTGACAGTGGAATACGCATCCACATGCACATTGGAAAACAGCAGCGAATGGCGCACCACCGCCCCGGAAATCACGCAGCCGCCGGAAACCATGGAATCCACCGCCATGCCGCGCCGGCCGTCGTCGTCGAACACGAACTTCGCCGGTGGCGCCTGCTCCTGATAGGTCCAGATGGGCCAGTCCTCGTCGTAGAGATTGAGCTCGGGGGTCACGCCGATGAGTTCGAGATTGGCCTCCCAGAACGCATCCACCGTGCCCACGTCCCGCCAGTACGCCTCACCACCCGTCAGCGGGTCGACGAAGGAATAGGCGAAGACACGATAGTTCTTGAGCACGTTGGGGATGATGTTCTTGCCGAAATCGTGATCCGACTTGGGATCGTCTGCGTCGCGAATGAGCTGCTCGTAGAGGAACTCGGTATTGAAGACATAGATCCCCATGGAGGCCAGGGCCTGATCCGAGGAGCCGGGCATGGGCTGCGGGTTGTCCGGCTTCTCCAGGAAGTTCACCACACGCCGGTCGCTGTCGACCTCCATGACACCGAAGCTGCTGGCACGGTCCAGCGGCACGCCGATGCAGCCCACAGTCATATCGGCGTTGTTCTCCACGTGTTGGGCGATCATGGCGCCATAGTCCATCTTGTAGATGTGATCGCCAGCCAGGATCAGCACATAGTCCGGGTTATGATTGCGGAGAATATCCAGATTCTGATACACGGCATCCGCCGTGCCGGCATACCAGGACAGTTCATCGATGCGCTGCTGGGCCGGCAGCAGTTCCACGAACTCCCCGAATTCACCACGCAGGAAGCCCCAGCCGCGCTGGATATGCAGAATGAGGGAATGGGCCTTATACTGGGTCAGCACGCCCACCCGCCGGATTCCCGAATTGATGCAATTGGACAATGGGAAGTCGATGATGCGGAACTTGCCACCGAAGGGCACTGACGGCTTGGCGCGCCAGAGGGTCAAGTCCTTCAATCGGGACCCTCGGCCACCGGCAAGAATCAGGGCTAGGGTGTTGCGGGTGAGCAGACTGACGAATCGCGGCGTGTGATACACGGTCATGGAACCAACGTCTCCCTCTGCATGCCCATCGAGTCGGGCAGCACTGCGTGTCGGACTAGGTGCTGAAGCGCCTACAGCTATACTATCAACTATAGAGCTGAAACACCCCGATTTCCCACCAAGACTAGCAGACCCAGCCGAGCCTATATGACAGTCAAGTTACCCCAGCGCGCCACCCCCGTCGAAGAACTCAACGACGACCTGCGCCGCATTCAACAGGCGCGCCACCATGATCCGTTCAGCGTGCTGGGCCGGCATATGGATGGGGCCGAATGCCTGGTGCGCGCGCACCTTCCCGGTGCGAAGCGGGTGTCTGTGTCCGACACCGATTGCGAACTGACCCGCATCGGCCACAGTGACATCTTCGAGTGGCGCGGTCCCGCGAGCCAGGTTCCCGAACACTACCGCCTCACCTGGGAAGACACCGGTGGCACCCGGCATGAGGGCTACGACCCCTACTGCTTCGCGCCTCAGCTCAGCGACTTCGACCTACACCTCTTCGGCGAGGGCCGTCACGCCCACGCCTATCGCTTTCTCGGCGCCCACCCGCGCCAGGTGGACGACATTGACGGCGTGCAGTTCGCCGTGTGGGCCCCCAGCGCCGAGCGGGTCAGCGTGGTGGGTGAATTCAACGCCTGGGACGGCCGTCGCCACCCCATGCGGGTGCGCGGCGGCAGCGGCGTGTGGGAGCTGTTCATTCCCGGCATGGACGCCGGCGCCCTGTACAAGTTCGAGATCCGCAACCGCGACAGCGGCAACATCCTGCTCAAGGCCGACCCCTACGGCCGCAGCTTCGAACTGCGCCCCGCCACGGCGGCCTGTGTCGACAGCCGGCTGTCAGGCTATACCTGGGGCGACGGCGACTGGATGGACGCCCGGGCACAGGCCGATTGGCTCCACGGCCCCATGTCCATCTACGAGGTGCACCTGGGTTCCTGGCAGCGGGACGAGAATGGCCATTTCCTGAATTACCGGGAGATCGCCCATCGGCTGGTGGACTATGTCACCGACATGGGCTTCACCCACATCGAACTGCTGCCCATCACCGAACACCCGTTCGACGGCTCCTGGGGCTACCAGACCATCGGCTACTTCGCCCCCACCAGCCGGTTCGGCACGCCAGATGACTTCCGCTACTTCATGGACCACTGCCATCGGCACGGCATCGGCGTGATTCTGGACTGGGCCCCCGGCCACTATCCCAAAGACGCCCACGGCCTGGCGTATTTCGACGGCAGCGCCCTGTACGAACACGCGGACCCGCGCCGCGGTGAGCACCGCGAGTGGGGCACGCTGATCTTCAACTACGGCCGCAACGAGGTGAAGAGCTTCCTCATCTCCAGCGCCAGCTACTGGATGGAGGAGTTTCACATCGACGGCCTGCGCGTGGACGCGGTCGCCTCCATGCTGTACCTGGACTACTCTCGCGAGGCCGGCGAGTGGCTGCCCAACATCTACGGCGGCCGCGAGAACCTCGACGCCATCGATTTCCTGCGCCAGTTGAACGAGGTCACCCACAGCCACTACCCGGGCAGTCTGGTGATTGCCGAGGAATCCACCGCTTGGCCGCAGGTGACGCGTCCGACCTACGTGGGCGGCCTCGGTTTCTCCATGAAATGGAACATGGGCTGGATGCACGACACCCTGGTCTATATGAGTCAGGACCCCATCTACCGTCACTACCACCATGACCAGCTCACCTTCGGCCTGCTGTACGCCTTTACCGAGAATTTCGTCCTGCCCTTCTCCCATGACGAGGTAGTGCACGGCAAGTCGTCCATGATTTACAAGATGCCGGGCGATGAATGGCAGCGCTTCGCCAATCTGCGCGCGCTATACGCCTACATGTTCACCTACCCGGGCAAGAAGCTGCTGTTCATGGGCAGCGAGTTCGCGCAGGGCTCGGAATGGAATTTTGATGCGCCCTTGGACTGGCACCTGTTGGAGTATCCCAACCACCGCGGCATGCAGACCCTGCTGCGCGATCTCAACCGACTGTATCGCGACGAACCAGCACTGCATGGACACGAATTCGAGGTCGAAGGTTTCGATTGGATCGACTGCCACGACGCCGACCAGTCCACCATCAGCTACCTGCGCCGCAATGGCGACGACTTCGTCATCGTGGTCATCAACTTCACGCCGGTACCGCGGGAAAACTACCGCATCGGCGTACCGCAGGGCGGTTACTACCGGGAAATCTTCAATTCCGACTCGGAATACTACTGGGGCGGCAACGTGGGCAATGGCTCGGGAGTCAACGCCGAGCCCATCCCCTGGATGAACCGGCCGCACTCCCTGCAGCTCACCCTGCCGCCGCTGGCGGCTGTGGTACTTAAACCCGCCTGAGCACTTCACCCGTAGTCCAGCCGCCCAATTGCAGCGCGCACGGAGACAAGGATCTCCTCCGTGCGCTCCGCATCGCGCGGCCTTTGAATCGCATGCCGGCAACGGCTTGAAATACGCCCCGCATGCCCGTTTAAT
>Ga0316593_10000111_pt1 | contig 10694 bp, 21 predicted proteins | sample S5NA_3_FD_204564 | JGI IMG/M metagenome (GOLD analysis project Ga0316593, IMG submission 204564) | Metatranscriptome of rhizosphere microbial communities from salt marsh grasses in Alabama, United States - S5-7_160517rA (Metagenome... | ecosystem: Host-associated > Plants > Roots > Rhizosphere ... | reverse complement strand
CTACCGCATAAAAGGCAACGTACAGCGGCTGTCCAGGTGACAGCATGGCAGAGATATCCTGCAGCCAGCCCATACCTTCAGCGCTACCGAACCATCCGCCCAGAGTTGCCGGGAAGAGGATGATTGAGGAGGCGAAGATCGGCGGGATAACACCGGCCATATTCACCTTCAGCGGAAGGTGGCTCGATTGAGCCGCATACATCTTCCTGCCCTGCTGACGCTTGGCGTAGTTAACCGTGATACGGCGCTGACCACGCTCTACGTAGACCACCAGTGCGGTCACCAGTATCGCAACGGCGAACAGTACCAGAATGGTCGCCGGATTCATCTCACCGGTACGCGCCAGTTCAATGGTGCCGCCAATCGCACGCGGCAGACCTGCAACGATACCGGCAAAAATAATCATCGAGATGCCGTTACCGATACCGCGTTCGGTGATCTGCTCACCCAGCCACATAAGGAACATCGTTCCGGAGACCAGCGTTACAGCAGTGATCAGCCTGAAAGCAATGCCCGGCTCAATTACTACCGGCAGGTTACCCGGGGCCACCTGAGATTCCAGCATGACCGCCACACCGAATGCCTGGAATGTTGCCAGTACCAGCGTGCCCATACGGGTATACTGGGTAATCTTTCGCTTGCCTGCAGCGCCTTCCTTGCTCAATTGCTCAAGCTTGGGAGACACCTTGGTCAACAGCTGCACGATAATCGACGCCGAAATGTACGGCATGATACCTAGGGCAAACAGGGAGAAACGCTGCAGAGCACCGCCTGAGAACATGTTGAACATGTCCAGAATGGTACCGCGCTGCTGAGCGAAGAGCTTTGCCAGTGCATCGGGGTCAATACCGGGGACCGGAATATGTGCGCCGATACGGAAAACAAGCAGTGCGCCAAGCACAAACAGCAGACGCTGCTTCAGCTCGGTCAGTTTTCCGCCGGACATGGCGTTGGCCATCGCTGAAGCAGATGCACCCATTATCAGGCCTCTACTTTTCCGCCGGCAGCCTCGATGGCAGCCTTGGCACCCTTGGTAACGCCGAGACCACGGATGGTGACAGCCTTGTCAATAGTGCCGGAAGCAATCACCTTGGCGCGCTTCACATCCTGACGAATGATGTTGGCAGCTTTCAGTGCAACCAGGTCTACAACCTCGCCTTCAACCTTGGCCAGTTCACCCAGACGAATTTCAGTCGTGTAACGACCGATACGTGAGCTAAAACCAACCTTCGGCAGGCGGCGTTGCAGCGGCATCTGACCGCCTTCGAAACCTACTTTATGGAAACCACCGGAGCGGGACTTCTGACCCTTGTGACCACGGCCACAGGTCTTACCCAGACCAGAGCCAATGCCACGACCGACACGCTTGGCAGTCTTTTTGGCGCCTTCTGCAGGAGCAATAGTATTGAGTCGCATGTTAGTCCTCTACTACCTTGACCATGTAAGACACCTTATTGATCATGCCGCGAGTGCATGGGGTGTCTTCAACCTCAACGGTATGGTGCATGCGGCGCAGACCCAGGCCTGCAACGGTTGCCTTATGACTCGGCAGTCGGCCGTTTACGCTACGCACCAGCTTAATTTTGATCGATTTCTTGTCAGCCATGGCTTATTCCAGAATATCTTTCACGCTTTTGCCACGCTTGGCTGCAACCTCTTCAGGAGAGGACATGTCAGTCAAGCCATTCAGGGTAGCGCGCACAACGTTTACCGGGTTGCTGCTACCGATGCACTTGGCCAGTACGTTATGAACGCCTGCTGCCTCGAGCACTGCACGCATCGCACCACCGGCGATAACACCGGTACCTTCAGAGGCCGGCTGCATGTAGACCTTGGCAGCACCGTGGCGGGCATTAACTGCATATTGCAGGGTGCCGTTCTCGGTGATGTTAACCTTGCGCATGTTGCGACGGGCGCTTTCCATTGCCTTTTGAATAGCAGCGGGAACTTCACGGGCCTTTCCGGTACCGAAACCGATGTTGCCCTGACCATCACCAACGACTGTCAGTGCGGAGAATTGAAAAATTCGACCACCCTTTACAGTCTTGGAGACACGGTTCACACCGACCAGCTTCTCGATCAAGCCGTCACTATTGGGTGCTTCAAATCCAGCCATAGTCTCTAACCCTTAGAATTCCAGACCATTTTCGCGCGCTGCATCGGCCAGAGCCTTAACGCGACCATGGTATTTAAAACCGGAGCGGTCAAAAGCAACCTTGGTAACACCTGCTGCCTTTGCTTTTTCCGCAATTGCCTTGCCCACCGCAACAGCTGCATCAGAATTGCCGGTAAACTTAACGCCGGACTTAACATCAGACTGCACAGTTGAAGCCGCAGCTACGACTTCGGAACCATTCGGTGCGATAACCTGGGCGTAGATGTGGCGCGGAGTGCGGTTGATGCACAGGCGGAACATACCCAGCTCTCTGATTTTCGCGCGACCACGGGCAGCGCGACGCAAACGTGATTCTTTCTTCGATTTCATCGCTAATACCCTTATTTCTTCTTGGCTTCCTTACGGACAACACGCTCGTCGGAATAACGAACACCCTTGCCCTTGTAAGGTTCCGGTGGACGATAGGCGCGAATCTCTGCGGCAACCTGGCCAACCACCTGCTTGTTGATACCCTTGACCAGGACTTCAGTCTGGCTGGGGGTCTCAATGGTGATTCCCTCAGGGGCCTCGTAGTTAACCGGGTGGGAGAAGCCCAGAGTCAGGTTCAGCACCTTGCCCTGTGCCTGCGCACGGTAACCAACACCGACCAGCTCCAGCTTTTTCTCGTAGCCTTCGCTAACGCCCTTAATCATGGAATTGAGCAGCGCACGAGTGGTACCGACCAGCGCAAAGGACTGCTTGGTCTCGGCACGGGGCGCAAAGCTCATGTTCTCGCCTTCCTGCTTGATCTCAACTTCAGCGTGAACATCATGGGACAGGCTGCCCTTGGAGCCTTTAACCTCAAGAGACTGACCGCTGACGCTGACAGTAACGCCGGAAGGAATGGTAACGGGTTTCAAAATTCTAGCCATGCTTCACCACCTTAGAATACAGTGCACAGCACTTCGCCACCGTGACCAGCCTTGCGCGCAGCACGGTCTGTCATCACACCAGCGGATGTTGAAACGATAGCGACACCAAGCCCGCCCATCACAGTGGGAAGCTCATCCTTACCCTTGTACACACGCAGACCAGGACGGCTAACACGCTTAATCGTTTCGATCACGGGCTTGCCCTGGTAGTACTTGAGGGTAACGTTGAGCACCGGCTTACCATCGATATCCTGAACGGCAAAGTCACTGATATAACCCTCGTCCTTCAGGACCTGGGCAACAGATTGCTTCACCTTGGATGAAGGCATTAAAACCTCCACCTTGTTTGCAGACAGCCCGTTACGTACACGGGTCAGCATATCTGCAATAGGATCAGTCATGCTCATGCGGTAATGCTCCTAAATAACTAAATAAGCTGTTGATACAGCCACTTACCAGCTTGCTTTACGCAGGCCGGGTACATCGCCACGCATAGTTGCTTCACGCAGCTTGTTACGACCGAGGCCGAACTTACGGTAATAACCGTGCGGACGACCGGTCAGATTACAACGGTTGCGCTGACGAACCGGGCTGGAGTCACGCGGCAGCTTTTGCAGCTTAACCACCAGCTCGTTCAGCTCTTCCATACTCAGATCAGGGTTTTTCATCTGAGCCTTGATTTCGGCGCGCTTGGCAGCGTATTTCTTGACAAGCTTTTCACGCTTGAGTTCACGCTGAATCATGGAAACCTTTGCCATATTCCTGTCCTCAACCTTTGAACGGGAAGTTGAACGCTTTCAGCAGCGCACGAGCTTCATCGTCAGTTTGTGCGGAAGTGGTGATGGTGATATCCATACCACGCAGGGTGTCGATTTTGTCGTAATCAATCTCCGGGAAGATGATTTGCTCACGCACACCCATGCTGTAGTTACCGCGACCATCGAAGGATTTCGCGCTCAGACCGCGGAAATCGCGGATACGCGGAGTGGCGATGCTAATCAGGCGATCCAGGAACTCATACATGCGCTCACGGCGCAGGGTCACCTTGCAGCCAATCGGCCAACCTTCACGAATTTTGAAACCGGCGACGGATTTGCGAGCATGGGTAACGATCGGCTTCTGACCGGTAATCTTGGTCATATCCGATACCGCGTGCTCCAGCACCTTCTTGTCAGCAGCCGCTTCGCCAACACCCATGTTTACCGTAATCTTCTCGATCTTCGGCACGGACATGATGTTGTCGTACTTGAGCTCTTCCATCAGCTGCTTGACGACGGTCTCTTTGTAAAAATCTTGCAGTCTAGACATTGCCTTACCCGACTTACGCGTCAATTACTTCGTTATTGGACTTAAAGATGCGAACCTTCCGACCATCTTCCAGGATCTTGATACCAACACGGTCCGCCTTACCGGTAGCCGAATTGAAGATCGCTACATTGGAGATATGCAGAGGCATCTCTTTCTCAACAATGCCGCCAGGAACGCCCATTTGCGGGTTAGGCTTCTGGTGCTTTTTCACCATGTTGATGCCCTCGACCATTACACGGTCGTTCTGCGGCATAACGGTGGTGATAGTACCGCGCTTACCCTTGTCCTTGCCGGCAATTACGATGATGTCGTCGCCTTTCTTTAACTTTTGCATTTTTCTATCTCTCAGCCTTACAGCACTTCAGGTGCCAGAGAAATAATCTTCATGAAACGGTCACCACGCAGTTCGCGGGTAACAGGGCCGAAGATACGAGTGCCGATCGGCTCAAGCTTGGTATTCAGCAGTACGGCAGCATTGCCGTCAAAGCGAATCAGCGAGCCGTCCGCGCGGCGTACACCCTTGCGGGTGCGTACTACAACAGCGTTGTAGACATCGCCTTTCTTAACCTTGCCACGAGGAATCGCTTCCTTGACACTTACCTTAATAATGTCACCAATGCCTGCGTAGCGACGATGTGAGCCGCCAAGCACCTTGATGCACTGGACAACGCGGGCACCGCTGTTATCGGCAACATCCAGTTTTGTCTGCATCTGAATCATGGAACAATCTCCGCACTATCTATACTTGCTGCTCACAGCGCCACTTGGTTCAAGGGCGCGAGATAATACCACTAAATGACGAAAAGCCCAAGCCTTAAATTGCCTTGGGCTATTCCGCTGTGACCAGCGATGTTGTTTGAGCCTGCTTCTCAGCTGGCCCTTTCCAGAATCTTGACCAGACGCCAGGATTTGGACTTGGAAATCGGACGGCACTCCTCGATAGAGACCGTATCGCCCATTTTACACTCGTTATTCTCGTCGTGTGCGTGCAGCTTGGTGGAACGCTTGACGTACTTCCCGTAAATCGGGTGTGCAACCATGCGCTCAACCATTACTGTGATGGACTTGTCCATCTTGTCACTCACGACACGTCCCATAACGGTGCGTGTGTTCTTAACCTCTTCGCTCATGACTTCGCCTTCTCATTCAGAATGGTCTTGACGCGAGCGATCTCGCGACGGACCTGACTAACACGATGGGACTGAGCCAGCTGCCCAGTACCCTTCTGCATGCGAAGATTGAACTGTTCGCGCAGAAGCCCATTGAGCTCCTTGGTCAGATCTTCGACGCCTTTTTCTCTAAGTTCACTAGCTTTCATCACAGCACCGTGCGAGTTACAAATGTGGTCTTAACAGGCAACTTGGCTGCAGCGAGCTTGAATGCCTCACGGGCGATCTCTTCAGAGACACCCTGCATTTCATACAGCATGCGGCCCGGTTGAATCTGGGCAACCCAGTATTCAACGTTACCCTTACCCTTACCCTGACGAACCTCGAGAGGCTTCTCGGTAATCGGCTTATCGGGGAAGATACGAATCCAGATCTTACCACCACGCTTGATGTGACGGGTCATGGCACGACGAGCAGCCTCAATCTGACGCGAGGTGATACGACCACGCTCTACAGACTTGAGGCCGTACTCACCGAAGCTGACCTTGTTGCCGACCTGGGCCAGGCCGCGGTTACGGCCCTTCTGTACTTTACGGAATTTGGTACGTTTTGGCTGAAGCATTGATACTTACTCCGTTACTTCGCAGCCGGCTTTTCAGCTTCTGCTGCAGCCGCTGCTTCACCGCGGTCAAAGACTTCGCCTTTGAAGATCCAGACCTTGACACCGATGATGCCGTAGGTGGTCTTGGCTTCAGCAAAGCCGTAGTCGATATCGGCACGCAGGGTGTGCAGCGGCACACGGCCTTCGCGATACCACTCACTACGGGCAATCTCTGCACCGTTGAGTCGACCAGCGACGTTAATTTTCACACCCTGTGCACCAAGGCGCATGGAATTGGTAACCGCACGCTTCATTGCGCGGCGGAACATGATGCGCTTTTCCAGCTGCTGGGCAATGCCCTGAGCAACCAGGGTGGCATCCAGTTCCGGCTTACGGACTTCCTCGATATTGATGTGTACCGGAATACCCATCATCGCGGAAACGTCGTTGCGCAGACGCTCGATGTCTTCACCTTTCTTACCGATAACCAGACCCGGGCGAGCGGTGCTGATAGTAATACGGGCATTGCGGGCCGGACGCTCGATCTGGATGCGGCTGACCGATGCACTGGCAAGACGCTTTTGCAGGTACTCACGCACCTTCAGATCAGTGTGGAGGAAATTGCCGAAATCCTTGGAGTCGGCATACCACTTTGAGGTCCAGTCTTTGGTGATACCAAGACGAATTCCCGTCGGATGAACTTTCTGTCCCATTACGGCCTCTCTATTACTTATCCGCAACCATCACAGTAATGTGACTGGTACGCTTGAGAATGCGGTTACCGCGACCCTTGGCACGGGCGCGCATACGCTTAAGGGTCGGACCCTGGTCAATGAAGATCTGTGAGACCTTCAGCTCGTCGATGTCCGCACCGTCGTTATGCTCGGCATTGGCAATGGCGGACTCAAGAACCTTCTTGACGATGTCCGCACCTTTCTTCGGGCTGAACGCCAGAAGCTGCAGTGCCTTTTCAACAGGCAGGCCACGGATTTGATCCGCTACCAGACGGCATTTTTGCGGAGAAATACGTGCGTATGTAAGTTTTGCTCTGGTTTCCATCACACTGCTCCTTACCGTGACTTCTTATCGGCAACGTGACCCTTATAAGTGCGGGTGGGAGAAAACTCACCCAGCTTATGACCGACCATGTTTTCGTTGATCAGTACAGGGACATGTTGACGACCGTTGTGCACGGCGATGGTCAGACCAACCATTTCCGGCATAATCATGGAACGACGTGACCAGGTCTTAATCGGGCGACGGTCGTTAGCAGCAACTGCGGCTTCAACCTTCTTCGCCAGATGATGGTCAATAAACGGGCCTTTCTTAATTGAGCGTGGCATCTATCTCGCCCTCACTTACTTCTGCTTGCGACGACGAACGATCATGCCGTCGGTACGCTTGTTCTTACGAGTCTTGTGCCCCTTGGTCGGAACACCCCAAGGAGTAACCGGGTGACGACCACCTGAGGTACGCCCTTCACCACCACCGTGCGGGTGGTCAACCGGGTTCATGGCAACACCACGAACGGTCGGACGAACACCGCGCCAGCGGGAAGCACCGGCTTTACCCAGTTTGCGCAGGCTGTGTTCGCTGTTACCCACCTCACCGATGGTTGCCTTGCATTCGGCCGGAACCTTACGCATCTCACCGGAACGCAGTCGCAGTGTGGCGTACTTGCCTTCACGGGCCACCAGCTGAACTGAGGCACCGGCACTACGAGCTATCTGTGCGCCTTTGCCTGGCTTGAGCTCAATACAGTGCACAGTGGTACCCACCGGAATATTCTGCAGTTTGAGGCTGTTACCCGGCTTGATCGGTGCCTCGACACCGCTCTGGATCTCATCACCAGCGGACACACCCTTGGGAGCGATAATGTAACGACGCTCACCGTCGAGGTACTTGATCAGGGCGATGTTGGCGGTACGGTTCGGATCGTACTCAAGACGCTCAACCACACCCGGAACACCGTCTTTGTTCCGCTTGAAGTCAATCACACGGTAGTGCTGCTTGTGACCACCACCCTTATGACGGGTAGTAATGCGACCCTGGTTGTTACGGCCGCCGTTCTTGCTCTTCTTCTCCAGAAGCGGAGCATAAGGCGCACCCTTGTGCAGGTCAGGGTTCACCACCTTGACAACAAAGCGGCGGCCTGGAGACGTCGGTTTAAGTTTTGCTACTGGCATCGGACGTTCCCTTCAATTATTCAGCAGCACCGAGGAAGTCAATTTCCTGACCTTCCTGCAGTGTGACGTAAGCTTTCTTCCAATCGTTGCGGCGGCCCATCTTGGCACCGAAACGCTTGGTTTTACCCTTGACGTTGCTCACCTGTACGCGGTCAACCTTAACATCGAACAGCAGCTCAACGGCCTGCTTGATCTCAGGTTTGGTCGCATCGGTGGCAACCTTGAATACGATCTGGTTGCTCTGCTCCGCGGCAATGGTGCTCTTTTCAGAGATGTGCGGAGCCATCAGAACCTTCATCAGGCGTTCTTCTTTCATCCCAGCATCTCCTCCAACTCTTTCACCGCAGGAACAGTCATGATGACTTTCTCGAAGCCAATCAGACTTACCGGATCGACACGCTTGGCAGCTACCACATCAACGTGCGGCAGGTTGCGTGCAGACAGGAACAGATTGTCGTCAACTTCGTTGGAGACAATCAGGGCATTGTTAATGCCCATGCTCTTCAGCTTTTCATTGAGCTCTTTGGTCTTCGGCGCATCGACAGCAAACTTGTCAACGACAATCAGGCGCTCCTGACGAACCAGCTCGGAGAGGATGACCTGCAGTGCACCGCGGTACATCTTCTTGTTAACCTTCTGTGAGTAGTCACGCGGGGCAGCGGCAAAGGTCTTGCCACCACTACGCCACAGCGGGCTACGGATAGTACCGGCACGGGCACGGCCAGTACCTTTCTGACGCCAGGGCTTGGCGCCACCACCGCTAACAGCGGCGCGGTTTTTCTGTGCTTTGGTGCCGGCGCGTGCGGCTGCCATATAGGCAGTAACGACCTGGTGAACCAGTGCCTCGTTGAAGTCGCGGCCGAAGCTCGCTTCGGACAACTCAACACTGTTCTTGGATGCACGACCAGTCGCGGTTGTAAGCTTCAGTTCCATGGTCATACCCCTTATTTCTTGGTCTTCACTGCGGGCATAACGACAACGTCATTACCCTTGGAGCCCGGGACAGCGCCCTTGATCAGAAGCAGGTTACGCTCGGCATCAACGCGAACGATCTCCAGATTCTGCGCAGTACGCTTCTTGTTACCCATGTGACCGGCCATTTTCTTGCCTTTAAAAACACGACCGGGGGTCTGGTTCTGACCGATAGAACCAGGGGCACGGTGAGACAGTGAGTTACCGTGAGTAGCATCCTGGGTACGGAAGTTGTGACGTTTGACCACACCGGCAAAACCTTTACCGATGGTGGTACCGGAAACGTCCACCTTCTGACCGTCTTCGAAGATATCGACCTTAATCTCGGAACCGAGCTCAAGACCTTCACCTTCACCTTCGTTCAGACGAAACTCACACAGGGTGCGACCTGCTTCGACACCGGCCTTGGCATAGTGACCTGCCATAGGCTTGGTGACGCGGCTGGCGCGACGGGAACCGACGGTAACCTGCAGTGCGCTGTAGCCATCGCTCTCCAGGGTTTTCACCTGGCTGATGCGGTTCGGCTCAACTTCTACTACGGTCACCGGCACGGATACGCCCTCTTCAGTGAAGACGCGGGTCATGCCGCATTTGCGACCAATAACACCAATAGCCATTGTTATAACCTCAATTACTCGGCACCGATTACGATTGACCGGTGCTGAAACTCAGCCGCCCCGGCACAGGACCGGGGCGGCGACCATGAAAAAAGACGCGTATTCTACTGCAATTTAATCTGGACGTCGACCCCTGCGGCCAAATCCAGTTTCATCAGCGCATCCACCGTCTTATCGGTCGGATCCACGATATCCATCAAACGCTTGTGGGTACGCAGCTCGTACTGGTCACGCGCGTCCTTGTTGACGTGCGGTGAAATCAGAACGGTGAAGCGTTCCTTTTTGGTCGGCAGCGGAATCGGGCCCTTAACCTGGGCTCCGGTACGCTTAGCAGTTTCTACAATCTCGCGGGCAGACTGATCAATCAGACGATGATCGAAGGCCTTGAGACGAATACGAATCTTTTGATTTGCCATGTTTTTACTCGATGAACTTATTCGATGATCTTGGCAACAACGCCGGCACCAACGGTACGACCACCTTCGCGAATCGCGAAGCGCAGGCCCTCATCCATCGCGATCGGGGCGATGAGGCTTACGGTCATCTGTACGTTGTCACCAGGCATTACCATTTCTACGCCTTCCGGCAGGTCACACGCACCAGTTACATCTGTGGTACGGAAGTAGAACTGCGGACGGTAACCGTTGAAGAACGGAGTGTGACGACCACCCTCTTCCTTCGACAGCACGTATACTTCTGCTTCGAACTTGGTGTGCGGCTTGATGGAACCGGGCTTGCACAGTACCTGACCACGCTCGATTTCGTCACGCTTGGTACCACGCAGCAGGATACCGACGTTGTCACCCGCCTGCCCCTGGTCCAGCAGCTTGCGGAACATCTCGACACCGGTAACGGTGGTCTTGGTGGTCTCGCG
>Ga0316593_10000110_pt1 | contig 10779 bp, 10 predicted proteins | sample S5NA_3_FD_204564 | JGI IMG/M metagenome (GOLD analysis project Ga0316593, IMG submission 204564) | Metatranscriptome of rhizosphere microbial communities from salt marsh grasses in Alabama, United States - S5-7_160517rA (Metagenome... | ecosystem: Host-associated > Plants > Roots > Rhizosphere ... | reverse complement strand
TTGCACGGCCAGGAGGGGAGCCCATGCACGCATCGCGAACCTGCCCCGTCAAACCTGTCCACGCCGGCGTCCACCCGGCTGCAGCAAGACCCTGAGCCCACGCCCGGACAACGGCGCCATGGCCCACCTGCTCATCTCCGCTGCCCACAAATCCTCCGGCAAGACCACGATCTCGCTGGGGCTATGCAGCGCCCTCGCCCGCCGCGGCCATAAAGTCCAGCCATTCAAGAAGGGCCCCGACTACATTGATCCCATGTGGCTCGGACAGGCCGCCGGGCGCCCCTGCCACAATCTCGACTTCTACACCATGGGGCACGAGGAGATCGTCACGACCTTCGCGCGCCATATGCAGGGTGCCGATATCGGCCTGATCGAGGGCAACAAGGGCCTATATGATGGTCTGGATCTCGATGGCAGCAACAGCAATGCTGCCCTCGCCGCCCTGTTGGGAGCCCCGGTGGTACTGGTGCTCGACGCCCGCGGCATGACCCGCGGTATCGCGCCGATCGTACTCGGCTACCAAGCCTTCGACCGCAACATCAATATCGCCGGCGTCATCCTCAACAAGGTTGGCGGACGCCGGCATGAGTCCAAGCTGCGCGCGATCCTGGAACACTACACGGATGTCGATATCCTCGGGGCTATCCACAGCGATCCGGGGCTGGAAATCGACGAGCGCCATCTGGGCTTGGTCCCCAGCAACGAGTCCACCCGCGCGCAGGAAAAGATCCGGCACATCGCCGACGCGGTGGCCGCGCAGGTAGATCTGGACCGTTTGATGGAGATCGCTCAGGCAGCCACCCTCGAGCCACTACCAGCGCCGGCCGCGCCGGTGCGCCATTCCGTGGATGTGCGCATCGGCATCGCACGCGACTCCGCCTTCGGCTTCTACTACCCCGGTGACCTTGAAGCGTTGGAGGCAGCGGGCGCCGAGTTGGTGAGCTTCAACACCCTGCGCGACGAGAGTCTGCCCGACGTGGACGGCCTGTTCATCGGAGGCGGATTTCCCGAGACCCACATGCAGCAGCTGGAATCCAATACCGCGCTGCGACAATCCATCCGAGACACCATTGAGGCGGGCCTGCCCGTCTATGCCGAATGCGGTGGCCTCATGTACTTGGCCCGCAGCATCACTTGGCACGACCAGACCTGTAAAATGGTCGGGGTCATTCAGGCCGACGTCATGATGCACGCGCGCCCCCAGGGCCGCGGCTACATTCGCCTGCGGGAAACGGACCAGGGCCTATGGCCGCTGGGCTCCGGAACCGAGATCTGCGGCCACGAATTCCACTACTCCAGTCTCAACAACGTCGCCAGCAACACGACCTATGCCTTCGAAGTCCTGCGCGGCGCCGGAGTTGATGGCCGCCATGATGGCATCGTGTATAAAAATCTGCAGGCAAACTATGCCCACCTGCGCGATGTCGAGCAGAACCATTGGGCGAGCCGTTTCATCGACTTCGTCCGTCAGATAAAGCAGAACCAGGCCCCGGCGAACCGCCGACATTCACCCGCCTGACGACGCAACCTCAATCAGGAAGGAATAGCATGTTCAAGATTACCGACGCAGCCGCCAAACAGATTCTCGACGCCGCCAAACAGTCTGATGCCGAGGGCTTGGCCCTGCGCGTCGCCGCCAAGGCGCTGTCCGACGGCCACATCGAATACGGCATGGGCTTCGACGAGCCCCAGGAAGGAGACGTGCGCATCGAGCACGCGGGTGCCACCGTCATCATCGATCCGCCGAGCAATGACCTGCTTGACGAAGCGAGCATGGACTTCGTCGAAATCGAGCCCGGCGTCGAGCGCTTCATCTTCCTCAACCCGTTGGATCCCCACTACATCCCCCCCAAGAAGAAGAAGCCGGCTGAGAAATGAGCCCCTGGGTGTTCGAGGCCCCTGTCTTTCGCGGGCGCCTCGAACACCCAGTACCGCCGCAGGCCCGCCCCAAAACCCTTCTTTTTGCAACCCCGCTGCCCTGACGGTTGTCCCAGTGATGCGGTATACTTTTCCCCCTGGCCAGCCGGCGTAACTGGGCTCACCCCACCTTGTCTAGCGTATCCGACCGACAGCAGGCGCCCCTAAGGGCACCGCGAAAGTCCGCCCACCGTGCGGGCAAGACCGCTGCTGCCCCGCGCCCGGGGACGCTAGCCGGGCTGCTTCGCCGACTCATTGCGTGGCCGCGCAAGTCGCAGGCCATCGTCTCCAGTGGCCTGTTCGGCCCCCTGGTGGGCCTGATCAGTGTCCTCACCCTACTGGGTCTGAGCAGCGTCCTGGCCCTGATCGGCGTGGCGCATGAAGAATCCGTCTACGTCAGCCAGATCCTGCTGCTGTTCGCGGGCGTGGTGCTCATCGGCGTGCTTCTCGCCCGCATTCAACACCGCTTGATGATACCGTTGTCCCAATTGCGCAACTGGGCCCTACGCATGCGCGGCGGCAACATATCCGCCCGCATTCCCGTCCCGGAGGTGGGAGGGGAATTCACCGAACTGGCCCACGACATCAACAGCCTCGGCGAAGAACTCAAACGCCTGTCACGGGAAATGGACAGGGAGGTCCGCAAGCAAACCGAACGCATCGAACTAAAAAGCCGTTCCCTGGAAATCCTCTACGACGTCGCAGCCAGTATCAATACGTCACGGGATCTGAATGATCTCCTCAAGCGTTTCCTCGTGACCCTATCGGGCGTCACCAACGCCAAGGCGGCCAGCGTCCGGCTGGTAACCGACGACGGCCAGATGCGGTTGGTGGCCAGTCTTGGCCTCGACGAGGACGTGCAAAAAGATGAAGCTCTGATCTCAGTACAGCGCTGTCTGTGCGGCCGGGCCGTGCAGGACGGCGAACTCCAGTCCCAAAGCAGCGTGCGCCAATGCGGACGGCTGGCAGGCCGTCCGTTCTTCGACAATGAAGACGTGGAGATGATCGCCGTGCCGCTGCAATACCGCGGCCGCACCCTGGGGGTCTACAATCTATTTGTGGACAAACCCGGCTTGGTCGAGCGCGAAGACATCAAGGCCCTGCTCACCAGCATCGGACGTCACCTGGGCATGGCCATCGAAAAGGCGCGCCTGGACGACGAATCGAAACGACTTTCTATCCTGCGCGAACGCAGCATGCTGTCGCACGAACTTCACGATTCCCTCGCTCAGACGCTCGCCAGTCTGAGATTTCAGGTCCGCATGCTGGACGAAACCCTCGCGCAGACGGACAACCCCGGGGCTCGCAAAGAGGTGCTGCAAATCAAGAACGGCATCGACGAGGCATACACCGAACTACGCGAACTGCTCGCCCACTTCCGGGCACCGTTCGACGAACGCGGCCTGGTAGCCGCCGTGGAAAGCGTTATCAACCGGTTCCGCAAGGAGACGGGCATTCTGATCTTTTTCCAGAATCAATGGAACGGCGCGCACCTGCCTTCGATGCTGGAAATGCAGGTCCTGCGCATCATCCAGGAAGCCCTTGCCAACATCCGCAAGCACAGCCAGGCACACGCTGTACGTGTATTGGTCCGCGCCGAACCCAATAATAGCTACATGATCCTGATCGAAGACGACGGCGTGGGCATCGGCGCGCCGGTTCTGGACGGTAAACCCGGCGAACACGTGGGACTGTCTATCATGGATGAACGCGCCCGCCGTCTCGGCGGCGAACTCAGCATCGAGAGTGAACCGGGCGAAGGTACGCGGGTTACCCTCACCTTCCGCTACGATGAAACCCACCAGCCCGACCTGCTTGCCAGTCTATAGGCCTGACCGCCCGATGCGCATCCTTCTTGTCGACGACCACGCCCTGTTCCGCATCGGCCTCGAAGGCCTGCTGGAACGCCGGGGTATTGAGGTCGCGGCGTCGCTCGCCACGGGTCAGGAAGGTCTTGAGCGCGTTGCTGAGTTGGCGCCGGACGTGATCCTGCTGGACATGCGCCTGCCCGAACTCAACGGCATCCAAATTCTCCAGCGCATGCGTGACCAAGGGATCCAAACGCCGATCGTCATGCTGACCACCAGCAACGAGGAACGTGACCTGATCGAATCGTTGCGCAACGGCGCCCAAGGCTATCTGCTCAAGGACATGGATCCGGACGATCTGGTCAACGCCCTCAAGGACATCGTGGCGGGAAAGACCGTCGTCGCGCCTGAACTCGCCCAAGTGTTGGCCAAGGTGGTTCAACAAGGTGACAGCCGAAACTTCGACAGCCCGACTCCATTTTCCGAACTGACGCCGCGGGAACACGAGATCCTCTGCCATCTCGCCGAGGGGCAGAGCAACAAAATGATCGCCAAGCAGCTTGGCATTTCCGACGGCACGGTGAAGCTGCACGTGAAGGCGATCCTGCGCAAACTGAGCGTACACTCCCGCGTCGAAGCCGCGGTCATCGCCGTGGAACAGAATCTCTGCCAGAAAACGTAGTCTGCCCAAAAGCCAACCACGGGGAAGAGTCAAGAATTGACATCTTTCCCCTGTTCCCCGTGGCAAAGCTTTCGGACATCAATGCTAGGAATTCGAACGATGAAAAAGTACACCGACCTCGTCAACGAGACCCTGCCGCAGATCAAGGAGATCTTCCCCTGGGATCTGGAAGAGAAGCTCCAGAACAAGGAAGACGTACTGATCGTGGATATCCGCGAGCCCTACGAATACGACTGCATGCACATCGCGGATTCCATCAACGTGCCCCGCGGGGTGTTGGAATCCGCGTGCGACTGGGGCTACCAGGAAACCGTGCCCGCACTGGCGGACGCCCGTGGCCGTGAAGTGGTGCTCGCGTGCAAGTCGGGCAACCGCAGCGTGCTGGCTGCCTACGTCCTGCAGCTCATGGGCTACGACAAGGTATGCTCGCTCAAGACCGGCGTGCGCGGCTGGAACGATTACGAACAACCCGTGGTGGACCGCGACGGCCGCCAGGTGGACATCGACGACGCCGAGGAGTTCCTTACCGACCACGTTACCGAAGAGCAGATGGGCCCGAAGAAGTGACGTGAACGTTCCTGTCTAGGGTCGTCCAACAGGCCGCCAAACCGATCAGTCCGTCTCCGGGCTGAACCACTTCAGCTTCTGGTGCAGCTTCACCACGTCGCCGACGATGATCAGGGTCGGAGGCTTGATGTCGTGGCTGTGAACAATATCGGGCATGGTGGTCAGGGTGCCGGTGAATACCCGCTGGTCGCGGGTCGTGGCCTTCTGCACCAGGGCCATGGCGGTATCGGGTGACATGCCGTGGGCGATGAGCTCCTTGGAGATCACGTCCACACCGTGCAGGCCCATGTAGAACACGATGGTCTGGTTGGGCTGCACGAGACCCTTCCAGTTCAGGTTCATGGTGCCGTCCTTCAGATGGCCGGTCACGAAGACAACGGATTGGGAGTAATCCCGGTGCGTGAGTGGGATGCCGGCGTAGGACGCCGTGCCGGACGCCGCCGTGATCCCGGGCACCACCTGGAACGGAATGCCTTCGGCCGCCAAGGTGTCGATCTCTTCGCCACCGCGGCCAAAAATGAACGGGTCGCCGCCCTTGAGCCTGCAGACCCGCTTGCCCTCCTTGGCCAAGCGCACCAGCAGCTGATTGATGTCTTCCTGAGGCAGGGCGTGGTTGGCGCGCTCCTTGCCCACGTAAATGCGCTCGGCATCCCGGCGGCACAGGTCGATGACCTCCTTCGACACCAGACGATCGTGCACGATCACGTCGGCCTGCTGCATGAGACGCAGGGCGCGGAAGGTCAGGAGATCCGGGTCGCCGGGACCGCCACCCACCAGATAAACCTCACCGACCTCCGCTTCTTCGCCGCGCGCGGCCTTGTCGAATTCCTTCGCCAGCGCGGCACGCGCCTCCTGTTGGCGCCCCGCCAGAACCATTTCCACCACCGGTCCAGCGAGGATGTGCTCCCAGAACTTGCGCCGAGCGTCCACGCTGGGGAACACCTGCTTGGCCTGTTCGCGGTGCTCTTCCAGCAGCGCACCCAGCAGGCCATAGGCGGACGGAATCAGGCTCTCGAGACGTGAGCGCAAAGTGCGCGCCAGCACCGGCGAGGCCCCACCTGTGCTCACCGCGATCTGGACCGGCGAGCGGTCGATCATCGACGGCACGATAAAACTGCATAGGGGAGGATTATCCACCACGTTGACCGGAATGCGGCGGGCCTCGGCCAGGGCGGCGACTTCGCGGTTGACTGACTCGTCATCGGTAGCCGCGATGACCAGCACGCAGTCGCCCATGTCCTCAGCCTGGAACTGGCCCTGCCGAGTGCGGATGACGCCCTGCGCTGCCAGTTCGCTGAGTTCGGCATTGAACTCCGGCGCGACCACCGTCACCTCGCCGCCGGCTTCGCGCAACATGGCCACCTTACGTACGGCCACATCACCGCCGCCCACCACCAGGCAGGGACGGCCCTTGATATTGAGAAAGATGGGGAGGAAATCCATACCGGTCGCTCAAAGCCTCAGAAAATCAATTGAGTACACCACAGCAGCCGGACGCAATGAATAGGCTGTTGGAGATAGTGCGCCGCTGCGGCCTCCCCCCGAATGGGAGAGGCCGGGCTATTTTACTGATTTTCTCGGATTTTTCACCCTGCAGGCGGCAGGGATTCAGATCGACTCGATCCCACCCATGTAGGGCTTGAGGGCCTCGGGAATGCGGATATGGCCGTCGCGGTCCTGGTAGTTCTCCAGGATCGCCACCAGGGTGCGGCCCACGGCCAGGCCGGAACCGTTGAGGGTGTGCAACAGCTCCGGCTTGCCGGTATCAGGATTGCGCCAGCGCGCCTGCATGCGCCGGGCCTGAAAGTCCTCGAAGTTGCTGCAGGAGGAGATCTCCCGGTACTTGCCTTGCCCCGGCAGCCACACTTCCAGGTCGTAGGTTTTGGCGGCGGAGAAACCGATATCGCCGGCGCATAGCGCCATGACCCGGTACGGCAGACCCAGGCGCTTCAGCACCTGTTCGGCATGACCGGTGAGTTCTTCCAGGGCGTCATAGGATTCCCCTGGGCGCACGAGCTGCACCAGTTCAACCTTCTCGAACTGGTGCTGGCGGATCATGCCGCGGGTGTCCTTGCCGTAGGAACCCGCTTCCGACCGGAAGCATGGCGTGTGGGCCACGCGCCGGCACGGCACCGCATCGGCGTCCAGGATCTCGTCGCGGGCGATATTGGTGACCGGAACCTCGGCGGTGGGAATCAGGTAGTAGTTCTGCTCGCCCTGGAGGGCGAACAGATCCTCCTCGAACTTGGGCAACTGCCCGGTTCCGCGCAGGCTGTCGGCGTTGACCAGATAGGGTACGTATACCTCTTCGTAGCCGTGCACGACGCTGTGCAGGTCCAGCATGAACTGGATCAGCGCCCGGTGCAGGCGCGCCATGGCCCCATGCAGCACCACGAAGCGCGAGCCGGTGAGCTTGACCGCGGTTTCGAAATCCATCAGGTTGCGGCGCGCCCCGAGGTCCACGTGATCCAGCGGTTCGAAGTCGAACTGTGGCGGCTCGCCCCAGCGGCGCACTTCCGCATTGTCGTTCTCGTCACGGCCGTCGGGCACGCTCTCGTGGGGCAGGTTCGGAATCCCCAGGACGATGGACTCCAGTTCCGCCTGCAGTCCCGCCAAGTCCGCCTCGGCCGCCTTCAGACGATCCCCCAGGTCCGCCACCTCCTGCAGCAACGGCGCGATATCCTCGCCCGCCGCTTTCGCCTTGCCGATGGACTTGGAGCGGGTATTGCGCTCGTTCTGCAGCTCCTGGGTCTGCACCTGCAGATCCTTACGTCGCGCCTCGAGCTCGCCGATGCGCGCCGTGTCCAGGGTGAAGCCGCGGCGCGCCAGCGCGCTCGCCACGTCGTCGAGTTGTGTCCTCAGGAGCTTCGGATCCAGCATGAAAAAATCAGTCCTTCACGTTGATGCGGGCCGGCCAGCTGACGATATGGCCCGGCTCGATGAAAGTATTCAGGTGTTCGAGGATCGCATCCACCTTCTCGGCGGTGTCGAAGAACTCCACGATCACCGGCAGGTTCAGCGACATGTCCAGCAGGGTGGATGAATGCATCACACCGGACTTTCCGAAGCCGCTGATGCCCCTGAACACGGTCACGCCCCGCACCTTCTCCCAATCGTGCAACCGCGCCAGAAGATTCTTCAAATGCGCCTTTTCTTCGGTGAGATAGATGCGCACCATGACCACGTCTTCGGATTTCATAGTTGCCGTCCCATTAGCATGCCGAGCCATACGGCCGAAAGGCACAGGCCCAGGGTCAGAACGATATTGAGCACCGCCCGTACGGCTTCGCCGTTTTCAATCAATAGCATCGTTTCGATGGAAAAAGTCGAAAAGGTGGTGAAAGCGCCCAGCATACCGGTCTGAATCGCCGCGCGCCATTCAGGCGCCACCGCCATGCGTTCCAGCATCACCACGTACAGAATGCCCATCATCAGGCAGCCCAGGACATTGGCCACCATGGTGCCGTACGGGAAACCGCGTCCGAACAGGTTGGCCATGCCGGTGGAAACCCCGAAACGCATGAGTGCGCCAACGGACCCCCCGAGTGCGATGGCGATTATATTGCCCACGCGTGTTCCCTCCCGACTGTGTTGCGATACAAGCGATGAGTCATTTCTTCTGCTGCCGCTGTTTGCGGTCCAGCTCGCGCAGATGAGCGAGCTTCTCGGCGATCTTGATCTCAAGACCACGCGGCGCCGGCCGGTAGTAGCTGCGTTCACCCATTTCCTCAGGGAAATAGGTTTCCCCCGCAGCATAGCCCTCCGCCTCGTCGTGGGCGTAACGGTACGCCCGACCATAGCCCAACTCCTTCATGAGTCGGGTGGGCGCGTTGCGCAGATGGATGGGCACATCCAGCGACCCATGGCTTTTGGCATCGCTCATGGCGGCGCCGAGCGCCGTATAGACGGCGTTGCTCTTGGCCGCGCAAGCCATGTACACGATGGCCTGAGCGATGGCCAACTCCCCTTCCGGGCTCCCCAGACGATCCTGCACGTCCCACGCGTTGAGCGCCAAAGTCAGCGCGCGCGGATCGGCATTGCCGATATCCTCGCTCGCCATTCGCACCACACGTCGAGCAATATACAAGGGATCACAGCCCCCATCCAGCATACGGGCCAGCCAATACAGAGCAGCGTCGGGCGAGGAGCCGCGCACCGATTTATGCAGGGCGGAGATCTGGTCATAGAAGGCCTCGCCACCCTTGTCGAAGCGCCGCAAGCCTTCGGCCACCACCTCGCGCACCACGGCCTCGTCGATGACTTCGCGATCACCACGGCGCTCGGCCAGGTCGGCGGCCACCTCCAGGAGATTCAGTGCACGCCGCCCGTCGCCATCGGCGGCCTCGGCCATCAGGTCGCGCAGCGACTCAGCCAGATCCAGGGGCCGCGCACCGAGCCCCCGTTCCGGGTCCGCCAAGGCGCGGTCGATGATCGCCCGAACCGCATCCGGCCCCAGCCGCTTGAGCACGTACACCCGGGCGCGGGACAGCAGCGCGTTGTTCAGTTCGAAGGAAGGATTTTCGGTGGTGGCACCGATGAAGGTGACGGTGCCATCCTCCACGTAGGGCAGGAAGGCATCCTGCTGGGCCTTGTTGAAACGGTGCACCTCGTCGACGAACAGCACCGTGCGCCGGCCGCTCGCCTCCCGGGTGCGCTGGGCCACCTCGATGGCGGCGCGAATATCCTTCACCCCGCCCAGCACCGCGGAGATACTAAGGAACTCTGCGTCGGAAACCTTCGCGATCATGCGCGCCAGGGTGGTCTTGCCCGTTCCCGGCGGGCCCCAGAACAGCATGGAATGCAGCTTACCCGCCTCCAACGCCTGGCGCAGCGGCTTGTCCGGCGCCAGCAGGTGCTCCTGGCCGATGAACTCGTCCAGGCTCGCCGGGCGCATGCGGTCGGCGAGGGGGCGAAAGTCTTGTTCTTTGGCGGCTGCGGGCATGTTCGAGGCAAAAACCTTTGCCACAGAGGGCACGGAGGACATCGAGAAAACAATAACGGCTAAGAACAAAGGGGTGCCGGCAGGTCAATGCCGGCGACATATGAACTCGGCCTTATCCCTTCTCTATGCCCACTGTGTTCTTTGTGGCTAATCTTTCAATTCAATAGTCCCCGACGACATCGACACCCGCCGGCACCTTGAACCGGAACAGTTTCGGGTCCAGCTTCGGGTTACGTTGCAGGTGGGTAAAGTGGATGTCCGTGGTCTGGTCGAAGCTGTCCTCCAGGTCCAGACGCTCCAGTTCCTTGCCGAAACCGATGCGCACAGTCTTGAAGTCGCTGTCCTTGCGCTTCGGCGTCAGCTGCACCCATTCCAGGCCGTCGCGGCTGCCCAGCTCCTTGATGACGAAGTCATCCTTCAGGGGCCGCTTACCGCTCAGCACCAGCGCGGGCGCGTTGCCCACCGCGTCAGACATGTCCTTGACCGTCACCTGCTCCAGCTCACTGTCGTAAATCCACAGGCGCTGGCCGTCGCCGAGGATCAGTTGCGGATAGGGCTTGGTGTAGTCCCAGCGGAAACGGTCCGGGCGCTGGATCTCCACGCTGCCGCTGGACTTCTGCACCTCATTGCCATCCGCATCGGTGAGGGTCTGGGTGAATTGGGCGCGAAACGCGTGGACATGCTGATAGAAATCGTTGAGTCGGTCCAGTCCGGGCCCCGCCCACACCGTGGTGCTGACGGCAAAGACGGCGAGCGCGGCCAGGGCGGCGCGAATCCAATTGTACACGGCGGGCTCCTGTGGAATTTCTGATGGGTCTGGGGCGGGCGGGCCGCCTCAGTCTTTGGGCGGCGGCGGGGCCAGG
>Ga0316593_10000109_pt1 | contig 10809 bp, 12 predicted proteins | sample S5NA_3_FD_204564 | JGI IMG/M metagenome (GOLD analysis project Ga0316593, IMG submission 204564) | Metatranscriptome of rhizosphere microbial communities from salt marsh grasses in Alabama, United States - S5-7_160517rA (Metagenome... | ecosystem: Host-associated > Plants > Roots > Rhizosphere ... | reverse complement strand
CCGTGGCCCACTTGCGGAAGATGATGATCCAGGCTGCGACCGAGGCGCCCAGCAACAGCAGCATGACCAACTGCACCAGGTGACTGGCCTTGAGCACCAGGTCCAGAAACGACATATCAACATTCACGGGACAACTCTCCAAGCATGGACGCGGGGATCGCCCGCGGCCGCAGGCTGGCCGCATCCAGGCAGGCGATGCGCACGATCGCGGCGCACAAGGTGACGTCTTCGTCACCTGCACGCCGCACCCGTTGCGCGAAACTCACGCTGGCTTTCCCCAGGTCGGTGATCTCGGCGCTGACTTCCAACAGGTCATTGAAACGCGCCGGCTTGTGATATTCGGCGGACACGGAACGCACGGCGAAGATGATGCCCTCGTCTCGGGCGAGTACATCCTGCTCGAAACCCAGACTGCGAAGATACTCGGTGCGCGCCCTCTCCATGAACCTCAAGTAGTTGGCGTAATACACCACGCCGCCACTGTCGGTATCCTCGTAGTAAACGCGCACCGGCCAAAGGAACTCGTTCACAATTGTATTATGTCTCCCGAATGTGGCGAAGTTATGGACAGCTGCGGGCGAAAAAAATTCCGATTGACGCCAATGGATGACAATGACTTAGTCGGCGCCTTCGTCGAACATATCCATGGCCGCCGGACGCTCCGGTGAACCGGGCAGGCCGAAGTGGCGATAGGCGTTCTGGGTCGCGACCCGACCGCGCGGTGTCCGCATGATGAAACCCTGCTGGATCAGATAAGGCTCGAGCACATCCTCGATGGTATCGCGCTCTTCGCCGATGGCCGCCGCCAGGCTGTCGATGCCCACCGGACCGCCCGCGAACTTCTCCATGATGGTCAGCAGGAGGCGCCGGTCCTGGTGATCGAAGCCGCTGGCATCCACCTTGAGCATTTCCAGCGCCGCATCGGCCACTGCCGCGCTGATGTGGCCGTCGGCCTTGACCTGAGCGTAGTCGCGCACCCGGCGCAGCAAGCGGTTGGCGATGCGCGGCGTGCCGCGTGAACGCCGGGCGATGGCCTTGGCCCCGCCGTCGTCCATGTCCACACCGAGAATGCGCGCCGACCGGGCGACGATAGTGGTGAGGTCGGAGGTATCGTAGAACTCCAGACGCTGCACGATGCCGAAGCGGTCGCGCAACGGCGACGTCAGCAGGCCAGCCCGGGTGGTGGCACCCACCAGGGTGAACGGCGGCAGGTCGAGCTTGATGGAACGCGCCGCCGGCCCCTCGCCGATCATGATGTCCAGCTGATAGTCCTCCATCGCCGGATACAGCACCTCTTCCACCGCCGGCGACAGACGGTGGATCTCGTCGACGAACAGGACGTCATGGGGTTCGAGGTTAGTGAGCATGGCGGCCAGGTCGCCCGCCTTTTCCAGGACAGGTCCGGCGGTGTGACGCAGGCTGACGCCCAATTCGTTGGCGATGATGTGCGCCAGGGTCGTCTTGCCCAGACCGGGAGGACCGAAGATGAGAACGTGATCCAGCGCCTCGCCGCGACCGCGCGCCGCCTGGATGAATATCTCCATCTGCTCGCGCACCGGCTGCTGGCCCACGTAGTCGGCCAACATGCGGGGCCGAATCGCCCGATCCAGGGCTTCGTCCTCCCTGCCCCCGGTCGCGGACACCAGCCGGTCTGACTCGATCATGATCGCGGTTGCCTGTGGCTCAATGGCGCGCCGAAGCACGCCGGTCTGTGAATCCTGGCGGCGGCATCGAATATGCCGTCTGGTGCCATCACTTTACCGCACTTTGCAGTGCCATCCGAATGATCTCGGCGCTGTCCAGTTCGGCTGCGCCGTCCACGGCGCGCACCATGCGGCTCGCCTCCGGCGCCTTGTAGCCCAGCGCGATCAGGGCACTCACAGCCTCTTCCATGGGCGCCGCCGAGTCGCCACCGCCCACCGTCGCGGGACTCGCGTCCTGCCAATCGCTGAGGCGGTCCCGCATTTCCACGATCAGGCGTTCGGCGGTCTTCTTGCCCACCCCTGGAAGCCGTACCAGTGCGGCCGTATCCTGATGTTGCACGCAGGTGACGAAGCCTTCGGGACTGATGCCGGAGAGGATGGTCAGCGCCAGTTTGGCGCCCACGCCGTTGACCTTGATCAGACTGCGGAACAGGCTGCGCTCGGACTCGGCCGCAAAGCCGTAGAGCGTGTGGCTGTCCTCGCGAACGACCAAGTGAGTGTGCAGCGTCACTGGCTGGCCGGGCTCGGGCAGGACGTAGAAGGTGGACATGGGGGCATCCACCTCGTAGCCGACCCCGCCCACGTCCAGCAGCAGCTGTGGCGGGCGTTTTTCCAGCAGAGTCCCGCGCAGCCGGCCGATCATCGCAGCCTCCCGCCGCGGCTGCCGCGGGCGCCCGGGATCTGCATCAATCCGAAGCGGGTATTGCCATGGCACAGGGCCACGGCCAGGGCATCGGCGGCATCGGCCTGGGGAGTGGCACTCAGGCGCAGGATGGCGCGAATCATGTGCTGTACCTGCTCCTTCGCCGCACCGCCCTTGCCCACCACGGCCAGCTTGATTTCGCGCGGGCTGTACTCGCTGACCTCCAGGGCATGGTGCACGCCGGCGCAGATAGCCGCGCCACGGGCTTGGCCCAGCTTCAGAGCGGAATCGGCATTGCGGTGCATGAAGACCTGCTCGATGGCCATTTCGTCGGGCCGGTGGATGGTGACCAGTTCGTTAATGGATTCGAAAATGACCCGCAGACGCTCGGGCAGCGCGCCGCCGCCGGTCTGCACACAGCCGCTGGCCACGTACTCGGTGCGGGCGCCGTCCATGTCGATGACACCGTAGCCGGTAATGCGGGAACCGGGATCGATGCCGAGGATGCGCGTCATCCAACCGCCTGCAAGAGCCGGGTGGACCGCGTGGTGACCGACACGCTTGAGTTCGCGGTGATGATCATGCCCTCCCGGGTCGGGGCTACAGCTGCGCCATGGTCTCGGCGGAAAAATCGGCGTTGGTATAGACGTGCTGGACGTCGTCGAGGTCTTCCAGCATGTCCACCAGCTTGACCACGGTCTCCGCATCCTCGCCATCCAGTTCCACGCTGGTGGCCGGATTCATGGTGACCTCCGCCTGCGCCGGTTCCAATCCCGCCGCCACCATGGCGTCCTTGATCTCCATGAAGGCCTCGGGCGCCGTGAACACGTCGATGCTCTCGTCGTCGTTGCTCACCACATCGTCGGCACCCGCCTCCAGCGCCGCCTCCATGAGGCGGTCCTCGTCGCTGCCCGGGGGATAGCTGAGGATACCGGTCTTGGTGAACAGGTAGGCGACGGAACCGTCGGTGCCCAGATTGCCGCCGTTCTTGGTGAAGGCGTGACGGACTTCGGCGACCGTGCGGTTACGGTTGTCGGTAAGACAGTCCACCATGATGGCCACGCCGTTGGGGCCGTAGCCCTCGTAGCGCACCTCTTCATAGTTCTCCCCTTCGCCGGCGCCGGCGCCACGTTTGATGGCGCGCTCCACCGTGTCCTTGGTCATGTTGTTGGACAGGGCATTATCCACCGCCGCGCGCAGGCGTGGGTTGCTGGCGGGATCGCCCCCGCCCATGCGGGCCGAGACGGTGATCTCACGAATCAATTTGGTGAACAGCTTGCCGCGCTTGGCATCCTGCGCCTTCTTGCGATGCTGGATATTCGCCCATTTACTGTGACCGGCCATGCCCTTTCCTCATGCGAAACAACGCCGAAACATCGGCTTCGAAACGATGGCGCTATCTTACCATGGGAACATTGGCGGATTCAGCGACCCACTGCGCGACAAGTGTTTCAGGGATGGGCAAAACGGCCCTGGCGCAGGAACCGGCAGGTCTGGCGGGCGACGCGGGCCGACAGCAGCAGTCCGGTGTGGGACGCCGGGACGATCACCCGGTCGGCGGCGTCCGGGACTTCCGTTTCGTCCAGAGTCAGCGCCCCGTCCCCAGGCGCCCCGAGTCCGCCAAGCAGCATTCCGGCACCCAAGCCCAGCGAACCGGCGATCACCCCCACCTCGCGTCCACCCGGCCAAGCCGGCCCCCCGCCTAGCAGACCGCGCTCCACACTGCGCCCCAGCAACCAGCGGCCAAGGGCCCAGCGGCTGAGGCGCCGGGCACTCAGGCTGCCCCCCAGGGGTGAGCCCAGCAGCACACTGCGACCGGGTCGTTGCTCGGGAAAATCGTTCAGAAGCCGGGTGACCACCAGGCCGCCGAGACTATGGGCCACGAAATGGACCGTCGGCGCATCCAAGTCCCGCAGAAAACCGTTTAGGCGGACGGCGTTCTGTCCCGGCGATTGGCGCACGGAGGGGTAGGAAAAGAGGTATGTGGTGTAACCACAGCGACGCAGGCGGCGCGCCAGGGGGCGCATGAGCCAGGCGCCGGTCCAAATGCCGTGGAGCAGCACCACCGCCTCGCTCATGGCGGAGCACCGGCCAGGCTGCCCGGCCGGCTCCAGCTCAGGCCGAAACCTCCAGCATGCGGTTCAAGGCCACGCGGGCGTGCTCCGCCTCGTCCTCGGGAACCTGGACGCGGTTGACCACCTTGCCCTCCACCAGGTTCTCCAGGATCCAGGCCAGGTGCTGGGGATCGATGCGGAACATGGTCGAGCACATGCACACGGTGGGCGACATGAAGTGCACGTCCTTGCCTTCCGCTTTGTGCTGTTCGTGCAGACGGTTGACCAGATTGAGCTCGGTGCCCACCAGCCAGCGGGTGTTCGGCTCCGCCTCGGCGATGGTCTTGATGATGTATTCGGTGGAGCCCACGTAGTCCGACTTCTGGCACACCTCGAAGGACGCCTCGGGGTGGGAAATGATTTTCGCATCGGGATAGCGGGCCTTGAAGGCATCGATGTGCTCGGGCCGGAACATCTGATGCACCGAGCAGAAGCCCTTCCAGAGAATGATGCGGGCACGACGGATCTGCTCCTCGGTCAACCCGCCCATGGGCTGGTCGAAGTCCCACTCCACCATCTCTTCCAGGGGAATGCCCATGGCGTAGCCGGTATTGCGGCCCAGGTGCTGATCGGGGAAGAACAGCACCTTCTCGCGCTGACTGAAGGACCACTCCAACACCCGCCGCGCATTGCTGGAGGTGCAGACGATGCCGCCATGGCGGCCGCAGAAGGCCTTCAGATCGGCGGCGGAATTGATGTAGGTGACCGGCGTGACGGCCTCGTCAGGATCGATCACCGTCGCCAGCTCGCGCCAGGCGCGCTCCACCTTGGCCAGATTGGCCATGTCCGCCATGGAACAGCCGGCGGCCAGGTCCGGCAGAATGGCGACCTGCTCCGGGCCGGAAAGAATATCAGCCACCTCGGCCATGAAGTGCACGCCGCAGAAGACGATGTACTTCGCGCCGGAGGCGGCGGCCTGGCGCGACAGCTTCAGCGAGTCGCCGGAGAAGTCGGCGTGATGGAACACTTCTTCGCGCTGATAGTGATGGCCGAGGATCACCAGATCCTTGCCCAGCTTTTCCTTGGCGGCACGGATACGGGCGTCACAGGCCTGGTCGTCCAGCACGGCGAAATCATTGATGGCGAGAGCGTTAGCGGACATGAATTAGCACACAGATCGCGTCAGATGGCCGGAATTCCCGACCGTTATACTGAAATATGGGCCCGAATATAGGCGCTTTCAAGCGCGGGCGGCTATACCCAGTTTGGGAGAGCTGAGCCGGCCAGGGCCGCAATGGCATCACGATTGGTATAGGAACTGGCCAAGGCCGCTGCCTCGCGCCAGGGCAGCCAGCGGTACTCGCTGTGCTCGGCGGCGGCCACACGCACCGCCATCGGCCGGTCCACAGCGAAGTAGAACCAATGTTCGAGGTTGGATGATACGTCCGGCGCGTAGCGGGCGCGCCAAGCGGGCAAGATAGGAAAGCTGCGTTGCTCGGCCGCATCCACCAGCCCGTCCCCGGCGTCCAATCCGGTCTCCTCCTCCAGCTCACGCCGCGCCGCCTGGGCGGGCGTCTCACCCCACTCCAGACTGCCGGTCACCGATTGCCAGAAATCGGCCGGCACCGTGCGGCGCAGCATCAGGACGTGCCCGTCACGGCTATACACCACCACCAGAACCGATTCAGGCCGTTTGTATTTCGGACTCTGCATGGGACACGGCGGTCTCGGCGCGGAAGTCACCGGTATCCGGCGTCTTCAGGTTAAACAAACCAGACCCCGGCACCGCGGCACAGCCGGCCGCCGCACGGCGGCGCCACCTCGGTCACATTGGTGTTCAGCTGCCGCTGCCGGACTCACCCATCGGCTTGCGCACGCGGACATTGAGTTCGCGCAGCTGCGCATCGCTCACCGGCGACGGCGCCGAAGTGAGCAAGCAGCTTGCGGTCTGGGTCTTGGGGAAGGCCATGACTTCGCGGATGGAACTGGCGCCGGTCATAAGCATGACGAGACGGTCCAGACCGAAGGCGATGCCACCGTGGGGCGGACAACCGTACTGCAGGGCGTTTAGCAGGAAGCCGAACTTGTCGCTGGCCTCCTCCTCGCTGATACCCAACTGGCGGAACACGCTTTGCTGGACCTGCGGGCGGAAGATACGCATGGAGCCGCCGCCGATTTCAGTGCCGTTCAGCACCATGTCATAGGCGCGGGAATAGCAGGCGCCCGGATCGGACTCCAACAGCTCCAGGTGCTCTTCCTTGGGCGAGGTGAAGGGATGGTGCAGCGACACCCAGCGGTCCGCCTTGTCGTCCCACTCGAACATGGGGAAGTCCACCACCCACAGCGGCTTCCAGCCGCGCTCCAACAGGCCGCGGTCGTGGCCCAGCTTGACGCGCAGGGCCCCCAGGGCCTCGTTGACCACCTTGGCCGAATCCGCCCCGAAGAAGATCAGGTCACCGACTTCGGCGCCGGTGCGCTCCATGATGGCCTGCACCACCTCGTCGGGCAGGAACTTCAGGATCGGCGATTGCAGACCTTCGCGGCCAGCGGCCTTGTCGTTGACCTTGATGTAGGCCAGCCCCTTGGCGCCGTAGATGGACACGAACTTGGTGTAGTCGTCGATGTCCTTGCGCGACAACTCGCCGCCCTTGGGCAGGCGCAGCGCGGCGACGCGGCCGCGCGGGTCCTTGGCCGGACCGGAGAAGACCTTGAACTCCACGTCCTGCATCACGTCGCCCAGGTCGACCAGTTCCAACGGCACGCGCAGGTCGGGCTTGTCGGAGCCGAAACGGCGCATGGCCTCGTCATAGCTCATGCGCGGAAAGGGGTTGGGCAGCGCCTCTTCCAGGGTCTTGGCGAACAGCTGGCGGATCATCTCCTCCATCATGGACATGATCTGGTCCTCGCTCAGGAACGAGGTCTCGATGTCCAGTTGGGTGAACTCGGGCTGCCGGTCGGCACGCAGGTCCTCGTCGCGGAAGCAGCGCACGATCTGGTAATAGCGGTCCAGACCGGAAACCATGAGCAACTGTTTGAAGAGCTGCGGTGACTGCGGCAGGGCGAAGAAGGAACCGGCGTGGGTACGGCTGGGCACCAGATAGTCGCGCGCACCTTCGGGCGTGGCGCGGGTCAGCATGGGCGTCTCGACGTCCAGGAAACCGTTCTGGTCGAGGTATTCGCGCAGCGCCTGGGTGATCTTGGACCGCAGACGCAGACGCTGCAGCATCTCCGGGCGGCGCAGGTCGATGTAGCGGTAGCGCAGCCGATGCTCCTCGGACACCGCTTCGTCGTCCAGCTGGAACGGCGGCGTCTCCGCATGGTTGAGGATTTCCAGCTCCAACCCCAGTACTTCGACCGCGCCGGTGGGGAGGTCGGGATTCTCCGTGCCCTCGGGGCGGCGGCGCACCTTGCCGGTCACCCGGAGCACGAACTCGCTGCGCACCCGCTCGGCGAGCATGAACGTTTCGGGAGTATCCGGATCGAACACCACCTGCACCAGACCTTCGCGGTCGCGCAGGTCAACGAAGATAACGCCGCCGTGATCGCGCCGGCGATGGACCCAGCCGCACAGCTGGACCTCCTGATCGAGGTGGGATTCGTTGACCTGACCGCAGTAGTGGCTTCGCATGTTCCGGATTCCAAATGAAATTCTCAGCCACCCCGGGGAATCGGGACGGCCGGCCGCAAAGGCGGAAATGTTACGTGCTGGCTTCCGGCGGCGCAACCGGGGCGAGAGCGGGTTTCACCGGCGGCACCACGACGCCCATGGAGATGATCATCTTCAAGCCCTCGTCCACGCTCATATCCAGCTCCACCACGTCGCGGCGGGGCACCATGAGGAAGAAGCCCGAGGTGGGATTGGGCGTGGTGGGCAGATAGACGTTGACCACATCCTCGCCGGTGCGCTGTTGGGCCTCCCCGATGTCGGTCCCGGTCTGGAACGCCAGGGTCCACAGGCCACGGCGGGGATACTCCACCAACAGCACCTTGCGGAAGGACTGTCCGCCGGGCGCGAACAGGGTTTCAGTGACCTGTTTGACCGCCGAGTACACGGAGCGCACCAACGGGATGCGCGCCAGAATCGCCTCCCACAGGTGCACCAGGCGCCGGCCGAACAGATTGGCGGCGATCACGCCGGTAACGAAGATGATCAGAAGAGAGAGCAGAACCCCAAGGCCCGGGATGGGAAAGCCCAACAGGGCCTCGGGCGTGTACCGGTGCGGGATGATCACCATGATCTTGTCCAGCAGGTCCACGAACAGTTTCACTACCAGCACGGTGACGCCCAGGGGCAGCCACACCAGTACTCCGGCCAGCAGGTAACGACGCAGTGCGCTCATCCCGGGCTACAGCCGATCAATCGCACGCGGCGCAGCCACCCGAGCCGCAGCCACCGCCCCCCTTCGAGGAGCTGCCGCCGGACTCGGCCACGTTCTTTCGGTTGCCCTTCTTGAAATCGGTTTCGTACCAGCCACCCCCCTTGAGGCGGAAGCCCGCGGCCGAAATCAGCTTGGTCAGCGCCGGCTTGCCGCAGGCGGGACATTCGGTGAGCGGCGCATCGCTGAGCTTCTGCATACGCTCCAGCGTGTGACCGCACTCGGTGCACTGGTACTCGTAAATCGGCATGGCTGTAGTCCTCGGAAAGCTTGTTGCGTTGCAAGCGACGACAATGGGGGCGAAGCGGTCCCGATTCAAGCCCCCAGCACGCTTGATATTTTCAGATTATACAGCAACTTGCCTGACAAGCGACACGATAATGCGCAACCCGCCTCAGATCAGGCCGTCGGGCAGCGCCCCTTCCGGCTCCGGGACCTCTTCCTCCACCCGCTTGGCCTCTTCGATGGCCCGCAGCAATTCGGTGTGCAGTTTGGCCTCCTGACCGTAATGCAGGAAGGTGTCGGCAGTCTGCAGCACCCGCTGCAAAAAGTGGATCCGATAGTTCAGGTTCAGCAGCGATTTTGCCAGGAAGTGAGGGTCCTCCCCCTGCTCACGCATGCGCGCCGCCTCGGTCAGGGCGTCGGCCAATTCCCGCTCGGTGGGCTTGCCCATGGGCACCTCTTCTCGTTGTAATGGTTTCCTTAACCCAGCGTCCCAGTATACGCGAGCCCACCCTGGGCGTCCGCCATGTCCGTGCCGGACAGCGGTTTTTCCGCCGCGGGGATTCTGCCACAATGACAGTCAGCAGCCGGCGCCCACACCCGCGCCTGCCGAAGTCACCACCGTCAGAGTCCGCCATGACCCAGCCCATCTCGGCCAAGCTCCATCCTTCCGCCCCGCCGGCAGCCCACCGCCGCGCCGGCACATACTGAGCGGCACTGGCACCCATGTCCGGCTCCGGCTACCACAGCCACACCGACCTGCCCCAGGCACAGCGCCGGGACCTGCATACCCTGCGCAGCCTGGCACCCTACCTGTGGGCCTACCGCGGCCGGGTCGCGCTGGCCCTGGGCGCGCTGATCCTGGCCAAGAGTGCCACCGTGGCCGTACCCATCGCGCTGAAGGGTATCGTCGACGCCCTGGACGCCTCCAAGCACGCCCATCTGGCGCTGCCCATCGTCTTCCTGCTTGCCTACGGCCTGCTGCGCCTGGCCGGCTCGCTGTTCAACGAAGTGCGCGACTCGGTGTTCGCCCGCGTCCGCCATGGCGCCATGCGCAGCATGTCCCACAAGGTAGTCACCCACCTGCACCAGCTGTCGCTGCGCTTCCACCTGGAACGCAAGACCGGGGCCGTCACCCGCGACCTGGAACGGGGCACGCGCAGCGTCAGCTCCCTGCTCAACTACATGGTGTTCAGCATCCTGCCCACCCTGGTGGAAGTGGGTCTGATCGCCGCCGTGCTGCTCACCCGCTACAGCGCCTGGTTCGCCATCATCACCTTCGCCACGGTGGTGATCTACATCGCCTTCACCATGACCATCACCGAATGGCGGATGAAATACCGGGTGGAGATGAACCAGACCGACTCCATGGCCAACAGCCAGGCCATCGACGGACTGATCAACTACGAGACGGTGAAGTACTTCGGCAACGAGCACTTCGAAACCGACCGCTACGAGGGCACCTTGCGCCAGTGGGAAGACGCGGCGGTGAAGAGCCAGACCTCGCTGTCGGCGCTGAACATCGGCCAGGGCGGCATCATCGCCGTGGGCGTCACCCTGATCATGATCCTCGCCGCGCAGGGCGTGGTGGCCGGCACCATGAGCATGGGTGACCTGGTGCTGGTCAATGCCTTCATGATCCAGATGTTCATTCCGCTGAATTTTCTCGGCGTGGTCTACAGCCAGCTCAAGCACGCATTGTCCGACATGGAGCGCATGTTCGACCTGCTGGAGCAGGAACCCGAGGTGCGCGACCGCCCCGACGCCCGCCCGTTGACCGTCGGTCCGGGCGCGGTACGTTTCGAACACGT
>Ga0316593_10000108_pt1 | contig 10843 bp, 11 predicted proteins | sample S5NA_3_FD_204564 | JGI IMG/M metagenome (GOLD analysis project Ga0316593, IMG submission 204564) | Metatranscriptome of rhizosphere microbial communities from salt marsh grasses in Alabama, United States - S5-7_160517rA (Metagenome... | ecosystem: Host-associated > Plants > Roots > Rhizosphere ... | reverse complement strand
TCCTGGCTGGTCACCGCCTTCCTGCTGATCCTGGTGGTACCGGTGCTGGCCGGCGGTGTGACCATGCTGCTGTTCGACCGCCACTTCGGCACCAGCTTCTTCGATGCCGCCGGCGGCGGCGACCCGGTGCTGTTCCAGCACCTGTTCTGGTTCTTCGGCCATCCCGAGGTCTACATCCTGCTGCTGCCCTCCATCGGCGTGCTCTCCCACGTGATCCCGACCTTCTCACGCAAGCCCCTGTTCGGCTATCACTCCATGGTCGGAGCGATGCTGGCGGTGGCCACCATCGGCATGGTGGTGTGGGCCCATCACCAGTACACGATCGGCATGTCCCTGGGCGCGGTCACCTACTTCATGATCGGCACCATCATCATCTCGATTCCGGTAGGCCTGATGATCTTCAACTTCATCGCCACCATGTGGCGCGGTTCCATGACCTTCGAGACCCCGATGCTGTTCGCCGTGGCCATCGTGCTGATGTTCACCTTCGGGGGCTTGAGCGGGGTGATGCTGGCGGTGGTGCCCGCGGACATGCAGTATCAGGACTCCATGTTCGTGGTGGCCCACTTCCACTATGTACTGCTGCCCGGGGCGGTATTCGGCCTGTTCGCCGGGGTCTTCTACTGGCTGCCGAAATGGACCGGTCATATGTATGACGAGCGCCTGGGCAAACTCTTCTTCTGGATCAACGTGATTGGTTTCAACATCACCTTCTTTCCCCAGCACTTCCTGGGACTGGCCGGCATGCCGCGACGCATCGTCGACTACAACGTGATGTTCACCGAGTTCAACGTGGTCTCCAGTATCGGGGCGATGATCTTCGGCCTCAGCCACCTGCTGCTGCTCTATATCATCATCAAGACCATACGCGGCGGTAAGAAGGCCGGGGCACGTTCCTGGGAAGGCGCCAAGGGTCTGGAATGGGAACTCGACTCACCACCGGCCTTCCATACCTGGACCGTGGCACCGCAGATCAAGTAAATGTGGAATGACAAGATGACAATACCCGAGTATCAAACCCCTGAGCTGAGAAGGAAGAACCTGCGCCTGGTCTGGCTGCTGGTCGGCTTCGCCCTGTTCATCTTCTTCACCTCGTTCCCGTTCTGGACCGGCCTGTTCCGCCTGGTCGGCGATCAGGCCGCTGGATGACCATGCAGAATCCGGAGACACAACGCAAGAACCGACGCACCACCCTGCTGCTGGGCGGCATGGTGGTGCTGATGTTCGGTTTCGGCTTCGCCCTGGTCCCCCTGTACAACATGCTGTGTCAGGTCACCGGCATCCAATCCATCGCCTTGAGGACGGAGACCGGTAGAACGGCAGTGACAGCGCAAGCCATCGACGAGTCCCGGCTGGTCACGGTGAAATTCGACGCCACGGTGAATCCGGACCTGCCCTGGGATTTCACCCCGGAGACCCCGGTAATCAAGGTCCATCCGGGGCAGGTCTACGAGGTCAACTTCAGCGCCGACAATCGCAGCAGCGCGAACATTACCGGACAGGCGATACCCAGTTTCGCGCCCTGGCAGGCCACCGCCTATTTTCACAAAATGGAGTGCTTTTGCTTCCATCGCCAGACCCTGGCGGGCCATCAGCATACGGACATGCCGTTACGTTTCATGGTCTCCCCGGACCTGCCGGCGGAAATCAACTCTTTGACCCTTTCCTACAGCTTCATGCGGCTCAGGATGGAACAGGCAGAGCCACAACCGGCGGAGGCGGAACTACCGCCCATCGTAACCGCAAAAAAATAACCGTTGAACAATCCATAACCAGCTACCGTTAGCAGAGGAAAAAATCCATGTCGGCAGAGGCGCACAGCGACGAATATTACATACCCAACCCGAGTCCATGGCCGATCATCGGCATGGTCTCGCTGCTGATCACCCTGGCCGGTACCGCCCTGACCATCAATGGGGTCGGTTTCGGCAAATATATGGTCATCGGCGGCCTGCTGTTGTTTGGCTTTCTGCTGTATAGCTGGTTTCGCGATGTCATCGGGGAGAACCTCAGCGACCGTTACAACAAACAGGTGGATACCTCGTTTCGCATGGGCATGTTCTGGTTCATCGCCTCCGAGGTGTTCTTCTTTCTGAGTTTCTTCGGCGCCCTATTCTACATCCGCACCATCGCCCTGCCCTGGCTCGGTGGTGAGGGCTATCTGGGGCCGACCAACGATATTCTCTATGGCGGTGCTTTCCAACCCGCCTGGCCGTCCAGTGGCCCTGGTGAACTGGGTGGCGGCTTCAGCCCCATGGGTCCCTGGGGTATTCCGGCCATCAACACCCTGCTGCTGCTGACCAGCGGCGCCACCATCACCTGGGCCCATTGGGGACTCAAGGACGATAATCAGAAACAGCTGATATGGGGCCTGGTTGCCACCATCGTCCTGGGTCTGTTGTTCGTGGTGTTCCAGGCCTATGAATACGGTCATGCCTACGCGGAACTGAACCTGACCCTGAAATCCGGTGTGTACGGATCCACCTTCTACATGTTGACCGGCTTCCACGGTTTCCATGTCACCATGGGCGCGATCATGCTGATGGCGATCCTGGGTCGCAGCATGAAGAGCCACTTCAGCTCCCACAACCACTTCGCCTTCGAAGCGGTGGCCTGGTACTGGCACTTCGTGGACGTGGTCTGGCTGGGGCTGTTCGTGTTCGTCTACTGGTTATAAGGCGATATCGTCAGGACACGCTGTGCGGCTCGATGAAACCGAAGAAGTATCCCGCCATCAACAGGGAAAAGAGCACGAGCGACAGTACGATCCTGACGGTCAGCGCACGGACCACGCGGGTTCGATCACGGCTGCCGTCGTCTTTGGCCAGATAGTACATGCCTTCGAACAAGGAGAAGACGATGACACCGAGCACCAGAAGCACCGGTACTTTGAAGATGAGATCCATGACGAACCCTCCGAACCAGGTGGAATAGTATTGTTGTCGGCCCTGTCTGTGACAAAACCGTAGTTGTTAATATAGACCAGTATGAACGACAGCCCGCTAAGATTTCACCTCCATCCCGTCCCTACAATCGTCATGGTATTATTGACTCCTCTTTTCATTGTCCTGGGCCTCTGGCAACTAGACCGGGCGGATCAAAAACGCAGCCTCGCCCACAATCTGGAACAGCGGCGCAAACTGCCGGCCCTGGTGCTGTCCGGAACAATCCCGGCTGCGGCACAGCTGGAATATCGCTCGGTGATCGCCGAAGGGCGGTTGCTGGCTGACAAGACGGTGCTGATCGAAAACCGCAAATATCAGGGTAAGATCGGTTTTCATGTCATCACCCCGCTGCAGCTCAAGGATTCGAAACAGATCGTGCTGGTAAACCAAGGCTGGATCAGCCGTGAGCAGGCCGCCGATGTGGCGGGCATTCGCGAGCCCGAGGCAGAGCTGAGAATCCATGGACAAGCGACTATCCCCCAGCCCCCGGCCCTGGCTCTGAGCCTCCCCCCCGAGTCGGCACAGGCCCTGCCACATTGGCCCTTTCTGACCCTGGAACACTTTTCCGCCTGGTCGGGTCTGCAGGTCCTGCCTTTCATGATCCTGCAGGCGCCGGAAGATGCCAGTGGCTTCGTGCGCCAATGGCCGGAGCCTCAGGTCAACGTAGGCATGCATATCGGATACGCCGTTCAATGGTTCGCCTTCGCCCTGATCGCCCTGCTGATCTGGCTGCGTCTGTCGTTCCATAAAACTACCGAGCAAAGCGTATGTTGACCCGCACAGAGCTTAAAAACCGACGCAGCAACATGCTCCAACTGTGGCTGCTCATCGCCCTGTTCGCGCTGCCGCCGATCGCCGCCTGGCTGTTCTATCTGAATCCGCAGTGGCTACCGGCAGGCCGTACCAACAACGGTCAGTTGATCGAACCACCTCGTACGATGCAGCAACTCCCGCTGCAGACCCCCGAGGGTGAAAGCTTCGACTGGCACTTCCTGGAGGGCCAATGGACCCTGAGCCTGCTGGCCGAAGGGCAATGTGACAGCGGATGCATGCAGCGCCTGATCGAGATGCGCCAGATTCGACGGGCCCTCGGGGCCAACAGTCAACGGATCGAACGGCTGTTGATCCTGCTGCCGGACGCAACCGGCCGGGTGGAGGTGCCGACCCTCGGCGGTCTGGAAGGGACCCTTGTCGCTCAGGCCTCCGCCGACGAAAAACAGTCGGTGCTGAGCAAGTTCTCGGTGTCCGGCACAACGCTCGAGAAAACCCTCTATGTCATCGATCCCCGAATCGACCTGATGATGGCGGAAGACCTCTCACACATCACCTCGAAACAGATCCTGCAGGATCTGGAAAAACTACTCAAAGCCTCGCAAAGCTGGGTTAAAGGAGGACAATATGGCCACCAGTGAAATTACCGCTCAGGAGACACTCACCTACTCCTGGCAACACTACTATGAAATGACCAAGCCCAAGGTCGTGCTGTTGATCGCCTTCACCGCCCTGGTCGGGATGTTGCTGTCCACCCACGGGCTGGCCCCCTGGCAGCCCCTGCTGTTCGGGCTCATCGGCATCTCCCTGGCGGCCGCCTGCGGTGCGGTGGTCAACCATATCATCGACCAACGCATCGACGCCCTGATGGACCGCACCCATTGGCGACCCTTCCCCAGCGGCCATATGGACACCCCCCATGCCCTGGCCTTCGCCCTGCTGCTGGGGGCCGCCTCGATGCTGATCCTGAGCCTGCTGGTGAATCCTCTGACCGCTTTGTTGACCTTCTGTGCGCTGATCGGCTATGCGGTGATCTACACCCTGTTCCTCAAACGCAATACTCCACAGAACATCGTCTGGGGCGGACTGGCCGGTGCTGCCCCGCCCTTGTTGGGCTGGTGCGCGATCACCGGCGAGGTCACCACCGAGGCCTTTCTGCTGCTGCTGATCATCTTCGTCTGGACCCCACCCCACTTCTGGCCCCTGGCGATCCACCGCCGTGACGACTACGCCAAGGCCAAAGTACCCATGTTGCCGGTGACCCATGGCATCGAATTCACCAAGCAGCAGGTACTGATCTATGCGGTGATGTTGCTGGCGGTCTCCCTGCTGCCCTTCGTCATCCACATGAGCGGCCACCTGTATCTGGCCGGCGCCCTGTTGCTGGGTTGCGGTTTCATCTACCATGCCTTCCGGCTGTGGCGCAGTGAGGGACGGGAGCACGCCATGCAGACCTTCGGCTATTCCATCGTCTACCTGAGTCTGCTGTTCGCCCTGCTGCTGGCCGATCATTTTCTGATGCCGCTGCTCTCCCGCGGCATCGCCTGATCCCCGAGACGGCTGAGGTGTACACAGACAAAAGGTGGGCAACGCCCACCATTGAGGATCGGATCAAAAACCTCGGGGTGGGCGGTGCCCACCCTACACGGTCAAACAGGGTTGGCAGAATGTCTGCCATGCCAGAAGGCCCGCAGCATGATCCACACGAACAGGATACCGCCGATCACCGCCAGCAGTCCGCCCAGCCCCATCACCCCCATGGCCAGTTTGCTCGACAGGCTGTCGAGCCCCTGAGCGGCACCGGCGGTCTTACGCTGGATACCCATGGCCCCGGACACCCCCAGGCCGATGATGTGCAGCAACTGACCGAAGCCGTAGATCCAGGGCTGCCAGTCGGCCAGCCGCCCTTGCACCGCCGTATAGCCCAGTCGGGGCAGCAGCAGATAGGCCAGGCCCATCAGGGCCAGGGTAACCCCGACGATGGAACCGTGATAGTGGGCGGGAATGATGGTATTGATGCCGGTGATCAACAGGGCGATGAAACCACCGGCGAAGAACAGCAGCAGGGACATCCACAGACAGCGGCGCAGGGGTCGATCGGAGCCATCTGCGGGTGCCGCCCTGCGCAGCCCCAGCAACAGGACCAGCCCCAGGGGAATCGCCGCCAGCCCGCCGCCGAACTGCATCTGGCGCAGGAAGGCGGTGTGCGACTCCACCGTCAGGGTACCGTAGAACAGATAGATCAGCGGGGTGGCCAGCACCGGAGCCACCCCCAGGATCAACAGGGCGGCCAGCCAGGACCGGCCGAGGGACAGGCTGACCCCGGTCTGCCAGGCCAGCAGCAGCCAGGCCAGCAGCAGCAATTGGGTATAGGCGAACTGCAGGGTATGGCCGGCACCCCAGAACAGATATTCATAGAAGCCCTGACCGGTCACACTGGCCGGCATCTGCACCCAGGCGGTGTTCAGGGCCGCCAGGGCGACCAGCACCGCGAGTGCGATGGTGAATCCGGCCAATTGAGGCAGGCTCCATGCCCCCCTGCCGAACAGGCTGGCGCCGCTGCGGTACAGGGCCAGCAGGGCCTGGATCCCGATCCCCAGCCCGAACAGGCCGAGCGCGCCGAAGAAAAAGGGACGCTGCAGCACCGGTACGTAGTTGTTCATCAACGGCGCCCCTTCACCCACGAAGGCCGCCAGGGCGATACCCAGGGTCCCGACCAGCGCCAGACCCAGGGCCAGGCGTTGCAGCATCCGATCACCGGCGGCGCTCGGTATCACCAGACTCCAGACCACTCCGGCCATGGCCAGGAACCAGATCAGCACCGATTGATCCACATGCACCACCAGCGCGGTATGAAAGAAATCCAGCCAGGGGAGATAGGCCTCGCTGCCCGGGGTACGGGCCAGCACCAGCAACAGCGCGAACACACCGGCCAGGCCCAGGGACAACACCCCCAGCTGCAGCCAGCGCAGGGTCAAGCCGGCCTGCTCGGGGCTGCCGGGTTGAATGGCCTGGGGGTTTTCGTCGATGGGCTGTTTCACGGTGATGCTTCCTCAGTATGCGGTTGCGAATGGAGCGAGAGCGTCCCATGCAGGCGTTGAAGATGCAAGGGGCCAGGCTGCTGCAATACCGCCTGGCGGGCCTCACCTGCCTGCTCGCCTTCGTGGTGATCCTGATGGGCGCCTATGTACGGCTCTCGGATGCGGGACTGGGTTGCCCGGACTGGCCCGGTTGTTACGGACGTCTGGTAGTGCCGGAGGATCACACCGAGGTGGCCGGCAGCTTCCCTGACCGCCAGTTGCATACCGGCAAGGCCTGGAAGGAGATGATCCATCGTTATCTCGCCGGCACCCTGGGGCTGGCCATCCTGGCCCTGGCCCTGCTCGCCTGGCGCCACCGCAAACAACCGGATCAGCCCCTGCTGCTGCCTACCCTGTTACTGGGGCTGGTGATCTTCCAGGCCGCTTTGGGGATGTGGACGGTGACTCTGCTGGTCAAACCGGCCATCGTCACGGCCCACCTGTTGGGCGGCTTCGCCACCTTCGTGCTGCTCTGGCTGTTGTTCCTCAGGCTCAGACCGGCAGGCCCACTGACCACCCCGAAGGGATTGAAGACGCCGCAAATCCACCTTTGGATCGCTCTGCTGGTGCTGGTTTCACAGATCTCACTGGGCGGCTGGACCAGCAGTAATTACGCGGCCCTGGGTTGCAGCGAGTTTCCCACCTGTTACGGGGGCCAATGGTGGCCTGCCATGGATTTTCGCGAGGCCTTCGTGATCTGGCGGGGGCTTGGGGTGAATTACGAGTACGGGATTTTGGATAACGACGCACGTACGGCGATCCACATGACCCATCGGCTCGGCGCCTTGTTGACCTTCCTGGTCCTGGGCTTGCTGGCCCTGCGCCTGATCGGGCTGCACGATTCCGGCCTGCTGCAGCGATGGGGCGGTCTCATGCTGGGCCTGCTGCTGCTCCAGCTCGGCCTCGGGGTCTCCAATGTCCTGTGGCGTCTGCCCCTGCCGGTGGCAGTGGCCCACAACGGCGTTGCGGCGCTGCTGCTGCTCTCCCTGGTCACCACATTGAGGATATCACGACATCATGCATGAACAAGCCATAAGCAAACACCATCACTCGTTCAAACACATCGCTATCGTCGGCGGCGGGCTGCTGGCCATGGCAGCCGGATTGGTGGCCTGGCTGGAGTTCTGGACCCCGCCGATCATGCACACGCCACCGGCGATCACTACCAAAGCGGCCACCCTGTTGCCTCAATTGAAACCGCTACCGCCCTTTTCCCTGATCGATCAACAAGGCAAAACCTTCGACAATCAGCGCTTGCAGGGGCATTGGACCTTCCTCGATTTCGGTTATACCCACTGCCCCGATGTCTGTCCCACGACCCTGGCGCTGCTGTCGAATCTGGACGACCGATTGCAGTCGGTCAAACAGAAAGCCCCCTATGAGATCGCATTCGTCAGCATCGACCCGCAACGGGACAGCCGACAACGGCTCGCGGAATACGTCGGTTATTTCGACCCTTCTTTTCTCGGTGTGCGTGGGGATGACCAGGCCCTGCAGCAACTGACCCGTCCCCTGGGCATCCTGTATCAAAAGGTACCGACCCCGAACAGCGCCATGGGCTATGTCATGGATCACTCCACCTCCATCGCCCTGATCGATCCGCAGGGCAGATACTATGCCCTGTTCAGCCCGCCGCACGATGCCGATCTGATGGCGGAGGATTTCAAGTCGATCACGCGGAATTATTGAACCGGGGTAACAGCGATCTGGAACATCTGATGATGTTTAATTCTTTTTTTACCTTTATTTGATTTACTTTGTAGGGTATTTTGATTTAATAAAAAACAACAAATAATCAATTAATTATAACTAATATACTGGATACGGCAGGGAGCGGATCCAAGCTTTAAATAGAAATTGTTTTTATTTCGCTTAAACCTTAACATCAAAACTTGCATAAACCAGGACACACAGCAGCATTCGTGTGCGTTGACAACTCATGAGGTCACATATGACACAAATATCACTTGCTGTTCAGGAGAATCCTGTCATGCCGTCTAAAATCAACGAGATCACCCTCGACCATCCCTGGCAGTGGATCGGTCAGGGATGGAATGACTTCAAACGCGCTCCGCTGCTCAGTGTGGCCTATGGAATGATCTTTTTCATGGCCAGCATTCTGCTGACCGCGCTGATTTTCTTCAGCGACCTGTTTTTCCTGGTGCCGCCCCTGGCTGCCGGTTTCTTTCTGGTCGCCCCCATCCTGGCGGTTTTTCTGTACGACACCAGCCGCCGCTTGAAAAAGGGTGAAACGCCAAGCTTCGCGGAAACCTGCAGATCCTGTAAGGACAATCCTTTCAATCTCAGCGTCATGGGCGTCATTCTGATGCTGGTGTTGATATTCTGGATGATGATCGCCAATCTGGTGTTTGCGATCTTTTTCTCCAATGCGGTGTTGACCTTCGAGAACTTCCTGCCGACCCTGTTTCTGTCCGGCAACAGCCCCGTTTTCCTGGCTGCCGGCATCCTCTCGGGCGGAATCATCGCTCTGGGGGTCTTCAGTATGACCGTCATCTCCATTCCCATGCTGATCGATCGGGACGTGAACGTGCTGCAGGCCATCTCAACCAGCTATCATGCGGTCATGAAGAATCCCCGACCGCTGTTGCTATGGGCGGCCCTGATCGTGATGTTCGTGGCGCTGGGATTCCTGACCTTCTACATCGGCTTCGTCATTTCGATGCCGGTGATCGGTTACGCCACCTGGCATGCCTATCGGGACCTGGTGGCCGGCGAAACCGGCGCTTGAACGAATTGCGGCAGCCGGGGCTCTGACGCAGGCAGCATCGAGCCCTGGCAAGCCGACAGCCGTCTCAGTGCGCAAGCTGAAAAAGACAAATCGTCCAGCGAATTGCAATCCGACCCCATTTACGGTCATCTTACCTTCCCTGCCTGACCAGGGACGCGAAATCAATCGCCGACAAGGGTGCTCCATAGAGATATCCCTGGGCCTCGTCACAGCCATTGTTGTACAGGAATTCTCTCTGAATCTCGTTTTCCACCCCTTCCGCCACCACCATCATGTTCAGACTGTTGCCCAGCGCGATGACGGCACGGGTGATCGCCCTGTCTTCCGCATCATCGGGTATTTCCCGCACGAAGGATTTGTCGATCTTGAGGCGATGCAGTGGCAGTCGCTTGAGATAGTTGAGTGAGGAATAGCCGGTACCGAAATCATCGACGGCGAGCATCACCCCCAGCTCCGTCAGTTCGTGCAGGGTTCTGATCGTCTCCTGGGTTTGCCGCATGATCAGACCCTCGGTGATTTCCAGCTCCATGTATCTGGGATCCAGCCCGGTTTTGCGTATCACCTGCTGCACCGTATGCAGGATGTCGCCACGACTGACCTGGACACTGGACAGATTGACCGCAATGCGAATGGAGGGCAGTCCCGCATTCTGCCACGCCTTGGCCTGGGCGCAGGCGGTCTGCAATACCCATTCACCCAGTTTCACGATCAAACCCGTGGACTCGGTCATCGGGATGAATTCACCGGGGAGCACCAGACCGAGTTCAGGATGCCGCCAGCGCACCAGGGCCTCGGCGCCTACCACGTGACCATCACTGAGATCCACTTGAGGCTGATAGAACAGCACAAATTCGCCCCGCTCCACGGCACGGCGCAGGTTCGACTCCAGTTCCAGCCGCTTGAAGGCGGCCAGTGTGAGATCTTCGGTATAGTAATGATAGTTGTTTCGACCGTGCTCCTTGGCCTGATACAAGGCGCTGTCGGCATTCTTGAACAAGGTCGTGATGTCCCGCCCATCGTCGGGAAACAGGCTGATCCCGATACTGCCGCTGACATAGGTTTCCTGGCCCTCCAGATCGAAGGGTTTGGCCATGACCTTGAGCACCTTCTCCGCGACCAGACCAGCGTCTCTGGCTTCGCGCAGATCCTCCAGTAACAAAGTGAACTCATCACCGCCGAAACGCGCCACCATATCCTCTTCCCGCACCGAACTGAGCAGACGCTGAGTGACCGCCTGCAGCAGCCGGTCTCCGGCCGGATGACCAAGGCTGTCATTGATGTTTTTGAAGTGATCCAGG
>Ga0316593_10000107_pt1 | contig 10905 bp, 11 predicted proteins | sample S5NA_3_FD_204564 | JGI IMG/M metagenome (GOLD analysis project Ga0316593, IMG submission 204564) | Metatranscriptome of rhizosphere microbial communities from salt marsh grasses in Alabama, United States - S5-7_160517rA (Metagenome... | ecosystem: Host-associated > Plants > Roots > Rhizosphere ... | reverse complement strand
CCTGTTACTCTCGCTCCCTGTCTTTGCAACCAATGGTTATTGGGCGCATGGTTATGGACCCAAATCGAAATCCATCGCAGGCGCCTGTGTCGCCATGTCGTTTGGTGCCATGTGTGCCGCCAGCAACCCCGCTTCCCTGGCGGTGGTCGGTAATAAACTGGAAATCGGTGCCGCCCTGTTTGCTCCCACCCGGGGTTTTACCGCCAACGACGATAGCTACCCCTATCCCGCGGCCATTGAACCGGGAGAATACGAAAGCGAGAACCAGTACTTCCTGATTCCCCATTTCGCCTACAACCAGATGCTGGACGAAGACAGCTCGATCGGTGTCGCCATGTTCGCCAACGGTGGCATGAATACCGAATATGACACTGCGGTATTTTCTCGCTTCAGCCCTCCTTATCCGGGATATGAAGAGTATCAGGCGACCTCGCCCACCGGCATCGACCTCAAACAAATGTTTCTGGTCCTCAGTTACTCCCGCATGCTGAATGATCAGCACTCCATCGGTATCTCCCCCGTGATTGGTATCCAGGCCTTTTCCGCTCAGGGCTTGGAACCGTTCAAGATGTTCTCACTGCATAAGGACAAAGTAACCGATAACGGCACCGACTACGCCTATGGTGGTGGTCTGCGCCTCGGTTGGCTGTGGCGGGTCGATGAACAGTTGAAGATCGGGGCCTCCTATCAAACCAAGATCTATATGACGAAATTCGACGACTACGAAGGTCTGTTCGCCGAGGAAGGCAACTTTGACGTCCCCGCCAACATGGACCTGGGTTTCTCCTATATGCTCGCGCCGGATTGGACCTTCGCCTTCAACTACCAGCGCATCTGGTACTCCGATGTCCCAGCGATCGGCAATACATCTGCAATCGATTTCTCGCAAACACAGGGTTTGCCTGTTCTCGGCACCGACGACGGCCTGGGTTTCGGCTGGAACGACGTCAATGTCTACAAGTTCGGCCTGCAATGGGAATACAACCCAAAACTGACCCTGCGCGCCGGCTACAGCTATGCTACCGATGCCTTCGACAGTTCCCAGGTAATGTTCAATATCCTGGCCCCGGCAGTTGTGAAGCACCACTATACCGCGGGTTTAGGCTGGAAACTGGACAAGGAAAGCGAGATCAACGTCGCGTTGATGTACGCCCCGGAAGAGTCGGTTACCGGCGACAACCCCAATACCGGATTTCAAACCTACGAGGTCTGGATGGATCAGTGGGAGATCGAGGTCGGCTGGGGTACCCGCTTCTAGACAATGCGCCGGAATTCACCTGAGGGGCAGGGAGGCCCCGTATCTTCATTCCAATCTCAATCGAACCTCGGCTGTTTTCGCCATACCAGGATGCGGTTGTTGACCGGCATTTCGATGTCTTCCTCGAACCGCAGGCCCTGCTGCGCCGCCAGTTCGTTCAGGTCTTCGAAATTGCGGATGCCGCTGTTCGGATCCCGTTGTTGCAACCACAGATCGAAGCGCCGATTGCTTTCACTGGTATAGTCTCCGCCGAAATTGAACGGACCATACAAAGCAAAACAGCCGCCCTCGACCAACACCCGTCCCACCCCTTGAATGAAATCCTGTACTTCCGGCCAGGACATGATGTGGGTGGTGTTGGCGCTGAATACCCCATCATAGGTCTGATCCGGCCAGTTAGCGGTCACATCCAGTTCCAGTGGCGTTGCGGTATTGGGTAAGGCATATTCTTCCAGCCAGGCACGAATGCCCGGGTGATTTTCGCCCCGGTCACTGGTCTGCCAGTGGAGATGGGGCAAGGCCTGGGCGAAATAGACCGCATGTTGACCGGTACCGCTGCCCACCTCCAGCACCTCTCTGACATCGACGAACAGCCGCCTCAGCACCTCCAGGATCGGCTGTTTGTTCTCTTCGCAGGCCTCGGAAAAGGGTTTCATCGATCTTCTGCGGACGCGAGCCAGTCCCGGGGCTTCAGGTATCGCTCGTATAGTACGGCCTCTTCACTACCGGGTGCCGGTTGCCAGTTGTAGCGCCACTTCACCAGCGGCGGCAGCGACATCAGGATCGACTCGGTGCGGCCACCGCTTTGCAGGCCGAACAGGGTACCCCGGTCATAGACCAGATTGAACTCCACATAGCGGCCCCGGCGATAGAGCTGAAAGTCTTTCTGGCGATCGCTGAACTCAGTGGATTGACGTCGCTGCACGATAGGCAGGTAGGCCGGCAGGTAGTGATCGCCCACGCTCTGCATGAAGGCGAAACAGGCTTCGAAACCCCACTCGTTGAGGTCGTCGAAGAACAAACCGCCGATGCCGCGCGGTTCGTTGCGATGTTTGAGAAAGAAATAGTCGTCGCACCATTGTTTGTACTTGGGATAGACCTCGGAGCCGAAGGGCTCACAGGCCTCTTTTGCCGTTTGATGCCAGTGCCGGCAATCCTCATCGTTGCCATAGTAAGGGGTGAGATCGAAACCACCGCCGAACCACCAGACCGGAGCGGCGTCTTCTTTCTCGGCGATGAAAAATCGCACATTGGCATGGGAGGTCGGCACGTAGGGATTGTCGGGATGAATCACCAGCGAGACGCCCATGGCCTCGAAGGAGCGTCCCGCCAGTTCCGGCCGGTGAGCGGTGGCCGAAGCAGGCAGTTTGTCTCCCAACACATGGGAGAAATTGACCCCGGCCTGTTCGAACAGCTGTCCACCCTGCAGCACACTGCTGACGCCGCCGCCATGCAACCGGTCTTCGGCTGGTCTTTGCCAGGCATCCCGGAGAAACCTTGCGCTGCCGTCTTCGGCCTCCAGGGCATTGCAGATGCACTCCTGCAGGCTCAGCAGATAGCCTTTGACCGCTGATTTATCGGGTGTTTGATCGCTCATTCGTTTGTGATGGGAGGTTATGTTGTGTTGAAAGTCGTGGCTATTTGCCATTCAGCCGCTTGAGAAACACCTTCATCTCCTTGGCGGCCTGCACATCGCCCTTGGACTCTGCGATTTCAATGCCCTGCTGGTAGGCGCTACGGGCATCCTCGAACCGCTCCAATTCGGCAAGCGCCTTGCCGTAGGCCTTCCAACTGGCCGAATGGCCCCGGTCCTTTTCCAGCGCCGCCTCGAGATGTGGCACCGCTGCATTCGGATCCCCCTCTTTCAGACAGAGCGAACCCAGGGTGTAGCGCAGCAGCAGGTTGTCCTGCCCCTGGGCCAACATCTTTTCCAGTGTCTTTCTATCCATCATTCAATCCTACGGTAGCATGACAATGGATTCTACATGATGTACCCGACTCTGTACTTCAACCATCGACAGTACCGGGATATTTTACCGATGCTGTCATCTCCGACCTGATATGATTCCGGGATCAACCAGCTTCGACAGCCAACAGACAGGTGTGCCACATGACCATCGATCGGGCCCGGGAACTGATCAGCCAACAGCTGAGCTTCAGTAGTGGCTACAACCGCAATGCGGTGCGCCTGATCCTCGGCGAGGTGCAGCGCGTGCATGGCCGCAGCGCGGTCGACGGTCTGATTGCCGAACTGGGTCTGGAGCAGGCCTTCGGCCTGCGCCCGGGGACGGATTTCAGCACCGTGGCAAGGTGAATCACCTCATTTCCGGGTCAGTCCCGGACTCGCTCGGCCACAAGCATGGCGACATCCCGATGGCCCTTGCGCAGATCACCCAGACGGTTCTCTTCTCGATAGAAACGTATCGCCAATGCCCCGAACAGCCCGAGCAGCTCGTTGTCAGTCAGGCGAAATGCCGGATTGTTCGGCCCCCGTCCGGTCACCGCGATACGGGTAAAGGTTTGATAAAACAGTAGACCTCCCGGTTTCAAGGCGGCGATCAAGGCCGGCGCCAGACGGCGTTCGAGATAGTTGCTGACGACGATCACATCGAACGCCGCTGCAGTCGGGGGTCGAGCCGCCACATCTCTGACCTCGGGCTGCAGATTGGACAAACCTCCGGCGATTGCCGTGTTGCGCAGCCGCTCGATCGCCACCGTTGACAGATCCCAGGCGCTCACCCGCAAACCGGCCTCGGCCAGCAGCAGGGCATTGCCGCCGAGACCACAGGCCAGGTCGGCCGCCAGGCCCTGGGCAGGCAACAGGTGTCGATTCTGCACCAGCACCTGTGCCGCTTCCGGACGCAGGGACGGATCGCCATGGCGCCGCTCCCACTGGTCGAGCAAATCGCTCTGATTCAAAGGATATCCAGACCGCGGGCCAGATCCTGCTGAATATCCTCGATGGCCTCCAGACCGACCGCCACCCGTAACAGGCCGTTGCCGATCCCCGCCTCGATCCGCTGTTCGGGCGTGAGACGACCGTGGGTGGTGGTGGCGGGATGGGTGATGGTGGTCTTGGTGTCCCCCAGATTGGCGGTGATCGAGAGCATCCGGGTGGCATCGATCACCGACCAGGCCGCTGGCTGACCGCCTTGCACGTCGAACGAGAGGATCCCCCCTGCCGCCTGTTGTTGCTGGGCTACCAGAGCATGTTGAGGATGAGACGGCAGTCCGGGATAGTAGACCCGAGTCACCTTTGGATGCTGTTCCAGCCACTGGGCCAATTGCAGCGCGTTTCGGGAGTGGGCCTGCATGCGCAGCTGCAGGGTCTCCAGGCCTTTGAGGAAGACCCAGGCATTGAACGGGCTCATGCTCGGTCCGGCGGTACGCAGCACCCCGAACACCGCCTCGCCGACCAGTTCCGCATTGCCCACCACCGCCCCGCCGATGCAGCGTCCCTGGCCATCCAGGTATTTGGTCGCCGAATGCACCACGATATCCGCTCCCAGGGCCAGCGGTTGCTGCAAAGCCGGGGTACAGAAGCAGTTGTCCACCACCAGCAGACAATCGTTGTCATGGGCCAGATCGGCCAGCAAGCGAATATCCGCCATCTCGGTCAGCGGGTTCGAGGGCGTTTCCAGAAACATCAAACGGGTCCGAGGCCGCACGGCCCGTTCCCAGGCGCCGATCTCGCTCAATGTCACGAAACTGGTTTCGATGCCGAAGCGACTCAGGTACTTGCTGAACAACAGAGTAGTGGTGCCGAACACACTGCGGGAGCAGATGATGTGATCGCCGGCTTCGAGCAGCCCCATACAGGTGGCCAGGATCGCCGACATGCCTGAGGCGGTGGCCACACAACGCTCTCCTCCCTCCAGCGCGGCCAGTCGCTCCTCGAAGTTGCGCACGGTCGGATTGGTGAATCGTGCATAGATATTACCGGGTTCTTCACCACTGAATCTTGCCGCCGCTTCTGCAGCGCTGGTGAATACGAAACTGGAGGTAGGAAAAATGGGCTCAGCGTGTTCACCCTCCGGGGTGCGATGATGGCCGGTGCGGATTGCAAGGGTCGCAAAATCCCATTGTGTCGGTTGATGCTCTGTCATATTTTGCTTCCTTATCAGGTAATTGACCAACCGAGGGTGCTGCGGGAATTCGGAGAGAGCCCCAAATAAAAAAACCGCCGGAAATGGCGGCTAAAGCAGTTACCCTCGCTTTAGCGGAATTTATCAAGCGCCCGCAATTTGAGTTAAATCGGCGCTGGATTGAAAGATTAGGCTCGCCCAAGGCGCCTGTCAACGTAAACCATCGCCAACCGAATAACCAACGTGCACAGCATTACATTGTGATATCGCTACTTGTCACACGGCCAAATATCCTGATAATGGCGCTTTTGGTTCTATCGGGTGTGCTATAATCGCCCACCCGAAGTCGATAGTTGTTGCAGGTACAGTATGGCGAAAGAAGATTTTATCGAAATGGAAGGAACGGTGGTGGAAACCCTCCCCAATACCATGTTCCGGGTGGAGCTGGAGAACGGTCATGTGGTGACGGCGCATATCTCCGGGAAGATGCGCAAACACTACATCCGCATCCTCACCGGTGACAAGGTGACCGTCCAGCTCACACCCTATGACCTTACCAAGGGTCGCATCACCTATCGCGCCCGTTAAATCTCATCATCCGAAGATTCATGAGGCCAGGCCATCATCGGTGACCGGTTCGGCCTGAATCTCAAACGTCAACTCACCATCCAGCACATCAACCTTGACGGTTCCGCCGCTTGCCAGACGTCCGAACAACAGCTCTTCCGCCAACGGCTTTTTGATCTCGTCCTTGATCACGCGAGCCATCGGACGTGCACCCATCTTCGGGTCGTAACCCTTTTCCGCCAACCAGACCCTGGCCTCTTCCTCCACTACCAGACTCACGCCCTTGTCCTGCAACTGGCCTTCCAGTTCGAAAATGAACTTGTCCACCACCTTGGCGATATTTTCCTGGGACAGGCCGGAAAAATGGATGATCGAGTCGAGCCGGTTTCTGAATTCCGGCGTGAATATCTTCTTGATCGCCTCCATGCCGTCACTGGTATGGTCCTGAGTGGTAAAGCCGATGGAGGAGCGGCTCATCTCCTGGGCCCCCGCATTGGTGGTCATGACGATCACCACATTGCGGAAATCCGCCTTGCGTCCGTTGTTGTCGGTCAAGGTACCATGATCCATGACCTGCAGCAGCAGATTGAAGACATCCGGGTGGGCCTTTTCGATCTCGTCGAGCAGCAGCACCGCGTGGGGATGTTTGTTGATCTCTTCGGTCAGCAAACCGCCCTGATCGAATCCTACATAGCCGGGCGGCGCACCGATCAGACGACTGACGGTGTGGCGTTCCATGTATTCCGACATATCGAAGCGGATCAGTTCCATGCTCAGGATCCGCGCCAGTTGTCGCGTGATCTCGGTCTTGCCCACCCCGGTGGGTCCGGCGAACAGGAACGAACCGATCGGCCGACCTTCGTTGACCAGACCCGAGCGGTTCATGCGAATCGCACCGGTCAGGGCATCGATGGCCGGATCCTGGCCGAACACCACCATCTTCAGATCCCGGGACAGATTACGCAGTGACTCGGTATCCGATGTGGAGACCTTTTTCGGTGGAATGCGGGCGATCTTGGCCACGATACTCTCGATTTCATCCACATCGATAAGCTTCTGACGCTGATCCTGGGGCTGCAGACGAACATTGGCTCCGGCCTCGTCGATCACGTCGATGGCCTTGTCGGGCAAGTGTCGGTCGTTGATGTACTTGTCCGAGAGTTCGGCGGCGCTGCGCAGAGACTCCAGGGTATACTCCACATCATGGTGTTCTTCGAAGCGGGACTTGAGCCCCTTGAGGATTTCCACCGTCTCCTCCACCGAAGGCTCTTCCACATCGATCTTTTGAAATCGCCGTGCCAGGGCCCGGTCCTTTTCGAAGATACCGCGAAACTCCTGATAGGTAGTGGAGCCGATACAACGCAAATCGCCGGAGGCGAGCATGGGTTTGATCAGATTGGAGGCGTCCATCACGCCGCCGGAGGCCGCTCCCGCGCCGATGATGGTGTGGATCTCGTCGATGAACAGCACCACATTGGTCTCTTTCTTCAACTGGGCCAGTATCGCCTTGAAACGCTTTTCAAAATCACCCCGATACTTGGTCCCGGCCACCAGACTGCCCAGATCGAGGGCATAGATGATGGCCTCCGACAGCACCTCTGGGACTTCGTGGTCGACGATCATCTTGGCCAGACCCTCGGCAATCGCAGTCTTCCCGACCCCCGCTTCACCGACCAGCAGAGGATTGTTCTTGCGTCGCCGGCACAGAATCTGAATAGTGCGTTCGATCTCGGAGCGTCGTCCGATCAAGGGATCGATCTTACCCTGTACGGCCAGGTCGTTGAGATTGCTGGCGTAGGAATCCAATGGGGTCGCCTGGGCGTCGGCCTTTTGCTCACCCTCCGCGTCGAGCGAATCCTGCTCCTCCCGATTCTCGTCCTGACCTTTGGCAATGCCATGGGAGATATAGTTGACCACATCCAGGCGGCTGATCTCCTGTTGGCCCAGGAAAAAGACCGCCTGAGAGTCCTGCTCATTGAAGATCGCCACCAGCACGTTGGCACCGGTTACTTCGGTCTTGCCCGAGGATTGGACGTGGAAGACCGCCCGTTGCAGGACCCTTTGAAAACCCAAGGTGGGTTGGATGTCGCGATCCTCGCCATCCACCAGCAGCGGAGTGGTTTCATCGATGAACTCGGTGAGTTGCCGCCGGAGTCTCTCGATGTCGGCGCCGCAGGCACGCAGGACCTCCAATGCCGCCGAATTGTCCAGCAGGCTCAGTAACAGATGATCCACCGTCATGAATTCGTGTTGCTTTGCCTTGGCTCTCTTGAAGGCCTGATTCAGTGTAAATTCAAGTTCTTTGCTCAACATCAGTGCAAGCTCCAAATTACCCTGCTTAGGCCTTTTCCATCGTGCACAGCAGTGGATGTTGGTTGTTTCGGGAGTATTCATTGACCTGGTTGACCTTGGTCTCTGCGATATCCCGAGTAAAGACGCCACATACACCCATGCCTCTGGTGTGGACATGGAGCATGATTCTGGTCGCTTTCTCACGATCCATATTAAAGAATGTCTCGAGAACTAAGACAACGAATTCCATTGGAGTGTAGTCATCATTGAGAATAATGACCTTATACATAGGAGGCTTTTTTACCTCCGGCGGGCTTTCCTGCAAGGCCAGGCCATCATCTCTATAGGTCTTGTCCTGTTCACTCATAACTTCAATTCTAGCAGGCTTCTATTTTCTGCAAATTCCCATCAATAGCTGAATTTTTGTCGTTATTTCCCTGAATATTGGGGAAATACCTAATTGACCGAATTATAACCCAGTGCAACTATTGGATAATAGTTGACCATTTATTGGTTAAAACTATACTTGGTTTTGGGTCATATGACCTGTTTAACCCAGTCACTGGGTTATTTCACAGCGACACGGGCAGACACAGCCCAGTTTTTTACCATCAGTATGTTCTTGGTAAATGGAGGAAGGGACATTTTAATCACTCTTCCGTTAATAAAATAACTATAGATTACACCATTTTTCCAGAACATTGATTGCGAGGAGTATTCGGCTATGGCAACTGGAGTAGTAAAATGGTTCAACAATGCTAAAGGATATGGCTTTGTCACACCTGAAGACGGTGAACAAGATGTATTCGTACACTTTTCATCGATCGAGATGGATGGCTACAAGACCTTGAAAGAAGGCCAGCGGGTTCAATTCGAAATAAACCAGGGTCCCAAAGGTCTGCATGCAACCAATATTCAGCATATCGCTGAATAACAAAATTCAATTCCAATAAATCACCGACTCATTTATGCAAATGCCGATGGTTTTCGACTATCGGCTTTTGTTTTGCCTGCAGCAGGGTCTGCGTATGCCTGCATGGTAATTGCCGTGCTTCTTCACTTGGCAAGGGCTTACCCTTCCCTGCTAAGGGCGGCTTGGCCATTGTTCTATCCCCCGTAGCCATGCCGTCGTAGCGGCCAAACGCTTCCCGATTCGCTGTACACGGCGACATCACCTTGATGACGTACTAGGATGGAATCGACTCTGAATTTCGGGCCGGCTGTCAATGGCATGGGAACGATGGCATAATCCGATGTCAGTTATTGGCGTAAATCGGGTCGGGAAGAATGCCTGACACTAGCAAAACTGTAGCAGAGCAGGATTCACACGACACCAGAGAAAAACTTGCAAACCTGTTCTATCAGTACGCTCCGGCGACTATCCTGGCAAGCCAATTCATTGCGATCATCATCGCCATCACGTTATATAAACAAGTCGATCAAAACCTGCTCTATGTTTGGCTGGGCAGCATCACTTTGTTCAACCTGCTGCGTCTTGGGTTCCACAAACTCAAGGCCCGACGCAGAGCTGCAGAACTGATTGACTCCCCGGTAAGCCAATACATCGTGCTGACCCTGTTCTCCGGTCTCAGCTGGTCGTTTCTGTTGGTGTTGTTCGAATCTGCGATGCCTCTGTACGCACAGCTTTTGATCATTATCACCCTGGTCTGTATGCCGGTTGCCTCGATCCCGAACAACGCCATCTGGCTGCCGATCTATTATGCCTATGCCGCTCCCAGTCTGTTCAGTCTGCTGCTCTGGTCTCTGCTCATCGTGGATAATTTGAATCTGGAATACAGCACCTTGACCATCGCCTATTCCATTGTCCTTTTCATAACCGCTCACGTCTATCACAGAAATCTCAGGCAGGCGCTTCAGACCACAACGCAAAACGAGCGACTGATCGCTGAACTCTCCCTGGCCAATCGCCAACTCGAAGAATTCGCCTATATCGACCCACTGACAGGGCTCACCAATCGACGCTGGTTTCAGGAACAGGCCGACAATGCCCTGGAACGTTGTCAACGCCACAAGAGCAACCTGGCACTGCTCTTGATCGATCTGGACAATTTCAAGAAAATCAATGACGAATTAGGCCATTCGGTGGGAGATGATGTGCTCAAGACCATCGCAAAACGCCTCAAAGCGACCTTCAGACAGACCGATTCCATCGCTCATGCCCAGATGGATGCCGCCCGTTTCGGTGGTGATGAATTCATTCTGCTACTGGAAGACATCCGCTCGAGCCATGATGTGAAGAAGGCCGCCCAGCGGGTCCTGGATGAAGTTCATGAACCGATCCATTCAGGCAAACAGTTGATCGAACCTTCCTGCAGCCTGGGGATTGCGTTCTATCCAGCAGACGGCAATACCATCGCCACTTTGATTCGACGGGCGGATGTCGCACTCTATCGGGCCAAGGACTCGGGTAAGAACAATTTTCAGTTCTACGACGATACCGAAATGATATCCATGAGCTAGACAGTCTTTCCATGTTGATTCTCTTCAACAAACCTTTCGACGTTCTTACCCAGTTCACCGATCGGGAAGGCCGAGCCACCCTGGCGGATTATATTCCCCTGTCCGACGTCTACCCGGCAGGTCGACTGGACCGTGACAGTGAGGGTCTTGTGTTACTGACCGACGACGGTCGATTGCAGCATATCCTGACCAACCCCAAGGCCAAGACCTGGAAGACCTACT
>Ga0316593_10000106_pt1 | contig 10982 bp, 11 predicted proteins | sample S5NA_3_FD_204564 | JGI IMG/M metagenome (GOLD analysis project Ga0316593, IMG submission 204564) | Metatranscriptome of rhizosphere microbial communities from salt marsh grasses in Alabama, United States - S5-7_160517rA (Metagenome... | ecosystem: Host-associated > Plants > Roots > Rhizosphere ... | reverse complement strand
GTCTATCTGGATATGGCACATAGCGAACACTGATTTTCACTTCTTACAACTTCGTTCATTAAACGGGAGACCAATAATGGAACAAGCATTGCTGTACATTGCCGGCGCTATCATGATGGGCCTGGGTGCTCTGGGCGCTGCAGTCGGTATCGGTGTACTGGGCGGGCGCTTTCTGGAGGGTGCCGCACGTCAGCCGGAACTCATTCCCATGTTGCGTACCCAGTTCTTCATCGTCATGGGTCTGGTCGACGCGGTGCCTATGATCGCGGTCGGTCTGGCAATGTACGTGCTGTTCGCCGTCGCCGGTTAATCGGGATAGACGACATATCAGCAATCGTCTTATCCAAAAAGGGGTAATTCCGGGATGAACATCAATCTGACACTGATTGGTCAGCTGCTCTCCTTTGTGGTGTTCGTGTGGTTCACGATGAAATACGTCTGGACCCCTATCATGGGCGCACTGGAAACCCGCAAGAAGGAGATCGCAGCAGGTCTGGCCGCCGCCGAACGTGGCCAGCATGAGCAGGAACTGGCGAAGGAGCGGGCCAAAGAGGTTCTGCATGAAGCCAAGGCCCAGGCTGCAGAGATCGTGACCCAGGCGCAAAAACGGGCATCGGAGATCGTAGACGAAGCCAAGACCAATGCGCGCACTGAAGGTGAGCGGATCCTGACCGCAGCCAAAGCGGAGATCGAACAGGAATCCAATCGGGCGCGGGAACAACTGCGCACCAGGGTCAGTGAACTGGCCATCATTGGTGCGGAAAAGATCCTGCGCAAAGAGATCAACGCCGAGGCGCATAAAGACATCGTCGACGCCTTGGCCCAAGAGATCTGACGCCTATGGCTGGAGACGCAACAACAATCGCACGTCCTTATGCCGAGGCGATCTTCGAGCGGGCTGACGAGACCGGCAAAATGGATCTCTGGTCCGAGATGTTGGAATTGTTGGCCGCGGTAGTGGTTGATCCCAACCTGGCAGCCATCGTCACCAATCCACTGTTCGATCGCGCGGACCTCGCCAGCCTGATGCTGGAGATCGGCGGCGGTCGACTCACCGACGAAGGGGCCAACCTGGTCAAGCTGCTGATCGAAAACGGCAGGCTTACCTTGTTGCCTGAGATCGTAAGATTGTTCGATCAACTCAAGGCGGAGAAGGACCGGTTACTGAAGGTGCATGTGGTCTCGGCTTATGCACTCAAGCCGGCACAGGAAAAACAGCTGGCCGAGGCCCTGAAGAAGAAACTCGGCAGAGATGTCAGCATCACCAGTGAAAAAGACCCCGAACTGATCGGTGGGGTGCATATCCGTGCGGGGGACACCGTGATCGACGGCTCCGTGCGCGGTCGACTGCAGCAACTGGCGAACGAATTGGGAATCTAAGCGAGAAGCCAACATGCAACTCAATCCATCCGAGATCAGCGAACTGATCAAAAGTAAGATCGAAAAATTCGATCTCAAGACCGAGGCCCGCAACGAGGGCACGATCATCACCCTGACCGACGGTATCGCCCGTATCCATGGCCTGGAAGACGCCATGTCCTACGAGATGCTGGAGTTTCCCGGCAATACCTTCGGTCTGGCTCTGAACCTGGAGCGGGATTCCGTCGGTGCGGTGGTGTTAGGTGACTACAAGCATCTCACTGAAGGTGATCCGGTCAAGTGCACCGGCCGTGTGTTGGAAGTCCCCGTCGGTGAGGGCCTGCTGGGTCGCGTGGTCGATTCTCTGGGCAATCCGATGGATGGCAAGGGTGCCATCGATTTCAAAGAGACTGCCACCATCGAGAAGGTGGCGCCGGGCGTCATCGCGCGTAAATCGGTGGATCAGCCGGTGCAGACCGGCATCAAGTCCATCGACGCGATGGTGCCGATCGGTCGCGGACAGCGTGAGCTGATCATCGGTGACCGCCAGACCGGTAAATCGGCGGTGGCCATCGATACCATCATCAATCAGAAGGGCACCGGCATCAAATGTATCTACGTTGCCGTAGGCCAGAAGAACTCCACCATCGCCCAGGTGGTGCGCAAGCTGGAAGAACACGATGCCATGGAACATACCATCATCGTCGCCGCACCGGCCGCCGAGTCCGCCGCGATGCAATTCCTCGCCCCCTATGCCGGCTGCACCATGGGTGAATACTTCCGTGACCGCGGCGAAGATGCCCTGATCATCTACGATGACCTGACCAAGCAGGCTTGGGCCTATCGTCAGGTCTCCCTGCTGCTGCGCCGGCCGCCGGGCCGTGAGGCCTATCCGGGTGACGTGTTCTATCTGCACTCCCGGCTGCTCGAACGCGCCGCCCGGGTCAACGAGGCGTTCGTAGAGAAGGCCACCAACGGAGCGGTTAAGGGCAAGACCGGTTCGCTGACCGCGCTGCCGATCATCGAGACCCAGGCCGGTGACGTCTCGGCCTTCGTGCCGACCAACGTGATCTCCATCACCGACGGTCAGATCTTCCTCGAGGCGGATCTGTTCAACTCCGGTATCCGCCCGGCGATCAACGCCGGTCTGTCGGTATCCCGGGTCGGTGGTGCCGCGCAGACCAAGATCATCAAGAAACTCGGTGGTGGTGTGCGCCTGGCCCTGGCCCAGTATCGAGAACTGGCGGCCTTCTCCCAGTTCGCCTCCGACCTGGATGAGGCTACCCGGGCTCAACTGGAGCGTGGTGAGCGGGTCACCGAACTGATGAAGCAGAAGCAGTACACGCCGTTGAGCATCGCCGAGATGGCGGTCTCCCTGTTCGCCGCCAACGAAGGCTATCTGGATGATGTGGAAGCCAAGAAGGTGGTGGATTTCGAAGCCGCCCTGCACGGTTATATGAGCAGCAGCCAGAAGGCCTTGATGGACAGGATCAATCAGACGGCCGACTACAACTCGGAGGTCGAGCAGGCGCTGCATGACGCCTTGAAGGAGTTCAAGGCCAATCACACATGGTAGGCATGCAGATCCCCCGAGTCACCCAAGAACAGGCTTTGACAGACTATGGCAGGCGCTAAAGAGATACGCACCCAGATCGCGAGCATCAAGAACACACGCAAGATCACCAAGGCGATGGAGATGGTGGCGGCGTCGAAGATGCGCAAGGCCCAGAATCGTATGAACGAAACGCGGCCCTATGCGGAAAAGATGCGTAACGTCATCGGACATCTCTATCATGCCCATCCGGAATACCGCCACAGTTTCATGATCGCACGGGAAGAGAAGAACGTCGGCTATATCGTGGTCTCTTCCGACCGGGGATTGTGCGGGGGGTTGAACAACAACCTGTTCCGTCAGTTGCTCAGGGAGATCAAGGCCAAGAAAGACAGTGGCGTCGGGGTCAGCTTTTGTACCATCGGCAACAAGGCCCTGGGTTTTTTCGGTCGCTTCGGCGGTAATCTGATGAGTCAGGCGAACCATCTGGGTGATGCGCCACACATCGAAGACCTGATCGGTACCGTCAAGGTCATGCTGGACGCCTACATCACGGGTGAGATCGACAGTATCTATATCGCCTACAACGAGTTCGTCAACACCATGACCCAACGGCCTACCGTGGAACAGTTGGTACCGATCACCTCGGGTATGGACGAGGAACTGCGGCATCACTGGGATTACATCTACGAACCGGATTCGAAGGATGTGCTGGACAATCTGCTGAGCCGGTATATCGAGTCCCTGGTCTATCAGGCGGTGATGGAGAATGGCGCCTGCGAACAATCGGCCCGCATGGTCGCCATGAAGGCCGCATCGGACAATGCAGGTGAACTGATCAACGAATTGCAGCTGATCTACAACAAGGCGCGCCAGGCGGCGATTACCCAGGAGATCTCCGAGATCGTGGGTGGTGCGGCCGCGGTTTGACGTCAGGGCCAGACGGATTTTAGACATTAACCATAGATAGAAGTCGCCTGGTGCGGCGAGAGGAACCAGAAATGAGTTCGGGCAAAGTGGTAGAAATCATCGGTGCTGTGGTGGACGTCCAGTTCCAGACCGGTCACATGCCGAGGGTCTATGATGCGCTCAAGATCCCGTCTGCAGGCCTCACCCTGGAGGTACAGCAACAGTTGGGTGACGGTGTGGTGCGTACCATTGCCATGGGATCCACCGACGGCCTGAAACGTGGTGTCGAGGTCAACACCACCGGTGAACCGATCAAGGTACCGGTAGGCCAGGGCACCCTGGGTCGCATCATGGATGTGCTGGGCGAGCCGGTGGACGAGGCCGGTGAGGTCAAGTACGAAACCCGCATGCCGATTCACCGCATGCCGCCTAAACTGGAAGATCAGGCTACCACCACCGAGATCCTCGAGACCGGCATCAAGGTCATCGATCTGATCATGCCCATCGTCAAGGGCGGTAAGGTCGGGTTGTTCGGTGGCGCCGGTGTGGGTAAGACCGTGACCCTAATGGAGCTGATCCGTAACATCGCGGTGGAGCATTCCGGCTTCTCGGTATTCGCCGGGGTCGGTGAGCGGACCCGTGAGGGCAATGACTTCTATCACGAGATGCAGGAAGGCGGGGTCATCGACAAGGTGGCGCTGGTCTACGGTCAGATGAACGAGCCCCCGGGCAACCGCCTGCGCGTGGGTTTGACCGGCCTGACCATCGCCGAGTATTTCCGCGACGAAGGGCGTGATGTACTGTTGTTCGTGGACAACATCTATCGTTACACCCTGGCGGGTACCGAGGTCTCGGCGTTGCTTGGCCGCATGCCTTCCGCGGTGGGTTACCAGCCGACCCTGGCCGAGGAGATGGGTGTCCTGCAGGAGCGCATCACCTCCACCAAGACCGGATCCATCACCTCTTTCCAGGCGGTCTATGTGCCGGCGGACGACCTGACCGACCCCTCCCCCGCCACCACCTTCGCCCATCTGGACGCCACCCTGGTGTTGTCCCGGCAGGTGGCGGAGCTTGGCATCTACCCGGCGGTGGATCCCCTCGATTCCACCTCGCGTATCCTCGACCCCAACGTGATCGGACAGGAACACTACGACACCGCCCGCTCGGTGCAGGGTATCCTGCAGCGCTATAAAGAGCTCAAGGACATCATCGCGATCCTGGGTATGGACGAACTGTCCGAAGAGGACAAGCTGGTGGTCCAGCGGGCGCGCAAGATCCAGCGCTTTCTGTCCCAGCCCTTCTTCGTGGCCGAGGTATTCACCGGCAGTCCGGGTAAGTATGTCAGCCTGAAGGACACCATTGCGGGCTTCAAGGCCATCGTCAACGGCGAGTACGATCACCTGCCGGAACAGGCTTTCTATATGGTGGGCAGCATCGAAGAGGCCGCTGAACGGGGCGGTGACGTCTGAATGTGGACGGGAGAGTAATCCATGGCGATGACAATCCATGTTGACATCGTAAGCGCGGAAGGCGAGATCTTCACCGGTAGCGCTGAGATGGTGTATGCGCCTGCGGCCATGGGTGAAGTGGGCATCGCGCCCCGCCATACCCCGATGGTGACCCGGTTGAAACCCGGTGAGGTCCGGGTCGACAAGGGCGACGGTAAACCGATGTTGCATTTTTATGTATCCGGCGGCATCCTCGAGATCCAGCCGCATGTTGTGACAGTATTGGCGGATACCGCAATCCGCGCGGCGGACCTGGATGAGGCGGCGGCCCAGGAAGCCAAACGCCGCGCCGAAGAGGCGATCTCCAACAAGTCAGCCGAATTCGAATATGCCAAGGCCCAAGCGGAACTGGCCGAGGCGGTCGCGCAATTGCGTACGATCAAAAACTTCCGCGGCAAGCGGTCCTGATCATCCATCCCATCAGCTAGGCCCGGATATCCACCGGGCCCTAACCAATTATTCACCATGGCAAAAGAAACCATCAAAACAGGTAAGTTCGTCTCTTTGACCTATACGATTTCCGACACCGATGGTAATGTGCTGGAACAGAGTGATCTGCCGGTCAATTATATCCATGGCGGTGAGACCGAGTTGATCGGCGGTATGGACAGGGCTGTGGCGGGCAAGGGTGTAGGCGATGAAGTGACCATCCGTGTGGCCCCGGAGGACGGTTTCGGCGACCACGATCCGAATCTGACCTTCACCGACGATATCGAGAATGTCCCGCCACAGTTCAGGCAGTTGGGCATGGAGGTGCAGATGCAGAACGAGGAGGGAGAGGTCAAAAGTTTCTTCGTGACCAGGATCGAAAAAGGCAAGCTCACGGTGGATGGCAATCATCCTCTGGCCGGCAAGGATCTGGTGGTGAAGGTGAAGATCCTCGAGGTGCGTGATGCCACCAAGGAAGATGCCATGAATGTCGGGATTCCAGGCCAATCCACGACTTTGAATTGAGGATTAACGGTTCCTGCAACCATCCGATCGAGGTTTCCGCAGAGGTCGGTAACCGTGATTGTTACACGCGGTGGCAGAGTTTGATCGCCACACCGATCATAAGAAACAGGGCTAAAATGATTGGTTGTCAGGCCGTTAGCTTGACAAAGCTTGATCCAAACAGCCTGGTGACAATCATTATTTCATTGCCTATCCCATTTCAGACCACTTCGGGTTCATCAGGGAGCTTTTTTGTCCGATTCTTTTTCTGTACTTTATTGTATTAATGGGGCATGTCACCCCGTTCGATTGACCGACATCTGGATATCTGCATGAAACTTGGCGTATTGATTCTGGCGGCAGGCGAAGGAACCCGCATGCGTTCCAAACTGCCAAAGGTGCTGCACGAGTTGGCCGGCAAGCCATTGTTGTCCCACGTCATCGATACGGCGCGGGATTTTTCGCCGGATGAGATCACTGTGGTGTATGGCCACGGTGGTGACCGGGTTAGGGAGCTGCTGGATGCAGACGATCTGGACTGGTGCGAACAGACGCAACGCCTGGGTACCGGTCATGCGGTGATGCAGGCCTTGCCTTACCTGCAACGGGTCGAGCGGGTGGTGATCCTGTACGGGGACGTGCCATTGATCACTGACCAGACCCTGCGCTCCATGCTGCAGGGACTGGAGTCCACCGACCTGGTGCTACTCACCGAACGTCTGGACGATCCCACGGGTTACGGGCGCATCGTGCGTGATACCACGGGACGGATTGTTGCGATCGTGGAGCAGAAGGATGCCAACGAGGTGCAGCGGGAGATCGACGAGATCAATACCGGGATCATGGCGGTCGAACGCTCCCGTCTGGAGCAATGGCTGGGTCGAATCAACAACGACAACGCCCAAGGGGAATATTATCTGACCGACATCATCGCCCTGGCCGTGCAGGATGGGGTGGAGATCGAAGCGGTCAATCCGCGCAGTGAAGAGGAAGTCATGGGCGTCAACGATCGCAGGCAGCTGGCCTATCTGGAGCGTCATGTACAGCGGCAGCGGGCGGAGGCCCTGATGCTCTCGGGTGTCACCCTGGCCGATCCGGCGCGCCTGGACATTCGTGGTGAACTGCAGGCCGGACGGGATGTGTTCATTGACTGCAATGCGATTTTCGAAGGTCGGGTGGAGCTGGCGGACGGTGTGCAGGTCGGTGCCAATGCGCTCATCAAGAACAGCGTCATCAAAGAAGGAGTGGAGATCCTGGCCAATAGTGTGATCGAGGATGCGGTGATCGGCGCCGGTTCCCGTATTGGACCCTTTGCCCGTATCCGTCCGGAGACCGAACTGGCGGACCATGTGCACATCGGCAACTTCGTGGAGATCAAGAAGAGCAAGGTTGCCACCGGCAGCAAGATCAACCATCTGAGTTATGTGGGTGACAGCCTGGTCGGCAGTGGGGTGAATATCGGTGCGGGCACCATTACCTGTAACTATGACGGTGCCAACAAGCATCAGACCGTGATCGGGGACAATGCCTTTATCGGTTCCGATTCCCAGTTGGTGGCGCCGGTCACCGTGGGTGCAGGTGCCACAATCGGTGCTGGTTCAACCATCACACGGAATACCCCGCCTGACAAACTGACCCTGAGTCGGTCCAAACAGATCAGTGTGGACGACTGGCAAAGACCGGTGAAGAAACCCAAAGCGTCGTCTTAAGGAAGCATTGATATGTGTGGCATTGTAGGCGCAGTTGCGCAACGGGATGTGGCCCCGATACTGTTGGAAGGCCTGAAACGGCTGGAATATCGGGGTTACGACTCCGCCGGACTCGCGGTCCTCGATGATGAAAATTGTATCAGTCGGCATCGCAGCCTGGGCAAGGTGAAAGAGCTGGCTGCTGTGTATGAACAGCAGCCCTTACCCGGCAAGGTCGGCATCGCCCACACCCGGTGGGCGACCCATGGGGAACCGGCGGTGCGCAATGCCCATCCGCACATCTGCCAGGAGAACGTGGCGATCGTGCACAACGGCATCATCGAAAATCACGAGATCCTGCGGGAGGCGCAGAAACAGGCAGGCCACCGCTTTACCTCCGAGACCGATACCGAAGTGATCGTGCACGCCATCCATGACCAGCTCAAGACCGGGGTGGATCTGTTGACAGCGGTGCGCAATACCACCCGGACCCTGGACGGGGCCTACGCCCTGGGCGTGATCAGCAAACAGGAACCCAACCGCCTGATCGCGGCCCGTCACGGCAGTCCCCTGGTGATCGGTCTGGGTATAGGTGAGAACTTCATCGCATCCGATGTGTTCGCCCTACTGCCGGTGACCCAGAAGTTCCTGTTCCTCGAAGAGGGGGACATCGCCGAGATCAGCCGTCTTGGCATCATCATCTACGACAAGGACGGTCGGCGTGTGGAGCGCAGCATCAAGGAGTCCGGCCTGTCGGTGGATGCGGCGGAACGGGGCGAGTACCGCCATTACATGCTCAAGGAAATCTACGAACAGCCCCGGGCCATCGCCGATACCCTGGAAGGGCGCATCACCAGCAGTCGGGTATTGCCCGACAGCTTCGGTCTGGGCGCCGAGCAGTTGCTGAGTGGCATAAAGGCGGTACAGATCGTGGCCTGCGGTACCTCGTACCATGCCGGACTGGTGGCCCGTTACTGGTTCGAATCGGTCACTGGCCTGCCCTGCAGCGTGGAGGTGGCCAGTGAATTTCGCTATCGGAAACATCATGTGCTGCCCGACTGTCTGTTCGTCACCATCTCCCAGTCCGGCGAGACGGCGGATACCCTGGCGGCCCTGAAACTGGCCAAGGAACTGGGCTATACCAGTTCATTGACCATCTGCAACGTGCCGGAGAGTTCCCTGGTGCGGGAGTCCGATCTGGTGCTGTTGACCCGCGCCGGACCCGAGATCGGAGTGGCTTCCACCAAGGCCTTTACCACCCAGCTGGTTTCGCTGTTGTTCCTGGTCACGGTGCTCGGCCGTTTCAATGGCCTGGAGGCCGAAGCGGAGGAGCGCCGGGTCGAGACCCTGCGTGCCCTGCCGAGCAAGATCGAGGCCGCCCTGAAGCTGGACGAGGCGATCAAGGTCCTGGCCGAACGATTCGTGGACAAACAACATGCCTTGTTTCTGGGGCGTGGCGATCAATATCCGGTGGCCATGGAAGGTGCCCTCAAGCTCAAGGAGATCTCCTATATCCATGCCGAGGCCTATCCCGCCGGTGAGTTGAAACACGGCCCGTTGGCCTTGATCGACGATGAGATGCCGGTGATCACCGTAGCCCCCAACAATGAACTGCTGGAAAAACTCAAGTCCAATCTGGAAGAGGTGCGTGCCCGGGGCGGCGAGCTGTTCGTATTTGCCGACGAACGCCTGGAGATCAGTGAGGAGAACGGCGTGACGGTGATCAAGGTGCCCAACGTGGACGGCTTCATCCAGCCCATCGTGTTCACCGTACCCTTGCAATTGCTGGCCTATCATGTAGCGGTGTTGAAGGGAACCGATGTGGACCAACCGCGTAATCTGGCCAAGTCGGTGACCGTTGAATGAAGCTGGTCTGCATGATAGCAGGGGCAGCCGGGCAATAGTTTTTGCGGGATGCAGCGGCGTCTGCTACCCGCAGCGCGGGTGCGTCCCATCAGCCAGACCGGTGGCCGCGAGAATTCGGTCGGTTCGGCGTTACGGACATCCCCTCCTGGGTACAGGGCTGGACTCCCTTATGGGAATCGACCGCGGCAATCGACTCGTGGCTGCTGTCTCGTCTTCCCGTCGGGAAGACGAGACAGGGAGTTTCCTCAATCGTCTTTCCTTGGATCCGGATTGGTCTGATCGAAACAGACCTGGTCATCGTTGATTTCCATTGTGAATTCGTTGACGCCGGTACACATGTTCAGTTCCCCGATCACCGTGATCTTGCCGTTGGCGCCGGAAAACCTACCGGTACCGAGGCTGATGTAGAGTTCCTCCTTCACCTGCATCAGGCATTCATCGAGAGGAACGGCCTCCACCAGGGTATCCCCGAAGCTGTAGATCAGTCCTCTGGCATGATTGTCACCCATAATATGGTTGAGGGTCTGATCCGGATTCACCTCGCCATGCAATGGACCGTACAATCTCAGACGCCGTTTACCAGGACCGTCCGATACCTTCTTCATTACCAGTTGGAACTTACCCAGCATCTGGGTGCAGGGACTCAACAGATTGCCATCCATATCGAACTCAGGGGTACACATCGTCATAGCCGTACCGCCCATGGGTACATAGCAGACCTGCCCTGCCTGAGCACTGGTTGCCAGGATCGAGGATAACAATAAGGCCAACACGCCGGTTACGATTTTCATGCTTCGATTCTCCATTTCGTTGATTTAGTTGTTACTTACGGAAAACAGGCTTTGTGATATAAGCACAAGATGTTGTCGGTTCCTTTTGCACCTTTGGAGATGCGAAGTCATTTGGAATCGAGTCGCAGCCACGGGTGTGCTGCCACAACTTCCTGCAACCGAGTTTGGGAGCAAAGTCACCCCATACATGAGACCCGGAGTTTGGATTAGGATAACGCGAGGGGCTGCTGTATCGACGGAGGGTCGAGTCGTGTGATCTCCCAGTAATAATGATAAGGAAACTTATTCTTATTTTGAACTGCATTGATCATTATGTTGACGAGGGACGGCTTGGCTGATGATGTTGGCGGTTGGGAATTCGTGGTTGGCGGGATGT
>Ga0316593_10000105_pt1 | contig 11043 bp, 10 predicted proteins | sample S5NA_3_FD_204564 | JGI IMG/M metagenome (GOLD analysis project Ga0316593, IMG submission 204564) | Metatranscriptome of rhizosphere microbial communities from salt marsh grasses in Alabama, United States - S5-7_160517rA (Metagenome... | ecosystem: Host-associated > Plants > Roots > Rhizosphere ... | reverse complement strand
GTCGGGGTTCCGTCCGGGTCATCTGTAAAGATCCACGGCACAAGCAGCGTCAAGGCTGATCCGTTTGTGTTGATAATCCTTGTGAGATTGCTACAATAAGCAGTTTTCGTCGGCCGCACCTGAGCGGATCTGGAGGCAGAAAAGTATGGCTCGTATCTCCGGGGTCAACATTCCCGATAGGAAGCATGCCGTGATCGCCCTGACATCGATCTACGGTATCGGTCGCGTTCGTGCGGCCCAAATCTGCGGTGCCGCCGGTGTTGCTACCGACGCGAAGATCAAAGACCTTTCCGAGGAGGAGATCGACAAGCTGCGTGCGGAGGTCTCCAAGCTCACGGTCGAGGGCGACTTGCGCCGTGAGGTGTCCATGAACATCAAGCGCCTGATGGATTTGGGATGCAATCGAGGCATCCGACATCGTCGTGGCCTTCCGCTGCGCGGTCAGCGCACCCGTACGAATGCCCGGACCCGCAAGGGACCGCGGCGCCCAATCAAGAGATAGGAAAGCCGAAGGGACAGGACAGTCCAAGAGAGACAGGAAAGGTAACGACCGATGGCAAAACCGACTCGGACGAAGAAAAAGGTCAAAAAGCAGGTGGCGGATGGAGTTGCGCATATCCACGCCTCCTTCAACAACACCATCATCACGATCACCGACCGCCAGGGAAACGCCCTTGGCTGGGCAACCTCCGGTGGCTCCGGCTTTCGCGGCTCGCGGAAGAGCACGCCGTTTGCGGCGCAGGTGGCGGCGGACCGTGTCGGCCAAGCCGTCAAGGAATTCGGGTTGAAGAACCTGGACGTCAACGTCAAGGGTCCAGGACCTGGGAGGGAATCAGCAGTACGGGCACTGAACAACGCTGGCTTCAAGATTACGAGCATCACCGACGTCACGCCCATCCCGCACAATGGTTGCCGTCCGCCGAAGAAGCGGCGCGTATAGGGGTTTAGAGACAGGCTAAAGACATGGCAAGGTATACCGGTCCTACTTGTAAGCTGGCACGGCGAGAGGGTACGGACCTTTCGCTGAAGAGCCGTGCGCGCTCGCTGGACACCAAGTGTAATCTGGAGAAGGTTCCTGGACAGGCGAGTGAAAGGCGACGCCGGATATCCGACTATGGCCTTCAGTTGCGAGAGAAGCAGAAGGTACGCCGTATCTACGGCGTCATGGAGAAGCAGTTTCGCAACTATTACAAGAAGGCTGCCGGGGGCAAGGGAGCCACGGGCGAGAACCTTTTGCGGTTGCTCGAGCGGCGCCTCGATAACGTCGTGTACCGGATGGGCTTCGGCTCCACCCGTTCCGAGGCTCGGCAACTGGTGAGTCACAAGGGCATACTGGTCAACGGCAAGACCGTGAATGTTCCATCCTTTCAGATCAGCGAGGACGACCAAGTCGAGGTCCGGGAGAAGGCCAAAAAGCAGGTCCGTATCCAGAATGCGGTCGCCCTGGCAGAGCAATACGGCTTCGTTGACTGGATCGAAGTCGACACCAACGCCCTGAAAGGGGTCTTCAAGCGCGTCCCTGACCGCGAGGATCTCCCTGCGGATATCAACGAATCGCTGATTGTGGAGTTGTACTCCAAGTAAGGGGACTCTGGGGGTCTTGCATGGCTGATACTGTTGGCGACTTTCTCAAGCCGCGTATCGTAAAGGTCGAGCCGGTCGACGGAAGACGTAGTCACGCCCGGATCTCGCTAGAACCGCTCGAGCGCGGCTTCGGGCACACCTTGGGCAATGCGTTGCGCCGTATTTTGCTTTCTTCAATGTCTGGCTGTGCGGTCACGGAGGTGGAAATCCAGGGTGTGCTCCATGAGTACACTACGCTGGAAGGGGTCCAGGAAGACGTTCTGGAGATCCTTCTCAACCTCAAGGAGCTTGCGATCTCTCTCGAAGGAAAAGACGAGGCGACTTTCACCCTCTCGAAGACTGGGCCGGGTCCGGTTACGGCCGGTGACATCGCCCTTGATCACACGGCGGAGATCGCCAACCCCGAGTTGGTGATTGCCAACCTCACGGGAGAAGGCGAGCTTAGCATGACGCTTACGGTACGCCGTGGCCGCGGCTACGAGCCAGCGACGCAGCGAGAGGCCGAGACGGGAGATGAGCGACCCATCGGTAAGCTGCCGCTGGATGCCTCCTTTAGTCCGGTGCGCCGTGTTGCCATCGACGTTCAGTCTGCGCGCGTCGAGCAGCGTACCGACCTGGACCGTTTGGTGATCGACCTGGAGACAAACGGCACCATCGATCCCAAAGGGGCGATACAGAAGTCCGCGGCCATACTGCGGGATCAATTATCCAGCTTCGTGGCGTTGGAAGGTACTCAGCCTGTCGATGTGGGCACCGAGGAGGAGCCCGAGCAGCCGCCGATCGATCCGATTCTGCTTCGGCCAGTGGACGACCTGGAGCTTACGGTGCGGTCGGCAAACTGCCTCAAGGCCGAGAATATCTATCTCATTGGGGATCTGATTCAGCGCACCGAGGTAGAGCTGCTCAAGACTCCCAACCTGGGTAAGAAGTCGCTCACCGAGATCAAAGATGTGCTTGCGACGCGCGGGTTGTCCCTCGGCATGCGGCTCGAGAACTGGCCACCGGACAACATTGACGAGCTGGCCGTAAAGTAGAGTAGAGATCCATGCGCCATCGTAAAGCCGGAAGGCATCTAAACCGCACCAGCTCACACCGTGAGGCCATGTTTCGCAACATGACCAACTCGCTTTTCCGCCATGAGCTTATCAAGACCACCTTGCCGAAGGCCAAGGAGCTGCGGCGTGTTGCCGAGCCGCTGATCACGATGGCCAAGACCGACTCCGTGCATATGCGGCGTCTGGCATTTTCCCGCCTGCGCGACAAGGAGATGGTCGGCAAGCTCTTCATTGAGCTGGGACCTCGCTACGAGGCGCGCCCCGGCGGCTACCTGCGAATCCTCAAGTGCGGCTATCGTGCTGGCGATGCTGCACCCATGGCCTACGTAGAGCTGGTCGATCGCGTAATTCCGGAGACCGCCGAAGACGACGAGGATTGAGCCCATACCGACGTTTTCTGGGAAAGCCGGGCTTCTGCTCGGCTTTTTTGCTTTTCGCTTCATTCGTGGTTAATCATGCCGTTGCGATGATCGATCGGATCGCGCTGGTCACGGACTTCGGTGCCGGTGGTCCTTATGTGGGCCAGATGAAGCTCCGTCTATCGGGATTGCTTCCTGGAATTCCGGTAGTCGACCTGATCTGCGATCTCGCGCAGTTCCGAGCCGACTTGTCGGCCTATCTCTTGCCGGGGTTGGCGCGGGACATGCCTTCCGGCACCCTCTATCTCTGTGTGGTCGATCCCGGCGTCGGCAGTGAACGGGCAGTGCTTGCGGTCGAGGCGGGCGGGAATTGGTATTTGGGTCCGGATAATGGACTTCTGGCGTTGGTCACCCGGCGCGCAAGGGATGCACAGGTACTGCGGGTGGATTGGCGTCCGAAGCAGCTGTCGGCCAGCTTTCACGGTCGCGATCTGTTCTGCCCGCTCGCAGCCAAGCTGGTCGAGAGCGGGCTCCCGGAATCGGTGGTGCTCGAAGGTCAGGCTATGCAGGGCTGGGGCTGGCTGGACGATCTTCCGAAGGTGATCTACGTGGACAGATACGGCAACCTGATCACTGGGATTCGGGCCTCCAACCTGGGCAAGGAAACATGCCTGTACGTCGGCGGATGGGAAATCGCCAATGCCCGCACCTTTTGCGAAGTGCCGCACGGGCAAGCGTTCTGGTACGAGGACTGCTTTGGGCTCGTAGAGCTCGCGGTCAACCAGGGAAACGCGCACCTTGCCCTGGGTCTGGTGCCGGGAGATCGGATCGGGTTCTCCCCGCCGCTTTCTACTTGACCTTCATTCCCGGCTCCGCTCCCGCATCCGGACTCAGGATGAAGATGTCCTTGCCACCTGGGCCGGCGGCAAGGACCATGCCTTCGGAGGTCCCGAAGCGCATCTTGCGCGGCGCCAGGTTGGCGACCATGATCGTGTGCCGGTCCACGAGATCTTTCGGGTCGTAGGCCTTGCTGATGCTCGCAAAGACGCTGCGGGTCTCGCCGCCCAGATCCAGGGTAAGCGAAAGCAGCTTGTCGGCGCCCTCCACTCGATCGGCCGCGGCAATGCGGGCGACGCGCAGGTCCACTTTAGCGAAGTCGCCGTATTCGATGGTGTCCGCGATGGGGTCCTTGATCAGGTGGCCCTCGGTGCGGGTCTCGTGGGGCTTGGTCTCCCTGGTCTTCTCGCTGGCGAGATCCTCTTTCGACGCCTCGAGCATGGCCTGGATCTGCTTAGACTCGACCCGGGTCATCAGGGGCTGGAACTTGGCGATCTCGTGATCCACCAGGGGCTCGGGAAGCGCCTTCCAGGTCAGGGCCGGTATTTGCAGAAAGTCCTCCGCTGCCTGAGCGGTACCGGGCAGGATGGGGCGCAGGTAGCCGATCAGGATCCGGAACAGATTCAACCCAGTGGAGCAGATGTCCTGGAGCTCCTGCTCGCGGCCTTCCTGCTTGGCCACCATCCAGGGGGCTTTCTCGTCGATGTACTGATTGGCGCGGTCGGCAAGGGCCATGATCTCCCGCGTAGCGCGGCTGAATTCCCGCTGCTCATACGCATCGGCGATCAAGGTGCCGGCACACACGAATTTGGTGAACAGCTCGAGCTCGGAGGGATCGGCCGACAGCCGCCCGCCGAAGCGTTTGTTGATGAACCCAGCGCAACGGCTGGCGATATTCACCACCTTGCCTACCAGGTCCGAGTTGACCCGCAGGGTGAAGTCCTCCAGGTTGAGGTCGATGTCCTCGACGCCGGAGCTCAGCTTGGCGGCGAAGTAGTAGCGCAGATACTCCGAATTGAGGTGATCCAGGTAGGTGCGGGCCTTGATGAAGGTGCCGCGAGACTTGGACATCTTTTGCCCGTCCACGGTGAGGAAGCCGTGGGCGAAGACGGCGGTGGGGATACGAAAGTCAGCGCCATGCAACATGGCCGGCCAGAAGAGGGCATGGAAGTAGATGATGTCCTTGCCGATGAAGTGGTAGACCTCGGCCCCCGAGCTCGGGGACCAGAAGGCGTCGAATTCCAGTTCCTCGGTTTGATCGCACAGGTTCTGGAAGCTCGCCATGTAACCGATGGGGGCGTCCAGCCAGACGTAGAAGAACTTGCCGGGGTGGTCCGGAATCTCGAACCCGAAGTAGGGGGCATCGCGGGAGATGTCCCACTCCTTGAGACCCGCCTCGAACCACTCGTCGAGTTTGTTGGCGACCTCCCTCTGCAGGCTGCCTCCGCGGGTCCATGCTTTGAGCATTGCCTCGAAGTCCCCGAGCCGGAAAAAGTAGTGCTCGGACTCGCGCTCTTCCGGCTTGGCCCCGGAGACGGCGGAGTAGGGGTTCTTGAGCTCGGCCGGGGAATAGCTGGTGCCGCAAACCTCGCAGTTGTCCCCATACTGGTCAGGGGCCCCGCACTTGGGGCACTCGCCCTTGATGAAGCGGTCCGGGAGGAACATCTGCTCCACCGGGTCGTAGGCCTGGGTGATGGTGCGGTTGGCGATATGGCCCTTGTCTCGGTTGCGCTCGTAGATCAAGCAGGCATAGTGGCGGTTCTCCGGGGAGTGGGTCGAATGGTAGTTGTCGAAGCCGATCCGAAAGTCCGCGAAGTCCGCCTTGTGCTCTTCGGCCACTCGTGCGATCAACTCCTCGGGCTCGATACCGTCCTGGCGGGCGCGCAGCATGATGGGGGTGCCGTGGGCGTCGTCGGCACAGACGTAGAAGCAGCGGTGCCCGCGCATCTTCTGGAAGCGCGCCCAGATGTCCGTCTGGATATATTCCACCAAATGGCCAATGTGGATGGGACCATTGGCGTAGGGCAGGGCGCTGGTAACCAGGATGTTTCGCTTGTTCTTCATGGTGCGGGCATGCTCGAGGGTCGGTGCCGGTAAGATGGGGAAAAAACCGAAAAAGTATCTCACGAAGGGCAGCATGTCGGCCAACCTCACGAATGCCTTGATGCCTTGTCGGTGCCGGAGGTCTTGAATTCCTGGCGTAAAGACCAACTCTTGCGGGGTGACCGGCGGCTATTGCGAATAGAATGCGCAACCAGATCTGTACTCGTCTCACTGCTCCCGCGGTGTGACCAAGCGAGTTTTTACGAACCTCGGCGCGGACCAACGCGTTCGGTGCCCGAGCAGATGGAGCAAACCATGTCAGAAGTTACGAAAGAACAAGTCGAATCGGCGATCAAGGGTTACCTGGAGCCCAACCTCGGGAAGGACCTGATCAGCGCCGGCTGCGTCAAGGACATCGAGATCGAGGGCGATCGGGTCAAGGTCGAGGTGGTGCTCGGGTTCCCCGCCAAGACGGTGGTCGAGCAGATCGCCGCTGACGTGAAAGCGGCGGTTGAAAGTCTGGATGGCGTCGCCGGGGCCGAGGTCGATGTGACCTGGTCTGTCGTCGCGCATTCTGTGCAGAAGTCGTTGAAGCCTATCGGCAACGTCAAAAATATCATCGCAGTCGCCTCCGGCAAGGGTGGCGTCGGCAAGTCCACCACGGCGGTCAACCTCGCTCTGGCCCTGTCCGCCGAGGGCGCTACCGTCGGTCTCCTTGACGCAGACATCTACGGACCCTCGCAGCCGCGTATGCTGGGCATCACCGGCAAGCCGGAATCCAGGGACGGCAAAACCCTGGAGCCCATGAAGAGCCACCAGCTCCAGGCCATGTCCATCGGCTTCCTCATCGACGAGGAGACGCCCATGATCTGGCGTGGTCCCATGGTGACCCAGGCACTGGAGCAGCTTCTCAACGATACCAACTGGAGCGAGCTGGATTATCTGGTCATCGACCTGCCGCCGGGTACCGGCGATACGCAGCTCACCCTAGCGCAGAAGGTGCCGGTCTCTGGTGCCATCATCGTCACGACGCCCCAAGACATCGCCTTGCTGGATGCCCGCAAGGGCCTGAAGATGTTCCAGAAGGTGGAAGTGCCGGTGTTGGGTATCGTGGAGAATATGAGCATCCATATTTGCTCCAAGTGCGGACATGAGGAGCACATCTTCGGAGAGGGCGGGGGTAAGTCCATGGCCGAGCAGTTCGGGGTGCAGCTCTTGGGGGCTCTGCCGCTCGATATCAACATTCGCGAGGAGACGGACGGTGGCAATCCGACGGTCGTGGCCCAACCCGACTCGCGCATCAGCGAGATCTACCGGGAGATTGCCCGCAGGACCGCGGCGAAGCTGTCTTTGCAGGCGAAGGACTATGCGGCGAAGTTCCCGACGATCGTGATCCAGAACAATTAGGGAGTGTGCGCAGAGATAGGCAAAGGTGGGCTGCTCAATGGAGCTGCACCTCGAATGTCAGGCGTTCGTCTCCCCCGATAATGTGCGCGCGGACGACCTCGACCGGGAGCTTCTCGCCCGGACGTCTGCCCAGTAGTGCAATGCGGATATCGCTGTAGGAAGCGATTGGATCGGGACCCACCTTGACGATGCGGTCTCCTTCTTCCATTCCGGCGACCTTGGCGCCGCTGGTTTCGGCAAAACCCTGTATGGCGATCCCCTCCCCTTCGGAGTCGGTGTCTAGGAGCACGCCCAGCAGGCCCGATGCGGGAAGGGAGGCCGGCCGCGGATAGAGGAGGAAGTCGGCGATCTGCGGGTTCAACCCGCGCTCCGTGCCATTGAGCAGGATGGCGGATTCGACCGGCAGACGGCGCAGAAGACGCTTGGGTATACCCTGCCCGTACTCCAGATGTCCGGTTCCCGCCAAGACGATGAGCGTTATCTCCGGGTGCTCCCGGAGATAATGGGCGGCCCGCTCGGCCATGCCCTCGTCCCACAAGAGCTGTACCTCCAGGAAGTGCTCGAAGCTTTTCTGCTTGGCCATCGGGTGGTGGTCGAACACGGTCTTGATCCGCTTGCGGTAGTCCTCGTCGTGGCGATCGATCAGGGTCGGTATGCGGGAGCGTTCCTCATCCGAGAGGGAGACCAGGCCACTTTCTCCCACCTTCTGCGTGATCTCCTTCTCCAGATTCAGGGCGAGCAGGGGAATGCCATGCTCACGAGCGAAGCGCAGGATTGGCTGGTAGAGCCGGTAGTCGAATCGCCAGCGCTCGAAGTACTCGGTGCGGCGTAACAGCTCCTTTTCCGAGATCTCACCAGCCACATAGGCGTCCAGGTGGGACTGGAAGGGTTGCTGGAAAAACTCCATACCGACCGCAAGATCCTGGCCCTTCTCCTGAAGACCCTCGATGATGGCGAGCTGATCAAGGTGGTCTTCGTAACGGTCGTGTGTCTCGCCGACGAAGATCACCCGTTTCGATGCCAGCTTCTCGATCAGTTGCTCCATGGTGGATAGGGTCTCGAGGTCGACGACCGTGGTGAAGGTGTCTCGGATCTCGCTGTCAAGCGGGCCTTTCTCCTGCGGCCGCTCGGCCGCGGAAAGAAACGGCAGACTCAGAAGCAGGGTGGCGGTGGTTAAGACCTGGGGTAGGGAGTAGGGCATGGGATACCGGAAGGTTTGACTGAAAGGGCGTGGGGGTGTGCCTCACTATCAAGAGAGCAATCCGGATCAAGAGAGCAATCCGGCGACTGCCACGCATCCCCCATGAGTCCGCGCATTGTCACCGCTCCCACATCCCTGTGGTATCGGATTCGGCCCTCCTCCAGAAAATCGTAACCTGCAGGTGACCGTCCTGGTCCGGGAAAACTACAGCGCACCCACGCCGCCCGACGATGTCGCCTCCCGCGCTCAGGTTTTGCTCTTTTTGGTACTGGCCGCGCGGCTTGCCTTGGGCTTCTCGGAGATGTCCAGTTGGAACTTGACAGGACCCCGGTAGATCTTGCCGTCCTTGCCCTGGAACTCGCCGTTGACAGGAGCGCGCTTGCTATAGGGGCTGGTCAGGATTGCCACGTGACCGGCGGGAAAGGGCACGGACTCGACGATGCCGGTACCTTCCAGGTGCTTGTTCGCGCCCGTGGCACAGTGGAATGTCACCAAGTCATCCTTGAGCGCATAGTCTTGATACCAGTGCACATTCATCTCGGCGAGCTTCTTGACGTTGAGCGTTTCGCCGAAGAGCTTTACCGGGAGGTCGCCGTTGTCCGCGACCGGCTCCTGGAAGGTCAGGGAGCTCATGCTGTGGATGCCGAACGGCAGGTGCACCCGCTCCTTGAGCAGCCATCGGAACAAGGCGGCGCTGGTTTTTCCCGGATTCAGGTTCGTGGCCTTGTGCAGGGATGCCTGATCCAACACCTTGATCAAGGGGGTTTCCCTGTCGATCGCCACGAAACGCATGCCGAGGCTGAGCAGGTAGCCGTTGGCGACCTTGTTGCCATTGGGCAGGGTTTCGGTCACGAACTCGTGCGGCATCTGCGGCATTCCGGCGACGGACTCGCTGTAGGTGCCGTCGATGGGTGCCACATTGGTGATCAGGGTGTCGCAGCTCTCCTGAAGTCTTCCCGACAGCACGTTGATGAGGGTGATGTATCCACCCTGGCAGGTGCCGTTCAGGGTTACCTTTTGGCCGTGCTTCTCGGCCAGCTTCGCGCACAGCTCGGTGGTCTCGAGGCAGTCGCGCTCCGGAGTCGTGGTCTGCACCGCCTCGGTGGTCATGATGTCCTTGGTCATGCGCACATAGGTGGGGATGCCCTCGTTCGCGAACGCGTGGGCGTAGCTCTTGTCTTCGAAGGGCAGGAACGCGAGGATGTGCGCTCCGAGCATGTAAGGCGGCACCAGGAGCATGGGCTTGAGGTCGTCGCGCACCTTCACGCCCTCCTTGATCGGCAGGACCTGGTACATCTGGAAGGTGTCCGTCTCGTGCACCAACTCGTAGTCGGAGGTCTTGAGCTGGAAACCGAATTCGTCCTTGATCTTCTCGATCTCCTCATGGAAGTTGGCGACTGCCTCCATGATCTCGGCTTCGCGCTTCAGATAGCCCGAGATCTTCTCCCCGTCCTGTTTCAGGACCGTATTGAGAAAGGCCTGCATCCCCTCTCCAATTTGGTCAAAAACCGCGTCCCTGAGCTTGTCGTTGGTCGCGGTCATTCCCTTGCTCATCAATTTGCTCTTGTGGGCCAGTACCTCCATGGTTTCCTCCAGGCTCATGGGATTGTCCCGGTAGGCCTGCATGGCGATCTGGGCGGCCATCAGGTAGCTTTCGCCGAACTCCGTGACCTCGCGGTTGGTCGCTCGGGTAAGGGCGATGCAGTAGCGCATCAAGCTGGTGTTTGCCTCGGCAATGTCATTCATGATCGACAACATGGTGGTCTTCCTCTTCTTGTTGTGGTGTGTTTCTCGCCAACGGAAGCGATAGCAGTTGCGGGCGAGGTACCGAAACGACGCCTCGGGCGCCAATTCTACTTCGACAAGTCATCGCGGATTTTCGCAGCTTTTTGGACATTGTGCCTGCTGGGGTATCGATTTTCTTCTCCATCGGCGCGGGTGCAGAGCTCTATTTATGAATATTAGGCGAATGAAGGTAAGCGGCTGGAAAAAACGGTTTGTCGGCCTCTGCTGATGGTCGCCGATATTTCTCCAGATGTGTCCATGATCGAGTTTGGCGAGGTAAGAAAGATGAGAAGCCCCTCTGCGGTTCTAATCGCCCTGATAGCCCTGCCTGCAAGTGCGCTCGCCGACGTGAGCGGCAGTATGCAGAAAGAGTTTTTCGGAGAAATGCACCAGATTAGGGTGAACGACGGCTACGCCTTCACCGCACCCGGCATCTTCGACGAGACCAGGGAAGTTACACGGATCATCCTTTCCGAAAAACCCTTCTCAAAAGACGGGTTGGAATCGGAGCGAGATCGCATGGACGTCATCTACGATCGGCTGCGCAAGCTGGAGTCCGCCTACGTCGAGCTACAGGTCTCCCACGAGAGCAACACATTGGAATCGGCCAACTTTTTCTTTCCCGGAAGGGGGAATCTCTCTACGTCGGGAGATAGGCTCGGCAAGCTCACCCGTTTCGACGGCGAGCAGGTCGCGGGCTCCTTGAGCGACTCGGATATCCGCTTCGACCTGCCCATTGCTCCGCCGACGAAGCTTCCGGACGCGGTTCCCC
>Ga0316593_10000104_pt1 | contig 11045 bp, 7 predicted proteins | sample S5NA_3_FD_204564 | JGI IMG/M metagenome (GOLD analysis project Ga0316593, IMG submission 204564) | Metatranscriptome of rhizosphere microbial communities from salt marsh grasses in Alabama, United States - S5-7_160517rA (Metagenome... | ecosystem: Host-associated > Plants > Roots > Rhizosphere ... | reverse complement strand
TGCCGATCATCGAAACCCAGGCCGGCGACGTGTCCGCCTTCGTCCCGACCAACGTCATCTCCATCACGGACGGCCAGATCTTCTTGGAGACCGACCTGTTCAACGCGGGCATCCGCCCTGCCATCAACGCGGGCCTGTCGGTTTCCCGTGTCGGTGGTGCCGCCCAGACCAAGGTCATCAAGAAGCTCGGAGGCGGTATCCGTCTCGCGTTGGCGCAGTACCGCGAGCTGGCCGCCTTCTCGCAGTTCGCCTCGGACTTGGACGAGACGACCCGCAAGCAGCTTGAGCGTGGTGAGCGCGTCACCGAGCTGATGAAGCAGCATCAGTATTCGCCGATGAGCGTTGCGCAGATGGCGGTCAGCCTGTTTGCCGCCAACGAGGGCTACCTCGACGACGTCGACGTGAAGAAGGTCGTGGACTTTGAGAGCGCGCTGCAGAGCTACATGGGCAGCAGCAAAAAGGACCTGCTCGCACAGATCAACGCGGAGGGCGCCTACAGCGACAGCACTGCGCAAGCGCTGCATGCCGCGCTGAAGGACTTCAAGGCCAACAACACCTGGTAATGCCATGCCGCCGCCCTTGGGGCGGCGGCTGCGCGGACAGAATCAACGCCGACACGCCGCCCGCGTCATTCGCGTTCCGGCGTGCTGGCCGGGAGCTGAGACATGGCAGGCGCCAAAGAGATTCGTTCCAAGATCTCCAGCATCAAGAGTACGCAGAAGATCACCAAGGCCATGCAGATGGTCGCCGCATCCAAGATGCGAAAGGCTCAGGACCGGATGAATGCATCGCGGCCCTACGCCGAAAAAATGCTGCAAGTCATCAAGCACTTGGCCAAGGCATCGCCGGAGTACCGGCACAGCTTCATGTCGGAGCAGCGCGAGCTCAAGCGCGTCGGCTACATCGTCGTCTCATCGGATCGCGGCCTTTGCGGCGGCCTCAACAGCAACCTGTTTCGCAGGCTGGTGAGCGAGGTCAAGGCGCAGAGGATCGACGGCGTCGACGTGATGTTCTGCACCATCGGCAACAAGGCGCTGGGCTTCTTCAAGCGCTTCGGTGGTCGGGTTGAAGCCGAGGTGACGCAGCTTGGCGACAAGCCCCACGTGGAGCAGCTCATCGGCACCGTCAAGGTGATGCTCGACGCCTTCGAAGCGAAGCAGATCGACGCCGTCTACATCGCCTACAACGAGTTCGTGAACACCATGACGCAGCGCCCGCAGATCCGCCAGCTGGTGCCGCTGCCGATCGAGGACGAGGGGCCCCAAGGGCCGATCTGGGACTACATCTACGAGCCCGACGCAAGGGTCGTGCTCGACACGCTCCTCGCCCGCTACATCGAGTCGCTGGTGTATCAGGCCGTGGTCGAGAACGGCGCCTGCGAGCAATCCGCACGTATGGTCGCGATGAAGGCCGCGTCCGACAACGCCGGCGGGCTGATCGACGAGCTGCAGCTCGTGTACAACAAGGCCCGCCAGGCGGCGATCACACAGGAGATCTCCGAGATCGTCAGCGGCGCTGCCGCCGTCTAGACGACGGCCCTGGGTCGCCCCGGCCTCCGCGCCTTCGTCACCCATGGTTTTCACCCGTTTTCACACTACAGTTTCGAATTGCCGCAAGGCAGAAGAGAGGAAAGATCTATGAGCTCCGGTAAGGTGGTCGAAATCATCGGCGCCGTCGTCGATGTCCAGTTCCCGCGCGGCGAGATGCCCAAGGTCTATGAGGCACTGAAGATCGACGAGGTCGGTCTGACCCTTGAGGTCGAGCAGCAGCTCGGCGACGGCATCGTGCGTTGCATCGCGATGGGCAGCACGGACGGGCTCAAGCGCGGCCTATCCGCCTCCAGCACCGGCGCACCGATCAGTGTGCCGGTTGGAACGGCGACGCTGGGCCGGATCATGGACGTGCTCGGTCAGCCCATCGACGAAAAGGGCGACGTCGGCGCCGAAGCGACTTGGCCCATCCATCGGGCAGCCCCGTCCTTCGAAGACCAAGCCGGTGCCACCGAGATCCTGGAGACCGGCATCAAGGTCATCGATCTGATCATGCCCATCGCCAAGGGCGGCAAGGTCGGCCTATTCGGCGGCGCCGGCGTCGGCAAGACCGTCACGCTGATGGAGCTGATCCGAAACATCGCTGTCGAGCACTCCGGCTACTCCGTGTTCGCCGGCGTCGGTGAGCGTACCCGCGAGGGTAACGACTTCTACCACGAGATGACCGAGGGCGGCGTCCTCGATAAGGTGGCGCTGGTCTACGGCCAGATGAACGAGCCCCCGGGTAACCGCCTGCGTGTGGCACTGACCGGTCTGACCATGGCCGAGTACTTCCGTGACGAGGGCCGTGACGTCCTGATGTTCATCGACAACATCTATCGTTACACCCTTGCCGGTACCGAGGTCTCGGCGCTGCTCGGTCGTATGCCATCCGCTGTAGGCTACCAGCCGACCCTCGCCTCCGAGATGGGTGCGCTGCAGGAGCGCATCACCTCGACCCGCACCGGCTCGATCACGTCGTTCCAGGCCGTCTATGTCCCGGCTGACGACCTGACCGACCCGTCCCCGGCGACCACCTTCGCTCACCTCGACGCCACGCTCGTCCTGTCGCGCCAGATCGCCGAGCTCGGCATCTACCCGGCCGTCGATCCTTTGGACTCCACCAGCCGTATCCTCGACCCGAATGTCGTTGGCCAGGAGCACTACGATACGGCCCGCGCCGTCCAAGGCACGCTGCAGCGCTACAAGGAGCTCAAGGACATCATCGCCATCCTGGGTATGGATGAGCTGTCCGAGGAGGACAAGCTGACCGTCGCCCGGGCGCGCAAGATCCAGCGCTTCCTGTCTCAGCCGTTCTTCGTCGCCGAGGTCTTCACCGGCTCGCCCGGCAAGTATGTCTCGCTGAAGGACACCATCGCCGGGTTCCAGGCCATCGTCAACGGCGACTATGACACGTTGCCGGAGCAGGCCTTCTATATGGTTGGCTCCATCGACGAGGCGAAGGAAAAGGCCGACAAGATGGCTGAAAAGGCCTAACGGAGGACATTGCAATGGCAATGACCGTACACGTCGACATCGTCAGCGCCGAGGGCAAGATGCACGAGGGGCAGGCGACGATGGTCTTCGCGCCGGGCAAGATGGGCGAGCTCGGCATCGCGCCACGGCACAGCCCGTTGATCACGCAGCTCAAGCCCGGCGATGTCAGGGTGCAGACCCCAGACGGCTCGATGGAGCACTTCTATGTGTCGGGCGGCACGTTGGAGGTCCAGCCGGACGTGGTGACGGTGCTGGCCGACACCGCCATCCGCGCCCACGATATCGACGAGGCCGCCGCGTTGGAGGCCAAGCGTCGGGCCGAGGACAAGCTCGCCGGTCAGACCGCGGAGCTGGAGTACGCCAAGGCCCAGGCCGAGCTGGCCGAGGCGATCGCCCAGCTGCGCGCCATCGAGAAGCTGCGCAAGATGCGCAGCTCCTGAACGCCCGGACGGCTCGCGATTCGTTGCAGTCAAGCCCCCGCTTCGGCGGGGGTTTTTGCTTCTGCCGGCGCGCCTGGCGACGATTCGGACTGATCGAACGCTGTGCGGCTCGCCCTGCCGGCGCTTCGTCGGCACCGGGCTCAATCCGGCGGTGCGTTTTGCGTTATCCTGCCGTGAGCAGTGAATATCGATCCCACTGAATCCACGGCAGGGCTGACAGGCTCGATCCCAGATATGACTGAGACTCCAAAGCAAACCGAGGTCGTCCGCGCCGGCAAGCTGGTCGCGCTGACCTACAGCATTCGCGATGAGCAGGGCAATATCCTCGAGCAGACTGACCTGCCCGTGACCTATATCCACGGCGGTAACAACGAGCTCATCGGCGGCATGGATCAGGCCGTGACCGGCAAGTCCGTCGGTGACGAGCTTCAGCTGAGGCTGTCCCCCGAGCAGAGCGGCTTCGGCTCCCACGATCCCGAGCTGACCTTCACCGATATGATCGACAACGTCCCGCCGGAGCTGCGCCACCTCGGTGCAGAGGTGAACATGCAGAATGATGCCGGTGAGGTCCGGACATTCTATGTGACACGCATCGAGGACGGTCGGCTGACCGTCGACGGCAATCATCCGTTTGCGGGCAAGCATCTGACCGTCAATGTACGCATCCATGAGGTGCGCGATCCGACCCTGGCCGAGCTGAAGGACGACGTCGGCGATACGCCACGCGTTCTGCATTGAGCAAGCGACGATCGCTCTCCTTCGCGTCAACCTGTACGAGAGGGTAATCCACAGATGAAGCTCGGCGTCGTCATCCTCGCGGCCGGCAAAGGAACCCGGATGCGCTCGGCGCTCCCGAAGGTGCTGCACCGGTTGGCTGGTCGCCCCCTGATCTCGCACGTGCTCGCGGCGGCAGAGGCCCTCGGTGCAGCCCGGGTTTGCTGTGTCTACGGCCACGGCGGCAGCCTCGTGCCGGAGACGATCGGTGATGAAGGCTGTATCTGGATCGAGCAGGCGGAGCGCCTGGGCACCGCGCATGCCGTCGTTCAGGCGATCCCGGCCATGAACGAGATGGACCGGGTGCTGGTCCTTTATGGCGACGTCCCGTTGATCGAGGCGGACACCCTGGATCGGCTGATCGCCGCCAGCTCGGAAACGGCACTTGGGCTATTGACCATGGAGCTGGAGGACCCGCGGGGCTACGGTCGCATCGTCCGCGACAAGCGTGGTCGGGTGCTCAGGATCGTCGAGCACAAGGACGCAAGTGAGGCGGAGCTGCAGATCCGCGAGGTCAACACGGGCATCATCGTCGCCGACCGCGAGCATCTCGACGGCTGGTTGCGGCGGGTCGGCAACGACAATGTCCAGGGTGAATACTATCTGACCGATGTCATCGGGCTGGCCACGGCCGAGGGCATCGAGGTGGCCACTACGGCACCCGACAACCCGAATGAGGTCGCTGGGATCAACGACCGGGTCCAGTTGGCCGAGCTGGAGCGTTACCACCAGTATCGCCAGGCCCTGTGTCTGATGCACGGTGGCACGACCATCATCGACCCGGCGCGGATCGACGTGCGCGGGACGTTGCGCTGCGAGCGCGATGTGGTGCTCGACGTCAACCTGATCTGCGAGGGCCGTGTCTACCTGGGCGCGGACGTGCACATTGGACCAAACTGCGTGCTCAAGGACTGTGAGATTGGCCCTGGCACCGAGGTCCTGGCCAATTCCATCATCGAGGGCGCGCGCATCGGCGCGGGGGCCCGTATTGGCCCGTTCGCGCGGCTGCGGCCGGGAACGGAGATCGCCGAAGGTTGTCACATCGGCAATTTCGTCGAGGTGAAGAAATCCCGCATCGCAGAGCGCAGCAAGGTCAATCACCTGAGCTACGTCGGCGACGCGGACGTCGGCGCCGGTGTCAATGTCGGTGCCGGCACCATCACCTGTAATTACGACGGGGTCAACAAGCACCGCACGATCATCGGCGACGACGCCTTCATCGGGTCCAACACCGCGCTGGTGGCGCCGGTCAGCGTCGGCTCCGGGGCGACGATCGGCGCGGGCTCCGTCGTGTCGCGCGATGTCCCCGAGGGCAAGCTGACGCTTGCCCGGGCGCGCGCGGTCACGCTCGACGACTGGAAGCGTCCGACGAAGCTTCCGCCCGATCGTTGACGGTGGGCGGCGTGTCAGCGGATCGGTTCAACCTCACCACCGCCCTGGGGCCATGGGCCCCGCGCGGCTCAACCATGTGACGGCGAGGCTCAACTATGTGCGGCATTGTGGGGGCGATCGCCCAGCGGCCGGTCTCGGCCATTCTGCTCGAAGGCCTGAGACGGCTCGAATACCGCGGCTACGACTCTGCGGGCCTCGCGGTCCTCGCGGCTGACGGCCAGCTTCAGCGGCAGCGAACGCTGGGAAAGGTGGCCCGGCTGGCCGATGCCGTCGAGCGCAATCCGCTGCCCGGCACCCTTGGCATCGCCCACACGCGCTGGGCTACCCATGGGGAGCCGTCGACTCAGAATGCTCACCCGCACATCGCCCGCGGCCGCTGCGCGATCGTCCATAACGGGATCATCGAAAACCACGAGCGGCTTCGCAGCGAGCAGACGGCCAATGGACATGCGTTCACGTCCCAGACGGATACCGAGGTCGTCGTCCATGCCATCTACGACGAGCTGACAGCGGGTCATGACCTGACCGAGGCGGTCCTTCGGACAACGGCCCGGCTCGAGGGGGCCTACGCCTTGGGCGTCATCGACGCCGAGCAACCGGACCGACTGGTGGCCGCGCGCCAGGGCAGCCCGCTGGTCATCGGTGTTGGCTTCCAGGAATACTTCATCGCCTCGGACGTGTTCGCGCTGTTGCCGGTCACCAACCGTTTCATCTTCCTCGAAGAGGGCGATCTGGCCGAGCTGCGCCGGGATCGTCTGACGATTTGGGATGCCGATGGCCAAGTGGTGGAGCGCCCCATCCGTGAGTCCAGCGTCGCCGCCGACTCCGCCGAGCGCGGCGAGTATCGCCACTTCATGCAGAAGGAGATCTTCGAGCAGCCGCGAGCCGTCGCCGACACGCTGGATGGCCGGGTGGTCGCCGACCATGTGCTGCCGTCGGCCTTCGGCACCGATGCCGAGACCGTACTCAGCGCCACCCAGGCGGTGACCATCGTCGCCTGCGGCACCAGCTTCCATGCCGGCCTGGTCGCGCGGTATTGGATCGAGTCCATGGTCGGCATCCCCTGCCGCGTCGAGGTCGCTAGCGAATACCGCTATCGCAGGCATGTGATCCCCGATGGTGCCCTGTTCGTCACGATCTCCCAATCCGGCGAGACCGCCGACACCCTCGCGGCCCTGCGCATCGCCAAGCAGAGCGGTTACACGACAACGCTCGCGATCTGCAACGTACCGGAGAGCTCATTGGTGCGCGAGTCGGACCTGGTCCTACTGACGCGTGCCGGCCCCGAGATCGGCGTCGCCTCGACCAAGGCGTTCACGACCCAGCTGGTGTCGTTGGCGCTGCTGACGCTGGCGCTCGGGCGCTGCCACGGCATGCCCGAGGCCGACGAGGCCACCGCTGTCGCCGTCCTGCGCTCGATCCCTGCCAAGCTGGAGGCGGTGCTGGCGCTCGATGACCAGATCGCCCGGCTCGCCGAGCAGTTCGTCGAAAAGCACCACTGCCTATTCCTCGGCCGCGGCGAGCAGTACCCGATCGCAATGGAAGGGGCGCTGAAGCTCAAGGAGATCTCCTACATCCACGCCGAGGCCTATCCAGCCGGCGAGCTCAAGCACGGCCCGCTGGCCCTGATCGACGAGGACATGCCCGTCGTCGCCGTCGCCCCGAACAACGCCCTGCTGGAGAAGCTGAAGTCGAACCTGGAAGAGGTCCGCGCCCGCGGTGGCCAGCTCTTCGTCTTCGCCGACGATCAGGTCACCATCAAGTCCGAGCCCGGTATCACGGTCATCCACCTGCCAGAGACCGACGACCTGATCGACCCGCTGGTCTTCACCATCCCGCTACAGCTGCTGGCCTACCACGTCGCCGTGCTCAAGGGCACCGACGTCGACCAGCCACGTAATCTGGCGAAGTCGGTCACCGTGGAGTAGCGGCGATCCGGTCCAGTTGTCGTCAAGTGACCGGGTGCCTTGGGCCTGTGATAGCGAGCTTCAATCATCGGCCGGCTCCGCCGGCATACCGGGGCTGACCGGGAAGAGCTCGAGGAGCGGGTCCTCGGGCGCTTTTCGGGCTGCCTTTGGCTTGACATCGCCATTGGCGGCGAGCAGTGAAGGACGCGGTGCGGGGAGCGATGCCGGATCGGGTGTGGTCTTGACGGCGACCTGGCCGCTCTGGGTCTCGCTCGGGGCGGCGGCAGGTGTCGATGCCGGCAGCTCGGGCGGCTCAGCCGCCTCTTCCGTAACGGCTGCTAACGGCTCGCGCGGCTGTTCCGCGTCTCCGGATGGCTGGGCCGGATGGGTCCTCTGGGTGTCGACGGTTGCCGATGGCTGGGGGCCGGGATCCGCGGATGGTGGAGCTGGCTTGGGCTCCCGTTCAGCGATGTTTGCGGCGGGCTCAGGCGGTTGTGGCGTCCCGTCGGCAATCGCGTCCGGCGTGTCGGCCGGGTTATCCGTGCCCTCGACAGCCTCCGGCGCCGAGGCTTGGTCGCTCGGCGCATCGAGGGCCTCGGCGCTGCGCAGCGTGGGCTCGGGTGTCGCTGAAGGACTCGGTGTTGTCGGAGCAGGCTCCGATGTGGCCTCCGGGGCTGTCTCGGCCGCTGGATCGTCCTCGGCCTCCGGCTCCGGCCAGACGAGGCGCGGCGGTGAGGCCGGCCCTTGCATGACCTTCAGTAGGGTCGCATCGCGGCCGTAGATGTCGTGGCGGAACCCGACGCGACCGTCGGCGTCGGCCATGGCCGTCAGGTAGTAGATCAGCACCTGCAGGTGGTCGTCGAGGTGGACATAGCGCGTGCGCCCACGGTTGACGACGCGATTGACCTCGGCCTGGTCCCAGTTCGGGGTGTCGAGGACGTGGTCGGCCAGGTCGAGGGGGTCTTTGACGCGGATGCAACCGTGGCTGTAGGCACGCTCGCTGTGGGCGAAGAGGTGCTTGCTCGGTGTGTCGTGCAGGTAGACGGCGTGGTTGTTCGGGAAGATGAACTTGACGCGGCCGAGCGCGTTGCCGGGGCCGGCGGGCTGGACGATGCGGTAGCGGCGATAATCCGAGCTGTTGACGCCGGACACGCGCCGCCCGGTGCGCCGGTCGACCACCTGGTACTTGCTGCCCACCCGGCCCATGGTCTTTTGGATCGAGACCGGCACGGACCAGGTCGGGTTGAAGACGACATATTCCATTTCGTCGCGGAACATCGGCGTCTGGTCCTTGCGCGTGCCGACGACGACGCGGGTGCTCCATTCCAGCTCGTTGTCGCGGTAGAGCCCGAGGTGAAAGGCGGTGACGTCGACGAAAACGAAGTCGTCGCCGAGGCGGTCGTAGAGCCAGCGCATGCGCTCGAGGTTGGCCCGGATCAGCGCGAGTCCGTCCTTGTCGATGGATTTGTTGAGCGCGGCCAGCGTCCGCGGACCGACCACGCCGTCCGCGGTGAGGCCGGAGCGGCGCTGGAATTCGCGGACCGCCTCGGCGATGGCCTCGTCATACTGCTCGGGATCGGCGGCTGACGTTCCACGCCAGTCGTCGAGTCGGGCCAGCCGGGTGCGGATCAATGGCACCCGCGGATCCCGCATGCCCGTCTCGAGGTTGGTGCCGGCTGGGATTGGCGCGGTTCCCCCGTCGTCCAGCAGCTTGCGATAGCGCTGATAGGCGCGCTTGAGGTTGCGGTAGAAGAACGGTTGGGAAATGGTCTTGGCCAGGTGATCGGACAGGTCCGGGGCATTCAGCGTGGCATCGATGTCGGCCCGCAATTGCTCGGCGTCGATGGCGGGCGTGAAGGCCTGGGCACCTCGGATGCGCTTCGGGTCGTATTTGCCGAAGCGGAAGTGGTGGACGTAGCGCAGCAGGGAGTCGCTGAGGAGCAGGTCCGCGTCGGCCCTCTCCGAGCCCGTCAGGGCGGCGAGGCCGCCGGCGTTGATCAGCGATTCGAGCTCGTCGGCGCGGAAGTCCGCCGGATCGAAGCCATCGTCGCGGCTCGCCGTAGCGAGCGCGAATAGCTCGTGGAGCTGTGGGTCGGTCCAGCTCAGCGCAAACTTGCGGTGGTCGTAGAGCTCGGCGAGGAGCCGGGGCGAGAAGAGGCTCGGGTCGGGCTCGACGACCGGTGGCTCGATCTGGGAGCTGGTCGTCTCGCCGGCGGCCGCGGTGGTGGACTCGTCGTCCATGGGCGCCACCGGAACCACCGGGGTTGCCGGTAGGAATGGCATCAGGCGCTCGCGCAGTCGTGGGTCGGCATCAGCGGCGGCGACGCCCGATGCCAGCAGCAAGATCAGCAGCAGCGGAAGCAGGCGGAGGCGATGGGCGTTCATGTCGAGCTGTTCATGTTGGTAGGTGCCTGCGATGGATGGCGAGGGCGGGCGGATGTGGATCACGGCGTGCAACCGGAGCGCGTGGTGAGGGCCAGACTCAGGCCTCACCGATGAGCTGCACCCGCCCGATCTCGTCCACCGACTCCAAACGGACATCGAACCCCCAGAGACGACGGATGTGCAGCAGAACCTCGTCGAAGGACTCGTCGAGCGGGCGACGATTGTACTTGTAATGGCGCAACGTCAGCGAGCGGTCTCCGCGCAGATCGACGTTATAGACCTGGATATTCGGCTCGCGGCTGCCGAGATTGTACTGGTCGGCCAGGGCTTGGCGCAGCTGTCGGTAGCCGGCCTCCTCGTGGATGGCAGTGATCTCCAGCGTGTCCTCGCGGTCGTCATCGCTGACGGCAAAGAGGTGCATCTCGCGCATCAGCCGCGGCGACAGATACTGCGCGATGAAGCTCTCGTCCTTGAAGTTGCGCATCGCGAACGGTAGGACCTTGAGCCAGTCTTGGCCCGCGATGTCCGGGAACCAGTAGCGGTCCTCGTCCGTGGGATCGTCGCAGACGCGGCGGATGTCCTGCATCATCGCGAAGCCCAGCGCGTAGGGATTGATGCCGCTGTAGTAGGGGGCATCGAACGGCGGCTGGAAGACAACGTTGGTGTGCGACTGCAGGAATTCGATCATGAAGCCGTCGCCGACCAAGCCCTCCTCGTAGAGTCGATTCAGGAGGGTATAGTGCCAGAAGGTGGCCCAGCCCTCGTTCATGACCTGGGTTTGGCGCTGGGGGTAGAAGTATTGGCCGATCTTGCGGACGATGCGCACGATCTCGCGCTGCCAGGGCTCCAGCAGCGGGGCGTTCTTCTCGATGAAGTAGAGCAGGTTTTCCTGGGGCTCGTCGGGGAAGCGGCGCTCGTCGGCGCGCAGCTCCTCGGTTGGCTCCAGAGGCAGTGTGCGCCAGAGGTCGTTGACCTGAGATTGGAGATAGGCCTCGCGCTCGCGCTGGCGGCGCTTCTCCTCGGCCATCGATAGCGGCGACGGACGCTTGTAGCGGTCGACCCCGTAGTTCATCAGGGCATGGCAGGAGTCGAGCAGCAGCTCCACCTCTTCTTGGCCGTGG
>Ga0316593_10000102_pt1 | contig 11092 bp, 9 predicted proteins | sample S5NA_3_FD_204564 | JGI IMG/M metagenome (GOLD analysis project Ga0316593, IMG submission 204564) | Metatranscriptome of rhizosphere microbial communities from salt marsh grasses in Alabama, United States - S5-7_160517rA (Metagenome... | ecosystem: Host-associated > Plants > Roots > Rhizosphere ... | reverse complement strand
GGCGGCGCAACGATCAAACGCATCGGGAAACACGCCCGAAAGAAAATCGAAGCCCTCTCCGGCAGACAGGCATTTCTGGATCTTTTTGTCAGCGTAAAGCCGGGATGGACCAACGACAAAAAAATACTTGAAGATCTCGGCTATCATAACTGACAACAACGCTATAAGCACAATATCTCACACCTTCTCCGACAAATAACACCCCTGAACCGTCGTCGGTTAGGGGATAAGAGACATTTATAAGAAATTATTTAAGTTTAAATGGGCTACAATGAAATTGTCTGAAATCTAGAATATATAACGTTTTATGTTATATCATTTTAAGGTTCATGTTACTTTTGAGCAGATATCATCATGGCAAAAGAGCAAATAGCAATAGTTTGTTCTTGTTATCCGAGATGAGGGTAGCTGGTGTATCCAAGACTGCCCAGGCAGTCCAATATTAAGCAGGGATGAACAACATGAGTAATTCAAATCAGCAGGTTTTTGATACGGTCCTTTCGATCAATCCGTATAAAAACACCTATTATATAGGGGCTGGGAATCAGTTAAATGTTGCCAAAAGTCCACAATTCGGGAAAAAGCAGTACAGTGTATCGTATCTCAATACGAATGATTTCATCACTGCGCTGATCGGGGTCAGTAAAAATATCCCTGATGAGGATCTCGCATTTGTCATCGAGACCAAGGTATATGAAGAGCTTGCGCTCGATATGGCGATTGAATATACGATAGATTATGTCGAGGTGCCCGGCGGCGGCAATGACAAGGAGCGGATGTTCCATGTCTTCATCGTTGATCCGCTCGTCATCGATGAAACGTTTGCCAATGTCGTCACACAGATCCAATACATCGATCAGATTGTCCCTGTACCGCTTCTGCTCAAATCTCTGTATACGCATGAAATCGTGCAGGGTTACGGCGCGCACTGCTATATCTACTTCCAAGAGAACGATGCATTCTTCACGCTCTATAATGCTCAGGAATTTGTTTATACAAAGAGTCTGAAGTACTCATTCAAAGAGATGCACGAACGCTTCTGCGAGCTGCTTGGCGAGCAGCTCGACCCGATGGATTTTCAATCCCTGCTGGCGCATGAAGGTCTCGGAACCCAGAATGCGGAATACCAGAAGTATCTGATCAAACTTTTCGGGGAGCTTTTCCTCCATATCAATGATGTCCTGACATATGCCAAACGTGCATACGAGATCGAGACGATCGAAGATATTTACATCGGATCACAGATCGGTTCCATCGCCGGCCTCGATGAATACTGTCAAACCTATCTGGGATTTGAAGCCAAAGCCTTTGACTTCTCTTACGGGTTCGCGGCCGACAGCTATATCGACCAGATTCATCAGCTGATGCAGCTGTACGCCAAGACCGATCCGGAAGCGCGCTACGATGTCAACTTTTCCATCTATCACCGTCCCCCGCCGTTTTTCAAACGTCAGAGCGGAAAACTCTTTGCCGTCACGGCCGCATCGCTTGTCGTCGCGTTTGCCTATCCTGTGACATTCTGGACACTCGGATACGCGGAAAGTGTTCACAAGACCCTTCTTGAAAAACAGTATCAGGAAACGCATGCCATTAAAATCACGCGTGAGCAGACCATTAACCTGAAACTCGCGCAGAAAGCAGAGGCGCAAAAACTGCTTGATGCCGAAAATGAGCTTTTTGCGGAACGGAAGGCGACCCTGATAAAAATTCATGATGTCAAGGTCAATTATCCGATGAAGGGTGAGATCATGGCATCGCTGACGCACGATCTAAACCGCTTCAAAGTCGGTGTCTCCAATATCCGTTATCAGCAGGACGAAAATGAAAAGCTTTTTACGTTCAGCGTAATGGCCAAAAAAGATAAACAAATTACCGATCTGGTGGAGTTCTTGACAAAAGACCGTACGAAACGCTTCCATTTCAATATTGAAAAGATCGCGTTCGATGACAACAGCAGTTATTACCGCGGTGATTTGAAGGTGGTACTGAAATGAAACTGAATATTGAACAATATCTGTATGCGATAGACCAATCCTTTGCGAGCAAAAAGCAGAGCGAAGTGATGATGATGTACGGCATGATTGCCGTCTTCCTGGTTGCATTTTCCTATCTGCTGTTCTGGGACAACGCCGAAGTCGAATACAACAAGATCAAAAAAGAGCGCATTGAAGTTGAAAAGAAACTCAGAGCAGATGAACAGTATCTCGCTTTACACCCTGAAACCGAAATCAAACAGATCGAAGATCAGATTACTTCCATTAAAAACGAGACGTTAGCCGTCAAAGAGAAAAATGAATATATCAGCTTCAAGATCAGTCAGATTTCCGAGCTTTTCTACAATGAAAAAGCATGGGGTAAATATATCGATTCCATCGCCGAAAATGCGAAAAAGTACAATATCAAGCTTTCGCTGCTCAGTAACAAAAAGTCTCTGGGTAAAGAAAAATTCGGACATGTACTGGATATTAATGTCTATGCCAGCGGGCGCTACAGCAATATGATCAAATTCATTAATGCCATGGAACAGAGTGATCTGGTCATTGACCTGCACGGCCTCGATTTGGCCGCCAAAGAGAAGCTGGAAGTTGACATTAACTCTTCTGTATGGGGGATTACTTACTGATGAAAACAAAACTCTTACTCCTGACACTGCCGCTGCTGGCGCTTGCACAGAGCGTAGAACCCGATCTTAAATGGGTCGATGAAGAGATTGCCGCCATCAAACCGCCAAGAGAAGGGCTTAGTACGAGTGCTGTAAGGGGTTTGAACGACCCCTTCAGTGCGCAGCTAATCCTCAATCAGCCGCCCAGTGAAGAGGGAGCCAAAGTCGTTCCCGTCGCAGAGCCGGAAGAGCAGAGGATCCTTACCCTTCGAGCCATATTCAACGGACGCAGAGCGTACATAGATGGCAAATGGTATGAACAAGAGGATGATATCTACGGCTATATCATTAAGAAAATCGAGCGTGACAGTGTTTTGCTTGAAAAGAAGCAAAAAAAGCTCAAGTTGTCTTTGATTACCAAGAACGACAATATTAAAATCAATGCCAAATAGGATAAAGATGATGAAAAACATGACGACATTCAAAAAAGTCCAAAGGTCATTTACTTCGGTTGCGGCAGCGATGCTGCTGGCTACTTCGCTGCATGCTGCAGATTGTACGTATGAACTGTTTTCCATCAGCGGTGCCAAAGGCATGACGATTGCAGAGTATGTCGAACAGCTGAGTAGTGAATGCGAGCTCACGCTTGTTATCGGCGACGATGAGGCCGAAAAGAAAATGGCGAAGAGACTGCAGCGGACCAATCTGAAAAACCTCACACTCAATGAGGTCTTTGACATTCTTCTTGTTGAAAACAACTTGAACTATACACTCGACAACAATATTCTGAAAATTTCGTTTATTCAAACGAAAACCTATAATATTGACTACATCATCAGTGCACGCAAGAGCATCGGCAGTACCGACATCCTGTTGAGCAGTTCGCAAGCAACGGGAGAAACGACAGGCGGCGGAGGCGGCGGCGGTGCAGGCACTGATTTGGGGGGCGGTTCCACACAGATCACGCAAAACAATACCTCCGGTATCAAGATCGAATCCCTTGATGAAGTCAAATTCTGGGAGGAATTGGATCTTGAACTGCAAAGAGTGCTGAACCGTCCCACTGACTTTTACCAGGCAGAAGCGCCGATCGTGAATAAAAACGCGGGACTTGTTACGGTGACGGCAACCGTACGCCAACAGCAGCGTCTGGAAAAATACCTTAAGCAGCTTCAGCAAAAAATTCAGTATCAGGTTCTGATCGATGTTCGCATGATGGCGGTAACGCTGAGTAATGATTCATCGAACGGGATCGACTGGTCACAGATTTATGCCCTTCAGAATATGGCACTGTCGGTTGATGCACTCAATGTGAGAAATGTCAGTGAATTTACCAACAGCGGTACTTCAGCGACTATTACGACAGCGGGCGATCTCGGCTACACGGGACCGGCATCCCTTATCAAGCTCAGCGGTGCCAACACCATCAGCGAATTGGTCAAATTTCTCAAAACACAGGGGGACGTTGAAGCCATTTCGAATCCGAAGGTGCTGACGCTGAACAATCAGCCTGCTCTGATTACAGTCGGCACGGAGTATTTCTATAAAATCCAGCAGTCCAGTATTCTTGCCGGCAGCTCTTCCGGAACATCGCAAACGACGCAGAATGATGTGGTCAACTCAATTTTCGCAGGGGTGCTGCTCGACATCACCCCTGAAATTGCCAACGACAACACCATCACCTTGAAAATCAATCCTTCCGTCAGTCAGACGCGTATCAGACTCAGCAGCAGCGAAATAGAGCAACAAAAACGGAGCATGCCGCCGGACCTTGACCGCCGCCAACTCGCTTCCGTCGTAACGGTCAAAGACGGCAACAGCATCGTCATCGGCGGTCTTATCGACAAATCGGAAAGTTATAACACCAATAAAGTGCCGTTGCTCGGCGACATCCCCGGATTGGGATACCTCTTCAAATATGAAGAGAAAAAACTCGATACGACCGAACTTGTCATCGTCATCGAACCTCATATCATTAAAAAAGAGGACAATACTATTTCGCTTTCCGACCTCGGTTATACCAAATTCACGGACAGCGAAGTCGGTCTGAAATCCACTGTTGCAGAAAAGGCCGATGCAGAATAACAACCTCTTTGAATCTTCCAAAGAGGCTTTTTTAGATGTCGTAGACGCGAATGCCTATGTGCAGCTTGATCGCGTCGCGGTCGTTTATAAATCTTTGATGGAAGCCATTAAAAAGCCGTTGAAGATGATCTTGCTTTACGGTAAACCCGGAACGGGCAAAAGTATGATGCTCGGACGGATTTACCGTGACCTGTATGAAGATCAGAAGATCGTCCTCTATCAAACCCCGATTACGGATGAAGATGAGTTTTTTCGCTCTCTAGCCAGGGATGTCTACAACCATATCAGCGATGAAACCATCAATTTCACACGTTTCAACGAATTAGCGTCCCAACACAATTTTGATACGACACCGGTCGTGTTATTGGACGAAGCACAGATGTATTCGCCTGCGTTGATGGAGAAAATCCGTCTGATTTCAGATGCGAGAAAGATCAAATTCATCATTGCGCTTCACAAAACTGAAAAAGAAGACATCATTGCCAAAGAGCACTTTCAGACACGCATATGGGAGAGTCAGCAGCTCTACAATGCCAATGCATCCGAACTCAAAATCTATATTCAGAAAAAACTGATGCGTGCCAACTGTTTTGACGTGGCCAATATGTTCAATGACAAAAACGTCAAACTGATCCATGAACTCACCGACGGGAACTACCGTGATACCAACAAACTGCTCTACGTGCTTTTCAGTATCTCATCCTGGTATGAAGAAAACCAGCCGACACAGATCAGCTACACCGCCATCAGCCAGAAATTGATTGAAATGGCTGCGATAGAAACAAGGTTTATCCATGCTTAACGTTCCTGAGCTTGAACGCCGGTGGAAACGCTACCGGCTTTCCAAGCAGATGCCGTATATCATTGCCGGGTCCGTATCCGTTCTTGTGATTGCGGGCGTGGCCTTCAGCTTACTATCTCAGTCCAAAGTCATTCCGGCCGTGGCGTATCAGCAGTCTAAGGAATCCGTTACGGCGGTTGATGCAACTGCTGAAGCAAAAACTGTAGAACAGTCTCCTGTAAAGGTACTCCGGCCGGAAAAGGGGCCGTCTGAAAATGCAGTGAACGAAGCAGCAGGCAAACCGGCGTCACTGCCATCGGTGCCGGCTGACACGGTTCAGCAGAACACGCCTTCTGCAGCAGCCCCCGTCGTCCAACAGCCTGAAACGAAAAACACAGTGACACTGACGCCGTCCATGCACTTTATGAAAGATTTCGAGTCGGATGTCATGGACTATTATTTCAATGATGTTTCGCCGACGCCTTTAACATCAAACCAAAAAGCGCCGGACGAAAGCAGGGACGAACAGCCACAAAAAAAAGCGCTCCCTTCCATTGTCTCTGAACCCCCTGTCGTTAAGACTCCAACGGTCAAGAATATACCACCGATCGAACAAGGAGGGCCGTCGCCTGTCGCAGAACAAAAACAGCCTGCGAAACAGATGCTGATCCAACGCGAAAGCGATATGAAAGATATCCAGGATGTCATAGCACGCTTCAAAGCGAACAAAAATCCGGCTCTCAGTCTTTTTGTTGCCAGACGCTATTACGACATCGGCAATTATCAGCAGTCTTACAATTATGCGCTCATTACGAATGAACTTGACAGCAATATTGAAGATTCATGGCTGATCTTCGCCAAGTCGCTTTACAAACTCGACCAAAAAGACATGGCAATCAAGACATTGAAGACCTATCTTGATGAAAGCGGCTCCGTCAAAGCAAAAATCGTACTTGACCAGATGGAAAAAGGTGCATTCGAATGAACAGATATCTGCTCATTTTCCTCTTTTTGGCATCAACGCTTACAGCATCGGACGGCAATCGGCTTTATGAACTTTACCAGAACGGACAATATCTGCAAGCCTGCAACGAAGGGGTCAAAAAACTGGGACAGCACCAGCAGGATGAAAAATACATCTCCCTCTATGCTTTCTCTTGTCTTCAAGCCGATAAAATAGATCGCCTGGCGCTCCCGATCATTATGCTGAAAAATTCGAACGAGGCGCGGAAGAATGCGGCCTACTTTGCATCCATCTTGCTGCAGAAAAACCTTCTGATCAGTGCGCTCGAGAATCAGCAGCCTCTGGATGCACTCAATCTGCCGACGACGGACTACGTTCTTTCCAGAGTTTTCGATCTTTTCAGCACAGGCCGTTATACCCTCGGCAACGGCGTATACAGCCTGTCCGATCCTAAACTCCCCCGTCAGACTTATCGTATGTACCTGAACCGTTCCGATAACTCTGTGGCCCTTATCATCGATGAATATTATGATACAATATTAACCAAACAGCATCTCTACCGGTAAAAGGTTTATTCAGTGGACAGAGTCACACATGACCTATTAGAGAAAAAACATATTTCGCAGATGCAGATAGATCGTCTGGTCAAAGTCGGTGTCAAAGAGGAGAGTCTGCTTGAAACACTGACAAAAGTCGGGGCAGTCTCCGTCAATTTCGTCAAACGTTTTATCGTCGAACAGATCCGCGCCGGACGGTATGAACTTGATATCATCAAGCAGTATCCTTTTCTGCCCGAAAGAGCAGTCCTCGAGTATTTCGCGGAAGTACTGGAAATTCAGTATGTCGATCTCGATTCCATCGATATGGATTATCGGTTGGCAGAGCGTGCGCCGCTCAACCTTCTGCAGCGAACCGTCGCCCTGCCGATCGCGGAAACCGACATGAATATCACAGTCGCCTTTGCGGACCCGCTCAACATCGATGCACAGGAAGCCCTGCAGCGGGTTTTTCCAAGAAAGCCGCTGCAGGTCGCCATCGCTTCGGGGAAGCAGATTCAGTCGTATCTGTTTAAAATTGACATCAAAAACAGTGTTAAAGGCCTTGTAGACAATATCCGCAAAGAGCTCAATACCATCGGTTCGCCCGAAGAGCAGAAAGATGCTTCCTCCATTTTGCAGCTGATCAACGTCATTCTCAAGACCTGTATCAAAAGCCGTGCCAGCGACATCCATATCGAACCGACCGAAAACAACTGCGTCGTACGGGCCAGGGTCGACGGAAAACTGGCCGAAATCTTTATTTTTGATCAGGACATCTATCCGCCGCTTGCATCGCGTTTCAAACTGCTGGCCAATCTGGATATCGCCGAGAAACGCAAACCGCAGGACGGACGCTTTTCCGCCATGATCGGTGACCGGGAATACGATTTCCGTTTTTCCACGCTGCCGATCCTCTACGGCGAATCCGTCGTCATGCGTATTCTGGACAAGGAAAGAGCGCTCATCCGGCTTGAAGACGCCGGGATGGATCCCGACGGCTACACCAAGCTGATTAAAGCACTGCATCATCCCCACGGGATTATCCTCGTTACAGGTCCGACCGGGTCGGGAAAAACGACGACGCTTTACGGAGCGCTTAACGAGCTCCGTAATGTCGAAGACAAGGTGATCACGGTTGAGGACCCGGTTGAATACCGGATGAACCTGATCCAGCAGGTCCAGGTCCATCCGCAGGTCGGTATGACTTTTGCCGCAGCGCTGCGCTCCATCCTGCGCCAGGACCCCGACAAAATCATGATCGGTGAGATCCGCGACCACGAAACCCTCGAAATTGCGATCAAGGCCGCACTGACGGGCCACCTGGTCATTTCGACACTGCACACGAATGATGCCATCAGCGCGCTGCCGAGAATGGCGGATATGGGTATTGAACCCTATCTGATCAGCGGAGCCGTCGTCGCCGTGCAGGCACAGCGCCTGGTGCGCAAGATCTGCCCGCACTGCAAAAAAGAGTTCGACATTCCGAAAAGCGTCCTGAATGAATACAAACAGTATCTGCCGCCGGAAACGGTCTTTTATCACGGCGAAGGATGCAAGGAGTGCAACGGCTCGGGATATCTCGGCAGGGAAATGATCAGTGAAGTCCTGCCCATTACGGAAAAACTCAGCAGCATGATCGCCCGAGGCGCTTCCAAAGACGAGATGATGCAGCAGGCGATTCAGGAAGGTTTCGTTAGTATGTTTGAAAACGGCATGAAGAAAGTCGTCGAAGGCAGAACGACATTTGAAGAAGTTTTAAGGGTGGCAAAAGAATGAAATATTATCTCGCTACGGTACTGGCCAAGGGGAAAAAGGTTCAGCACGGTTTTTATGCTGACGGCAAAAAAGAAGCGATGTACATTGCAAAGGTCAAATATCCCGGCATCATTGTCAATGTATCCGAGGGGACGGCGCCGCTGGAGGATCAGTTAAAGCACTTCAAAGAGCGCTTTGTCAGCACTGTCAAAAAGAAAAAGGTCAAACAGGATTCGCTGATTGCCGCAATCCGCCAGCTTGCCGTAATGACGAATGCCGGTATCTCCGTCCACGATGCTCTTAATGAAATTGCAAACGCTTCAAACGACAAGGTTTTGGAAGAGATCTTCAGTGCCGTCGCAGAGGATATCAACTCGGGTTCAAGCATGGCAAAATCGATGGACAAGTTCCGCTTCCAGCTCGGGGGGCTTACGCTGGCGATGGTCGAGCTGGGGGAACAGACGGGTAATATGGCCGAAGCCCTCTATTCACTCGCCGATATGCTCGAAGAGATCCGCCGCAACATCATCAAATTCAAAAAAGCGATGGCCTATCCGCGAAACGTCATGATTGCCATGGCTGTCGCTTTTACTATTTTGATCTCCTACGTCGTCCCGCAGTTCAAAACAATCTTTGCGGAACTGCATGCGGAACTTCCGTTGCCGACCATTATTTTGTTGAAACTCGAGTATATTTTCAACAATTTCGGTCCGTATGTCATCGCCGCACTGATCGTGTTCGTCATCGTTTTCAGATATATGCTCAATACGAGCAGGGCATTTAAATACCGCTGGCACCAGGTCCTGCTGCGCGTCTATCTTATCAAAGACCTTATTATGTATTCGACGCTCAACCGTTTCACCCTTGTCTTTTCCGCTCTGGTCAAAGCCGGTATCCCCATTGCAGACGCGCTGGATACCACGATTGCGATGATCGACAACCTCCCGCTGCAGGAAAAACTGAGTACCGTACGTCAGGCGGTTGAAAAAGGCTCATCTCTCAGCGAGGGCCTCGCCGATACCGGTCTCTTCGAAAACATGATCGTTCAGATGATCTCCGCCGGGGAACAGGGGGGTCAGCTTGACTCCATGCTGGAAAAAGTCACCGACTATTACAAGATGCGCTTCGATCAAATCATCGACGGTCTGGCCGAGGCCATCGAGCCGATTATGCTCTTTGTCATCGCCGCAATGGTCCTGCTGCTGGCTCTGGGTATCTTCCTGCCGATGTGGTCGCTCAACGACGCCGTTCACGGGCGCTGAATCGGTGCTTCGGCACCCTTACTCTTTTTCTTCCCCTTTTTTGAGGAGGAGTGCGTACTGCTCATCCTCTTTCAACATGCCCGCTTCATAGAGAAAGATTGAAGGTACGAAATCCGTTTTTTTGACACGGTCGTATTTTGCAAAACTGAGGTAGAGAACGTCTTTTGCCCGTGTAACGGCGACATAAAAAAGCCGCCGCTCCTCGTCCAGACTGCCGCCCCGCCCCATCAGTTTGCGATTGGGGAAACGGCCGTCCATCAGATCGATGACATACACCTCTTTGTACTCCAGTCCCTTCGAAGCGTGGATACTGAGCAGGTGCACGCCCTCCCCCTGCGTCAGGTCCTGCGAGCCCAGAACCATTGCATTTAAAAAACGTTCATGCTCCTTGTAGGGTTTGGACAGTTCCTGCAATACGGCCGGTTTGCGGTGAATACGCTCGAGCGCCTCGCTTTGAAGCCGCTTGTCGACCTGTCCGTCCGGCAGCAGTGCCCTCCGGGCGGCTAGCTGTTCGGCGACCGTCTTATACAATTCGGATCCGGCGATCTTCTGTACGACATTCTGCGGACGGGAAAGATTTTTGATCCCCTGCATGAGTGTATAAAACTGCGAAAGCATTTTCGCACCGTCTTTGGTCAGTTTCGGATGTTTCAGCACCGGGTTTTTGAGCAGTTTTTTTTCTGCAATTACCTCCGCGAAACGTCCCGCATGCCCCAGCTCCAGGAAATCGTCAAACAATCCCAGCTGATGATTGAGCTTGCGTTTTTCAAACGGATTCGTAATCTTGAGATCGGGCGTATAGAGGCCACGCAGCATCGAACCGCCGCCGAGAAACTGCAGAGCGACATAAAGCTCCTTTGCCAAGGCACTCCCCACACCTTTTGCATGTTCAAATACATGGATAAAAGCCATCATATCGCTCTCGTTGACCAGCAGCGTGTAGATATCGAGAATCAGTTTGATCTCTTTGGAATCGAAAAAACTGACCCCCCCGCGCCGGCGGCAGGCAATCCCGCGTTCGCGCAGTGCCGCCTCGATACCGTCTGCGCTGGAGTTGTTGCGGAAAATGACCGCAATTTCGTCATGTTCCGTGGCACTCTTTGC